>JAAUXT010011038.1_pt1 | contig 51146 bp, 45 predicted proteins | sample 7278171 | NCBI WGS metagenome assembly JAAUXT01 (sample SAMN14350112, study PRJNA611818) | marine sediment metagenome | isolation source: surface marine sediment (1.8m) | place: French Polynesia: Moorea | collected 2018-08
ACATAATTTTCATGATATTGGAGGGGCTTTCAGGTCAAGTGGGTCTAGTGTTGTTATAATGAAATTTTTCAGTGTTTTTTAGGAGGCTGAAATTTAAAATTTGATTTTTGGGGGTTTTGTATCAAAATGTGTTGCCAGGCAAAATATGCAAAAATATTTGATGAGGTTGAGAAAACATTGGTGTATTATATTTGTAATTGGTAGAAAAAAAGAACATGGTTTTAATTTGTTTTTGTGTTGCACATGGAAGCCAGGGTTGGGGGTCAAAATGATATTTTGAAATTTTTTACAAAAATGTGTGATTTTCAATGTGACCTTTTTGCACTTGTTTGAAATGTTTTGTGACTTGTGACTCAATTTTGAAACACTACACATGATTTGCCACCAATTCCAAACCCAACCCACAGAAAGTTTCTCTACCTCACCAAATATGTATGTTATGCCTTGTGACACATTTTGATACTGGATGAAAAAAAGCAACTGGAATGAGCAAGCAGAATCAGTTCAAATCAGCGGGAAGCCCATGGGCCTTTTTTGTGCACAAAGTGACACTTTTCTATTCAAAACCTCCAAGACAAAACTTTAAAATCTGGTCACCTGAAAACCAGTGAGAAATTTCATCATATCAACAAAACATCCACTTTGCCTGAGAGGCCCTTCAACTTGATGAGAATCATCAACACACAGCCTGAACAAAATATTCCTTACTTTTTGAGATACAGCACAAAATATTTACCGAAATCCAAAATTTGGAAATGTGCCAATTTCAAAATTTTGCACTTGTTTTCTTCTTTCAAGACTTTGGAAATACAGTATTTCCCCAGTAGCCAACCACCCATATTGGTCTGTTATCAACAGACCTTTTTTCTATGTTTGATGGGCTATTTGTCAGGTTCTGTGTCTCTCAGAGAGAAGTTGCCTGTTCCATTGGAGAGCCAGAAAACAGGGCTATCCAAAGAGCCCAAGATTGTCAAGATCAGAGTATTGTAAGTGGGTTGAAAAAAGGGTTGTTGCTCACTGGAGCAAACTTGAAATTTGCTCCAGTGGCTGAACACAACACAAAATATATGGAGAGAAAGAGTGCCATTCTGGAAGTTGAACCAGTTGTCAAACTTCCACCAGAATCAGCAACTGGGTATTGGATCACTTGAAGCTGCTTGGGGGTCACTGTCTCTTCAGACCTCAGGATGCCAATACAAGGTGCTTTCTGTGTTCAAAATGTCAAAAAAGAAATTTTGACAGAAGCCTTTTGTTTGATGTTCAAAATGTCAAAAAAGAAATTTTCGCAAAAGGCTTCTGGACATTCCAAGAATATGTCAAAGTCATTTAAACTTGGTTCTGTGTGCTAGAAAAAAGGTCAAATTTGCACAAAAAGCATTTTGCTTTTTTCAGGATAATTCCATTTACATTCTGTGGTACATGTTTGGACTTTTCCCCATTCACTTCCTCCATTATTTCGATTACTGACATGTTCAAAGTTCTGACCAATCTGCTTCAATCTTTTCAGAAATATTTCTGTTTCATGGACAAAGGGCCAGTCAGAACAGAAGGTAACAGAGCAAGTGAATGGATAAAGTAAAAATGTATCCCCAAAAACTGTGAAAATATTATCCTGCAGAGAGAAAATTAAAAACTGCAAAATATAGAAAATGCATTTTTTCACAAATTTGACCCATTTCTGGAACACAGAACCAAGTTTAAAACACCTTTTAACTGTTCCTAGAATGTCTGGAAGCCTTCTGAGAATTTTTTGTTGACATTGTGAACACAGAAAGTGTGCTTGTGTTGTCATCTGTTGTCATCTTGAGGTCTGCAGAGACAGTGACCCATGAGTAGTTGCAAGTGACCAAATGAAGAGTGTGCGCAACTCTGGCTGGGATTTGATCTGACCTGAGGGGTGGTCTGCAACTGGAGCAACTTCAGCATTTGCTCCAGTGCCTGACTGGTCCCATATTTTGTTTCCTGGTGGCAGCAACACCTTCTGGACCCCACAAATGGATTCTTTGACCAAAATTCTTCAATATTTTCTACATTTTTCTTGTCTCACCTGCCACACTCAACTTTTGCAGCTTCAAATTGTTTCAACTGTCAAATTTGATGCAAAGAAAAAGTTGTACAATTTCTTGCCTGGTCTTTTCTGTGCCCAAAATGAAGATTGAAGGGCAATGGTGTCACAGATCTTGTGAATGAACCCCAGCTGTTTGAAGGTAGGGCAGCAAAAAGAAAATTGGTCAGCCACTGGAGTTGGTCGGCCACTGGAGTACTCTCTTTGACCAAAGAAACAACAAACAGACCATTGAAGGAAACCAAATTGTACCAAAAACCTGACCCAAAGCTCTCATGCTAGACATTCCAATGTGATGCCTTCAGATGGTTTGTCCGGGTCACTTGTTTGGGTCACTCCTTGAAACACGCAGAGCAACCAGAACATGCGCCCCTTCAAATCAATCAAAAAAGATACTGTGTTGGGTCTCTGCTTGTGTGTGTGTGTGTGTGTGTGTGTGTGTGTGTGTGTGTGTGTGTGTGTGTGTGTGTGTGTGTGTGTATGTGTTGGGTTGTAAGCTTGTTTGTGTGCAAAACATTGTTGATCTCTTGCGGATCCACAGGATTGTGCTCAGGAAACCGACCTCGGTCTCAACCATGAAGGAGATGCAATCTGATTTGAAATTGTTTCTAATGTGTGCCTCTTGTGAAAGTTGACGAGGGCAGGGGAATACATTATACCGCTTATGAACTTTTTGCGACAATCGATGGTCTCGGATTTGGACCTTTGTTGTCATCTTCAAACCCTTTGGCAAGCAGCACACCAAAGACCGAACAGCTTGGTGTTATTCTCTCCACAAAGGACAAACATGACCTGGCGCCTCAGACTTGGTCGGAAAAATGGACAAAAACACTTGCGAAACTGAAGGAAGCAGTGCACTGCATCTTTTGAATGTCTGCAGCTCTGTGGAATGATCATGGAAGCCCATCTCTCTGGACGCGCAAAAGTCAAAACTGTAGCTTCGTGATTTACGGAAACATGGTGTCAAAATTCGTCACTCAACTTTTGAACTCATTCCACCTCTACCTGTATTGAAACTTTTCGCAATATTTCAATCGGCACAGTTGCAGTGAGCTGAACGAAATGAGGCTCAGTCGTCCACACTGCTCTTCCTTTGCTGTCGGTGTTTCCACGAAGGGAATATTCCCTGCTGCTGCCTCCCAAACGGCCTCATCACAGGAAAATCTGTATGGTGGCTTTTCGATCTTTGCCAAAGGCAAGGTGATGATAGAGAAAACAAATTCATGATCTGTGAGCGAAAGCCAAATTTGTCTTGAAAATATTCATTAATTTTGCCTTTCATGTACACACAGCAAGTCGACCAACCCGCAGGCGCTGTGAAATGAAAAATAAATGAAAGATAATTGGAGGAATTACACGCAACTACCGGTATCATTTTTGACTGATATTTGCTCATTTTGGGGCACAGCCTGCAGGTATTTGAAGCAATCTATGTGATTAATTTATCTCGGCGTTTGTAGCAGTTTAGTTGTTCACTGGCACTGGAGGCAAATGGAGGTGTGAGACGGGTTTCGCAGTTATCACTGAGAGACGATTCTGGCTGGGTAAATTTACCCGTGTCTCGCTGCTGGCAGGGTCTTGTCTGCCTCATGTTGAACCCTAATTGTCCCTTCCAGTCCAATGCAGACGGCTGATCGATACATCAGCCTTTTCGAAGATATCGTCTCGCACACGGAGAAAAGTACACTGGCATTTTGCACAACGAAACGTTGTTCTCTGTCTGTCTGTCTGTCTGTCTGTCTGTCTGTCTGTCTGTCTGTCTGTCTGTCTGTCTGTCTGTCTGTCTCTCTCTCTCTCTCTCTCTCTCTCTCTCTCTCTCTCTTTCTGAACTGGCAGGGCAAAACCTCATTGACAATGTAAACCTCATCAGGTGCATGATCTCCCACCACAAAAGAGCCCCTGTGGGTCCTTGCAACCCTCGTGAATGTGAGCCCGTACAAGCTTCTGTGAGTCCTTGCAAGCCCCCACAAGCTTCTGCAAGCGTTTGTCAACCCATGCAAGCCCATGTGAGCCTCTATGAGCCCTTGTGTGCTCCCACAAGTGAAATGCCCCGCAAGCCCATGTGAGCCCATGCAAGCCCATTGAGACCTACAAGCCCATGTACGAACCCCCACAAATCCTTTTGAGCCCATGAAATCCTTGCAAGCCATTACATTCCCATACTGGCCTGCCACATTTGCTAAATATTCCACAGAATCTATCATAATCTAGCAGAGTTTCTACCATTCCCGTGACAGCCTTTCTGTTTCTCTTTCAGACACATCGGCCCTACTTTCAAGCCACTGTTTGACACAGGAAGAGGAAAAGCAGCCAAACCTAATTTCTCCCAAATTCATATTGACTCCCAAAATGAATTAAAAAACACTGACGTAATTTCAAGCCTTAGATACCCCACACTCGTGAAGGCAATTGTCTGACGTATGTCAGAAAAACAACACAGTGCGAATTTGCACATGGCAGATCAAGTAAGATGCAACGGGCGTTCCAAGAATTTTGTGCACGTACAGTGCTGTTCGGGAAAGCTGCACAATCCTACAGAACTTTGCACAGGACTCCAGCAGTGAACTTAAGTAGATTCATTTGGCAACTGCCAAAACAAAATGTGGCAGTTCCATACAAGGGCAATTTGCACGTATTATACCTCTGCTGTTTCCAATTAGTGGGCTACGCAGGGGCCACAGATATCGTTATTTTCTGACAAATCACATATTATCAACAACTGTTAGGAATTCTGTTCAGATGCTCAATATCTGCATTGGATGGAAATGTTGCAGTTCACTTCGCCATTTCTGCTGAAGAGTGAAATGGAATTGCGGCAGTGAACCAGAAAAGCGAGAGACAATTTGTTCGGCTGTAACTGCTAATTGAGTCTAATCAAATGCGTTGCTCACCCAGTTAGCATCTTGGAAGAGCCATAATGATAAATTACAGTCGACTCAAATAAAGCTAATGAATTCGCGAGAGTGCAGCTTCTCAACATTTTGTTAACAACCCACAAATAGTGACAACCATTGTGCGTCTTGATGACTGACGACCACCCCTCATTATCCGCCATCTTAATTGAGTGCATTTTCTTGTAAACCACCGAAAAGTATAGAGTTTGAAAAGCTGGCAAGCCAATAGTCAGGGTTCGGAGCGGATACATAATTTCCTCTGACGCATTATGGAGATGACACCCCTTTGCTCTTCACAGTCAAACTGGGAACCTCCTTTTTCCACTTGCACCGAACATTGTGTACAAGTCTGAACCTTTGTGTACAGTGCTAAATTTTTAAACCAGATGTAAACGAAAGAAAAACGTTTTCAGCACAACAAAAACTGGTGGGATAGTGCCACCCAAAATTCATCTTTTGAATGAAAGTATGAAGTCCTGTACTCAACAATTCAAGTCAGTACTTATTTTCTAACCCAGACACTGCACAAACGCATTTCTGAGGGGACAGCAGGAGAAAATTGTGGGGTTGCCAGAAAATCAGACTTGAGTGGAAGATGAAATTTCTAATATCTGAGCATTTCATCAAAGTTTTGCTTTCGGCTGACTTTTTCTGATGTCACCAAGTCAAGTGCTGAATTGTTGGGTTCAATCCATGCATATCACTGTGACGCCTCAGAAAACAGCTTTTGAAATCTGCACCGATGTTCACACTGGTTGACTGTTGTGGCGAATCGCAAATGACTGGTGATCCCAAAACGGCGGAAAAGAACGCAATATTGCAATTGCAGGCAGATGTTTTCCCAATAACGGCAGAACAAGATTAAATTTGGTTGGGCTAATGGAGGCAAGCGACAGTTGCAAGTATCACCAGCACTTAATGTCTCATTTTCTCGTCGTTAATAGCCAGCTTTATGCACTTTTTGGCGCAATCGTCAAGTGGTCGTCCCCTCTAACTTTTTACCTTAATTTCCTATCTGATTATCTTTTTGCTTATGTCGAGACAGCTTCCGAATTGGGTTCGGCCGCTAATGGCGGAAGGTTTGCCGAGCACTCAGCCACTACTCATGTTGCTGCGGTTTTCTCATTGGGCCAGCCAGGGTTACTAAGGCAAGGTCCGGTTGAGACGCCATATTTGCCATATTGTCCGGATTTCCTTCAAACTTTTCTTGCAGATTGATGCCAACGATGCCATGATAACTGCGATAAGAGCGTGCGAAACCCATCTTCATAATGCAATTTCTATATCTACTTTCCGGAGTAAATTGGTGCACTTGTCCAACACTCACACTTGGATGGAGAAAGGGTCTGGAATGCATTAACGTTTGAAGGAAATGAACTGGTGTATCTTGTGAATTTGTCACAACTAAGGAAGTTGATGGTGTTTTATCTTCCTTGTGCCTTCTTGTCGTTTCGACCTGAAATCCCGATCCCGCTTGCAAGGCGGGACGAGAAAGGGAACTTCATCCGTGAAGAGCGTTGCCTCTTTTTCAATCAATGATCCTGTGCAGTAAAATTCTTCCCCCGAATTTCCAGTGCATTCTGACACAGTGGACGAAGCACTTGATATGGTGCACGAGCAGGGGAGACGGGTAGGTCTACACCCCTACATTTTCACCCACAGAAAAGCAATTGCGGACAACGTGTTTGTACAAGAACCATTCCAGGTTCTTGGGGCGCCATGGGGCACACAGCGCGGTTCTGGCCTGGACCTGCATCACTTGGGCCAGTCACAGAAACCATTTTTTGTCGCGCACAAACCCATGAGGAGGGTATCTTTTCAAAAAGAAGTGACGCTTGGTGACCGCCGAGTTGTGCAGTCTTTTATGTGTGCAGCCATGGATGCTGCAGTGCACTGCAGGTGGGAAGAGGAACAGCACACAAGCACACGTACCTCAGCATCAGCGGCACCACCCCGCATGCCTTTGTGTTTACCTCATAACTTTTCAGAGAAGGACAACTGAAGCAACTCAGAAAAAAATTTATGCGCTGAAAACGACTTGTCGTGCACTGTCCGTCTGATGCCAGTGGACTCGGGCTGCAAAGGTGTTACTCAACGGTGCGTCTTGCCGGCTCAGCGTCGTGGAGGGTGAATAAAATTTGTTTTGTGGTTAAAAAGCAAACGCTTTGAAATATTTGTGCAAACTTGTGGAACATTATTCCTCTATTTTGATGAAACTGCTCCATTTGTACGTTAATTGATGTATAGTCCAATAAATCTCTGCCCGGAGGGTTTCACAATGTTTAATAACCGCGCTTACCCTATGAGGGTAACAGCCCATACCTCATTATATTTTTCATCTAAAGTGCCTGTGTTGAACAGATCTGAAGACTTGTTAATACCACGACTACCTTTCAATAGGCATTTTTCCACTTCAGCACCAATTTTGCTCGCCTCTTGTGAATTTGGGCTCCTTTCACATTTTCCAATAAAACGTGCTCCACAAATAAGTCCGTTAATAAACCTTTGAATGAATATTTGGCGACAACACAATCTTGCCTGAAGCTCCATTTTTCTGCTCAAATTGAGCTTCTTGCTCGCCTGGGTCTCTCGATGAGGTGTCGAGTGATGAGTCTCTAAACCCTAACAACACGTATTAATTCCAATTAGACCGATGATTCTAACCCTTTTTCAATGAGAGCTATTTAACGGCGATAAAAACACCGTTAAATTGGGTTTGAAACGAGTTCATTGAAAAGAAAGTCTGAAAAAGATACTCAATGAAGTGAATGTTTGGTAATGACAGTTTTCCCCGACAAAGAGCGTGTTTGCCTCATTGCATCAAATTCCAGCACTTTTTCTGTCGGACAAAGAGAGAACTTGTGAAAGTTTGGGCCCCCTGAGAATATTTCACTTCTTCTGCTTTAAATTATGTTGGGTAGTGGAACAAATTGAGCCCACCAGCTTTGTGCCTTGGTATGAAACCGACACCATCAAGTGATGTCCCTTACAGGAACATTTTAATTTTGTTCCCAAGCAGACATTTTCTGATCACAACATAGAGACGAAGTGGGAAACTTGGTTTGTTGAAGCGCAATCCCGTCACTGTTGCCTCGCACACGACTCGAAGCTTCTCCGAGACACAGGAGCTGATGTATTTAGCTGGATCCCGCTGTACAGCAGAGCGCAGATTAGCCCACCACTCGCTGATATTAATTTGCTGCATGTAAAGATCCACACAAGATGAACAGTGGATGCGAATTCCTGGCAAAACGTGACGTCGTTGACACGTGCATTTCAGAATTGAAAGAGTCGATCTTCCACGTCCCGTGACACAGAAAACGACTGTTTGTAAGGAAGTTTTTTTTTAAAAAAGGCAAAGATTACGTGTGAGTTAGATGAATGTGAAAGTCGAAGAAAAAATTGGACTTGGGTTCACTATTGACCAAACATGTTGAACGGAGCAGAGGGAAGGACACAGGTGCGTATGCAGTATGAGTGCGCTCGAGTTCTTTGGATCTGTGTTCGAATTGGTAGTTTTGGCGCGTGGACAATCCAAACAGAATTTCATGAATAGTATTTCTGGACAAAATACTCACAGGTCTGAAACACCAAATTGTTCAAGAACCACCTGCACATAACATCTGGAAGAAATTCATCAATGAACTTTTCTGGCATTACACTGACACTTGTTTTCTCATCTTGTGCAATCACAAACCAACACTGAAAGTCAAAAATTGAGATTTTTAGAATGTGGGAGCAGATGCCAGGAAAATTTCTCTTGCTGCAGAACCAATTCGCTCAGTTCCCAGCTGGATCCAGAGACTGAGATAAAACGACCACGAAATTTTCACAAAGAGGTATGTGCTGCTAAATCTGTCAATTAATCGTATTATTCTCAAGCAGTGTGCTGTGCAAGAGCTCGAAGTTAGCGGCAAAGACATTTTACACTCTGTGGAGCTTCTAATTTGGTAATTAACCAGGGATGGATAACTAATTGGAAATAACAGGCCATGACCGTGTACTGCAAGGGTTACCCACAAATCATTTGTACTCACACTGAAGTGCTTTACAACATCACTAACCATCCTTAAAAACGGCCTTTTGGTGTGCATCTTAATGAAATTCCTTTTTCCAATTGAGCTATTTATCATGCTAAACTGTGCCTAACTAAATCTGAATAGACGGTTTGAGTATCTTTAATTTTCAACAAAGGTCTTGCTGTTGATTACAGAGTATACGTTTCGTTACCAGTGCTCCCACGAATTGCTGTCATCCAAAATAACCAACTGCATTTCCTCAACTGAGATTAAACTTGGTTTACTCATTTTGTAAGCAAAATTGAGGAAACAGTTCTAAGTCCTATCAATTGACACACCTCAAAGAAAACTGCCGACCAATCGTATCGCTCGTCAGATGGAGCCAAACTTGGCCCCCTGCACGAGCTGGAAGACTTGGACCAACGGCTTAATCGCTTCCTAATTGCATCACGCGCTGGTGGCGAACAGAACGAGTTGCTCAAAGAGGCAGATTTCATGTTGCAATTGATTACACGTATTTTTCTGAAGTTGGACATTGTCAGTCAGCAACTGCAGTGCTTCGTGTGAGCAACACAAAGTGCGTGAGCAGACACCGCGATCACTCGCGACCAGAACTGCCGCAGTCATTTCGCTGAGACAGTTTGACCTGAAGCACTGACTATTGCATGAGTAATGTGAACGCGAGGCCGAGAGACGACAGCTGGATCCCGGAATTCCTCAAATTTTTGGAGACAAAAGGATCAGTGACAGTCGAGAGAAGAACGCTGCAATCGCCCATGCAGGTAATGGCAGGCTGTTTGAACGAGACCTCCAAACATGCGGGTGTTCCTCTGGCTAACCATGCCCTGATGCTGGCCGTAGCGCACCCCAGCAGACCCAAGTCGTACAGCATAGACAGCATATTGGGAGACGTGGTGACCAGAAGAACGGGACGAGACGGCGAGAGCGCACCGAGCACCAGTGGCCACCACCCACATCAGCAGCTGCCCTGTTGGAAGATAAGACCTCCTGCACTGGGTTGTACCCCGCCTGCAGGCGGCTACCCTCCCGAGCATCTCAGTTTACTACAACCAGGCTCTCCTGGTGCAGGTGAGTTCGAGTTTTGCAAGGAATTGTTCGTGTACTCGTGTGCGGCGGAATTGTGGTGTTCATATATCAGATGTGTGTCGCAAGCGGTATGTGGAGCTTTTTGTTCAGGACAGTGACCACCGAAGGAAAGAAAAAATGTGCTGCTGATCATTGTTGTACACTTGTTTATTTGCGACACAAAATATCACCATTCTTTCGAGAGATGATTCATCTTCGCTTTGTTGCAAATTGCATCAATTGTTGCAGACGTATTGAAAGCAAAACTGGAAAGTTGAAAACTTCAATGGATTTGTTTTCTGTTCAGCGAAAAGGCTGCATAAAACAAGAGGTTGTAACAGTGCAATGGCGAAACTGATGACGTTAGATCACTATGTCATTGTTCAAAACATTCTGGTGTAATTTTCTGCTTCACTTGGCAACAATTGTCGCCAGCAGAACTGTGAAAGACAAAGACACCTCTTACTCTTGTGACAGTTCCAGCACCAAGCCCCATGGGACAAATTAGGCGATTACGAAGCAGCGAAAAATTCTTTGTCATGTGTCTTAGTGTAAAATACCTAATTTGGCCATAATTTGGACACGTGGGCATTTTGTTGTGAATGGTTGAATGAAGAAAATTAATTGATATGCCAGCCGGTAATTAGTTTTGCCGTATTGATTTGGCCCGTCTGTTGTCGTCAGCCTTTTGTAGCCGAGGGGCTTCCACAAGGTCTCTTGTGTGAAGAAAATTACTTTGTGACCAATACTGTCCAAGATTTTCTGCAAGCAGATTTTAGTCAATCGCATATGCTTTTGTCTCTTCTCCAAGACCAAAATGCCCAGTGGGAGGCCTGTGGTACGAGTAAACGTCTAAAGTTCAGATTTTCATCAGACCGTGTCAATTTCAATTGAACAGAATTTTCCCTCGGTTTTGCAAACAGCACAATTGTTTTGATGTTCACGAAAACAACAGTTTTTATGCAGTCACAAAATAAGTTGGTTGAGACTGAGACGTAATTCAACACCTGCGAGAAATGTTGTGCTCAGGCCTGATCGCCAAAGAGGCAAATTAATGTGCATGCCATTTCAAACGTTTCTTGAGGAAACAAGTTCAGCTGACGCCAAGTTGATCCATTAATTGCTGCAGGTGTTTGTGTTAATTTGTCCGGGTACACATTGTCTGAAGTCGTTTAATTTTCTTGTGCAGATTTGACAAGGCAGTCTCACGCAATGATCACTGCTAAAAGACCTTCATCCGCACCAGAGACTGAGTTCAATGCGGATGGAAGAGAAACACCAACCGCCAAGACCTTCGACAGGGGCTCGTTCGAGGCAGGAAGCGGTCCGAGAAGTCCCGTCGCGAGCGTCGAGCGGGGAGCGAGTCCGGACCGCGCCGAGGACGAGGACGACGGGCCGGTCGATGTGACGGGGCTCGGCGGCGGCGGCGACGACAGCGGCCGGGGTCGTGAGGACGGCGATGAGGCGGGCGCGCTCTCAGGGGGAGAAGACGGAGGCAGCCCCAGCAGTGAGAGCGGTGAGAGCGGCAGCAAGCCACGCAAAATCCGTCGCAGCCGCACAACATTCACGACGTACCAGTTGCATCAGTTGGAGCGCGCCTTCGAGAAGACGCAGTACCCCGACGTGTTCACTCGAGAGGAGCTCGCGCTCAGGCTCGACTTGTCCGAGGCCAGGGTCCAGGTAGGAAACTTCTACGTCTTCACTCTGTTTCGGGCGGGGACAATTTCAGGAGAAGTCGCTGCTGACTCAAGCTGTCTCAACATGCCTCGCAGAAACACTTCTGCTGCCAAACCCTGAAATGTCCGTGTTGCGCCGACCAACCACCTTTTTTGTTCCTGTATTCATGAAAGGTACAATTTTTCTGTGCGTGGCTGAAGCTTTTCAGGGGACGCAGTTTGTGTACTTTTGTTGATGCTATTCTGCGCGAAGAACGTTCAAGTATCTGGGCGCAAGGGTCATATCAATTTTACACTTACGAGAGTACAAGCTGTGTGCCAAAAGTTGTCTTGAACGAGCAACGTTTCTTGTGCTTTCAGTTTCATGCATTGGAAAATTCGTCAATCCGTTTGCACTGTTTGTGCTTTTGCACGCAGAATGTACAGAACTTCATTGTGCACCTCGAACTGGTAATCTTCTTAGTTCGTGGCGAGTCCCGAGGAGGCGCAAGGCTAATGAGGAAAAGCGCCCGACAGATGCTGTCAGTTCATGCTGTCCAAAGGGCTGGAAATAATTGTGATACTTGAAGTGAAACCCTTCAAACACTAAAAGCCTCACTACTGTCTTCACAGGTCATCGGAGCAAATTAATATTCTCAACAAAGCAACAATTATTTGGGTGACAACTTCAGTAAAGCCCCACTAGGCCTGAGCCAGGATTTGGATGGGGATTGAGCCACGAACTGCTGTTTCGATTTTGTTATCCAACGTTGGCATCCAATAATGCAAGTTAATTTTTGGAGTTTATTATTTTCGAAAGAGCGGATTAAAATGTCACTTTCAGTTTACTGCCAGCCAGATCGGCTTTCTCAAAACACTTCGGAAATGTTATCATTTTACATCAAGACACAAATTAAATCGTGGTTGTGTTTGGTGGAAGCCAATTATGCTCTCTCTGGGCTGCAGGTGAGCGCTACAAAATTGCGCAAGATATTTGTTTGTTAGACACCTGAGAACAATTTGGTGTGTTTACATACAACATTAGCCCCAACAGTTTTCGCACAAATTTGAGCACATTCGTCAATTTGGTGTCATTCTTCCCCATTTGTTTTCATCTTCCGAATGAAATAGTGAGGTGAACGCCCAAAAACATTAGCTGTGTACTCAAAAGTGCAGCATCCGAAAAATGCAGTGTCAAACGCATGCGAGTACACTGACACAAATGTTGGTGTTCGCTTTCTTGCGTTTCTGCGCTTTCTCCTGCGATTGAAATTATCCTGCACTAGCATTTGCATTTTGGCTTGTGCCTGCTCACACAAACGTCTTTGCGTCCACGCATCAAGGCTGCAAGGGCACAGAAATTCACAACACAAACATCTGTCCAACTGCGGACGATGAGTTCACCTGAGCTGGTCACAATTCTGAGCACTGAGCTTGCAATTTTGTTCAAAATGCATCTCTTAAATTTTCACTTCACAACCCGTTTCACTGATTCAAGTGGCATACCTCCCACTTTGACACAAAGGGCCAAAATTTCAAATGCGATAAATATAAAAGGGAACCATTCGCGCACACTTCTTTGGCATGGAGTGCCCTCTAATTTGTTCCCATGTTTCCCAATGGTAGGGAAAGGTTAAACGCGAATTGGGCATCAGTGAGATTGAGGGTTTCCATCAATGAAATACTTCTGAAACGGGTGTCTCATGGATGTAAGTCCTCAACAAAGAATAAAGGAAACCGACAGAACAGTCACTGGTGTTAACCGTCTCGAGTGCTTCTTGTATGTGTGTGATATTCTTTTTCAATTTTCTGATTGTTACCATAATTGGACAAACTTGAAATTTTGAGGTTAAAGTAGCGAATAATCACCCCCAAGGTGCTGATTAATTGGAGCTGTGTGTTTGCAGACAAAAATGTGTGTGGTTGTGTGCGTGCGTGTGTGCGTCCGTGTGTACCCTTGTGTGTGTGTTTGGTCGCCAACATCTTGGACTCAACTGGATGGGTTTCATGGGAACATCCCAGTGAGACTGGTATCACCTCAGTTGTGTCGCTGTGTGATTCAACGACTGCACGCACATATGCACAAGTCGACCTCGTGGGTGACTCTCTCCAAATTGGCAGCCACTCTGGTGGTTGACCACCAAAGCAATCGATGATTATGAGGAATCGGGACTTTCCTTTTTATCTGACCAACATCGAACATCCGGCAGAAACTTTTTCAAAAAGGAAAGGCTTTCCTGAATTTGGCAGCCAGTGGAGATGAAAAACACTCTCAAGGCATTGTAAATCCATACCAACATTTCAGAGAATGTGCTTTGCAGGATGAACTCAGAATTTCCTTCAACTACAGTATCCTCTGAGAAGAAATCAAACGAAAATGAACTGAAATTCCGAGAATGTTCCTTCCAAATTTCCATGAGATGATTTTCCTGCTGCAGACATTGTGCTAATTCACTTAACGTTTGGGTAATTTGGCTCATTAAATGTCTGAGCCAAGGCAAAGGTTTGCAAAAGTTTCCCTGATGAGTTAATCACGAATAACATGCTGTTGATTGGCTTTTTCCCTGGGCGGATAGAAGCCTAACTACCTGCCATTCGTACTTTATCAATAATTCTGGTTGCGTGATTCGGGAGAGTAAGTTTACAATTAGACAACGCGACCCCGGTGTCTTTTGTTGGCGGAATCGCTCAAATTGGAGCAAAATTTGGCCAATTTGGAAGCTGAACTTTTGCGGCATGAGAAGAAGCAGTTCTGTGGATGTCGTGACCATTTCACCAAATCGCGTCGTGGGTGCGCGGACCTCAATGCCTTCTCCTGCAGCGGGAAGACGAAAAGCAAAATGTCAGACAAAGAGAAAATATGTCAGACCATTTCAACGATGTTAAGTTTGGGGAACAAACTTGTTTGACAGAAATCTCTGCGAATCAAACTAAAAAGTGCAATTTACCACCACCGGCAGTTTGGTCATTTCTCGCAAATGGGACAAAACACGTTTTTGAGGCAGAGTGGAAAGGGACTTGCACAAAAACAGAGCAAAACTCCCAGTTGAGACAGTGCTGAGGCCAAGTTTATGGAAACGCCTGGCTGAAAGTTGCGTCCATTTGCAACGAGATAGCCTGCAATAAGCACCACCGCTTCCATTCGCAAATGGCATTGCAGATCAACCGCAGAAAACAGTTTTGCTCAGCACAATATCGTTAATTTCTGATGCATTCAGTCTCATGAGGTAATCAGATCACAGCGATCAAATTATTGAGGCAAAATTGCCAGGAGATCACATTAAATTAAAAGAAATTGTCCATTTTGTTTCTGCAAATTGCAAATTATTCCTCAATCGAAAGTCGTACCCGATAATTTTGTCAATGTACAATTTACTAATCACACTTGATGGAGCTGCAAAGGCTTTTTCAATGTCAAAGAAATTTGTAGGGATTGTTTGATTACTGTGATGTAACTTTTCCAGTTTGAATTGCAGTAAATTGGACAATCGAAGAGACTTATTGCGCTGTCTCTTGATGCCGAATGAGGAAGAACCATGGAACTGACTCACATGTTCGCAGCAAGGTCTTTACTGTCGTGTTGAAACTTTCAGGCCCCATTGTTCTTGCAAAGAAACCAGCATGATAAATGCACACGTGTACTAGCACGTAGGTCTTCGATGGCCTGTGAGCGAACAAGTCGAAGTGCGATTCTTTGAATCCGCAGTCACATCCAGTCACTTTATTTGCCCAGAAAGTTCCTTGCCAGCTTTTCTTTGACTGGAAGCATTCAATTTGTTTCAGCTAACGATGTTCATTCCAGGAGCGACAGAAAGTAGTCCAGCCAAATTACCCACACAACTCAATAACAAATTTGCGAATTATATGTCAACGTGCCTCGAGCTTGCATGATGAGGGGACAATTTTGTGCCCGTGTTTAGCTGCGGGGGGTTTCATCTGAGTTCTGACAATTGAATTCATTGTTTATACATAAACGTTACAGAACTGATTTTGAGACCGTTTTCACGAGTAATCCTTTCTGGGAAAAGTTACTGGCTGCAAATTTGAATCAGCGATCAGAATTCCCTTTTATTAGATTTGTAATTAAGGAATTATTGTCAAAGGGCAAGCGTTCCTCGATGACTAATGAGGTTTTCTAAGGCATTTCTTCGTATTGCTTACAGTTGTAATCGCTCAAGCACATAAATGATCTTAATAGAGAAATTAGAATATGGGCAAATCACGGCAAAGAAAAGGCAAATTGAGCAATTTGCATCCATTGATGGAATGCGGCCGCCGTGAGTGTCACAAATCAATACTCCCGCCATCAACCAAACTCCTCATCAAGCCCCAGTCGATCCAAATTGCTCCCATACACTCTTTGTAACAGCTTTTATTAATATTTGCTTTCCAGATGATTTCGCCACATACAGCTCCAAATTGGAAGGGAATTAAATTACAGGCGGAAATTCGATTTAAGTTACACTTTATCCGAGTTTGGCGTTCGCCTTTAGTAGCCTCATTATGGCGCATTGAGAGCGATGCGAGGGAAGTTGAATAAGGGAGAGCGGATGATGGCCTGAAGAGACCGCGCCCGTGGGCTGCAGGCCTCAATATCCGTCTCGCCAACAAAAGAAACTTCTGCTCTATTTTGCCAATTTGAGTCCAAACGCTTCAATGTCCACTTCATCTCAGTCGATAGGTCTTTAATACCTTTAATTAAGTTTGATTGGGAGCGATAATAGAAAGGCTTTTGTGCAGTTGGTTCGGACGCTGAAAGGAAGATAATGGAATTTAAATGCTCACCAAATACTGCAGGCCTGTTGTGCATGCTTTACGATTAGTAACCACCTCAGGGAAAGGCTTCAAATTTTCTCCACCAGGATTTATGTTTGGAGTTCGCTTCATTATCATCTCTCGAACTTGTCTGATTCTGTTTTCACACAATATGGAAGTGTGAGAAAGAACTTGCAAGCTGGCCTCTGTTCCAAACCTGGGTGCACATTTAATTAAATTCACTGCGGGAAAGGATGAACTACACTGGGAACGTACACTCGTGTAGTTCATTTGTTTGCTTCTCTTTTCAGGTCTGGTTTCAAAACCGTCGCGCCAAGTGGCGGAAGCGTGAGAAGGCTTTGGGGCGCGACAGTCCCAATTTCCTCAGCTGCGAGCCACAGCACCAACTCCCCGAGCTCATTGGGCCCATGCTGAATCCCTTCCCCATGGCGACTGGCCCCGACCCTCTGTTGGCCGCCAAGATCCCCAGTTTCCCCGGGCTGCACCCGATGCTGGCGCTGCAGGCGGCGCACGCGCAACACCAGGCGGCAGCGGCGGCGGCGGGCACACTGTCGCCTGCCGGCTTCGCAGCGCACTACCTGCAGAACAAGGCAGGAGCCGGAGGGCTAGGAGGACTTTTCGCCGGTTACAACGTCATGCTCCACCCACCCAGCGCGCCCCCGCTCCACCCGGGGTTCATGACGCCGCCAGCGCCACCTATGGCACCAGGGCCAGAAAATCTGAGCGCCGCCGCCAGACTTTTTCCGAGCGACTCAGTTGCTCACGAAAGTGTTGACATGCGCAAATCGAGTATTGATGCACTGCGGCTGAAAGCGAGGGAACATTCAGCCTCCATCGAGCACCGAATTGCTGTGTCTGAAGCTTCAGAAATCAAGTCATAGTCAAAACAGAATGGGGAAACTTGCCTCGTTTTTTCTGCTTTTTGGGGGCTTCTTTATTGAAGGGTGTTCAGTGTTTTACTTTTCACCTGCGAAATAACAAGGGCATGTTGCATTTTTTTTTGTCTCGTGTTGAGCATCTTCCTTGCTTCACCGTTGAAAAAAGTAACCATTTGATTCGTCGGACTTTCAATTCCAGTAGGTGATGCTACCAATCTTTTGGGCGCTTTTCATGTGATCTGCAAGTCGGAAGTGACACTTGTGTCACTTTTTGTTCCTTTGGTCAATTCTACGGAGTCGTTTGCGCCACTGTACGACGATCCTTGTGTGGGATCGGCCTGTTTTCATAACTACAGGCTCCATTATCCTGTCTACACGAAGAGTGGACTTGTCTTGGAACGTGCCGTGTGTTGCTGGGGCAAACAATCCAGTATATATATGGAGTTCACGTTGGCGTGCTGTCGCACCTTGGACCTCACTGTGTGTGCGGGGTAGACTACAGAGCCAAAGCTGTGCGTGGTCTTCTCGTGGTCAGAAAAGGCATGATGTTCAAAACTCAGGAGCGCGTGTCTCTGATCGATTGTCTGATGCTTGGTTAACTTTTCGTGAAGACAGATGAGCACTACTTTTTCATCACCAACGTCTCTCTCCTGTTTGAACCTTCTGCGTGTGAATATATATATGCTTGTCAATAAACCTGTGACAATGTGAAGAGCTAAACACCAGTTTCGATGCAAAATATTTTGTGTCGCAATGCATGTTGAGTACAATGTGTGCTGTGAGCGCTGTGCATTGAAGAAGTTCACGTGCGCAGGGACTAACGTCGAGAGTTTCTTGTACGTTACACCAGGCATTTGAAGAACCCGAAACATGTCAAACTGTGCCAAAGGTATCCAGAAGACACTTCAATGATTCTGTTGCTGGTGTTGTGAATCTGTTTTTGTGGTTTTGGTTGTCCCTTCCCTCTCTCTGCTGCACACATACGAGCGTATTTGTGTTGCTGAAGAGCACAGAGTTTGGGAATTTGCTTTTCGGACCCAGGATCAGGTGGCCTTGGGGTCCCTGGTGGCATCCGACCGAGAGGAGACCATGGGCCTCAGTGTCGAAGAATGTGACACTCAAAAAAACAAAACAAAACAACAACAACAACAACAACAACAACAACAACAACAACAAACAAAAAACAGCAAACTTTCACACCACAATTTCTTCTGAAGACGCAAAGTTGAGGGTTCAGTACTTTTGTTTGTCGTGGGGTGCTGGAGACCCTGAGATTCATCAGTTCTACCAAAAAGAAAACCAGCCGTGTTGCTCAAAAAATCTCCCTGACGAACTTGGCACGTTTTTCTCTGCACCTGAACCTCAATGGCGCCGGAAAACACATCAGTCTGCTCGATTTAGTTCTCCTTTGATATCTCAATTTCTGATTAGGAATGTTTGATGAAACATTATGGGGAGCAAACAAGTAATTAATTTCATATCAAATCACAGAAAGCAATTTTTGTATTGAAGTCACTTTTGATACGCGAAGTGCTGAAAGTGATTTCGCGCAAATATCCCCGGGTGCAGCCGCGCGAATTTTATTGGAGATGGACTAATTGGTGTGCAAACACTGCAGCGAGAGCTGATGGACTGTTTCTGTGGGTCTTAATCCCAGTCCACGTCTCCGGTGCGGAAACAGTCCCGAAGATCCGTTTTTAATTCTTTTCTGAGGATGGCTTGAGTCAACTTTTTTGAGTTGGTCTCAATGTCAGCGTCATCAAATGCAGCAGTTTTATGTGGATACCCAACACTTCCTCATGTTGCGAAGAGGCTGAAGGGGAAGAGAACGAACACGGAATGCCCAAGTTGCCAACAAAGCAATAACTGTCGAGTACACAGCGCTCACTGTTGCTGGTGTCAACTGTCGGGGATTTGGTTTGGCAGCCTCTGAACAGACCTCGCATTTCCCACTGCCAAATCACTTCAAACACAATTTCTCACTTAATCACAGTGCTAATGAGGAGATATACTCGTCAATAGTCGCTATTTAATTACAAACTTCTCGGGGATGGAGAGAAACATGATATGAGACATCATTGACCTTTCCTGCTGCTTTAAATGGCAGCATTCTGTTAAGTATATTTAAACTAGAGGATTGCAACATATTGACAGCCAACCACCTAAAAAGGGGTTGCAGAGGGAAAATTGGCAGAAAGGCTAATACTTTATCATGTGTCAATATTTGGTATTCCGTCGCCTCAGGGACTTTCAGAAAATTATAAAGATATAATGTGTTGGCAGAAATTCCCATAAAACCGCCCAAGGGTCCTTGCGAATTTAATAAATGTGCAATGCAAATATTTACCATGACAAGTTAATCATTGCCAAATGAGTTTTTCAGCATCCCCCAATTTTGGTAGAGAATGAAAGGAGGCGTTAGAATTGATTTGAGTTGCACAAGGAAGAACTCCTCTGTTTGATGATGCGCATGTTCGGCAATGCACATAAAGAAGTCTCAATTTCACACACAACGGGCCAGCGTAGACGTATCGGTGCATTCCAATGAAATCTGGATTCAGGCCAGGCACGAACACAGCCGAATTTTGTGAAGTGATCGCCAGAGCCGTGCTTTGGAATCCTCACAACCTTAATTTTCGAAATTTTGTGACAGAAAAACAGATAAAACAACAGTTTATGCCAAACTGTTTGCAAAATATACTGTGACTTCCCATTCCCCAACCTGTCTAAATTGATCTATTTTGGTTTCACAGGTGCAAACTGTTTTCACTTTTCGCGTGTTTGACATGTGATGTTCAAGGTGGGATCCCTGATCGTTTCGTCCCGTTTTTTGCCTCCGAGGGTTGGCACACGGTGCCCCCTGTCACAAACCGGCTGGAGAATCTTATACCAGGCTGAACTAATCATGCAGGAAATAACAAGCCCGTTTTAAAAAGAAAGAAAAACTACATTTTTGCAGTAGAAAAGAGACCCATTATCCATTCTGCTCGCCACTCAGGCCAAAATGTGGATTGTGTGTGCGCGGGGGGTGGGGTGGCGGGGCGGTCCCCGAATTCATCAGTGTAACAACATGTACAACAAATGTTCACAAAGTACTGCACAGTCAAGCCCAAACTTTTTAACCCTTCTTACACAACTCCACATCTCCGAATGGCCGTCAGTGATTCCCTTTGAATACAATGACAACAAAGGGAAATGTTTTTGCTCCATTTTTTTTTTTTGTTTTGTTTGGCTGTTGTTTCTCACTTGTGAACTTACCTGCCACAAATTGCAGTCAACAACACTCCACTCTGTGTCCAGTCAAGATGTGCGCACTGTGTCAAAGCCAAATTGGTCAACAGGTAAGTTCGAGGAAAATGAACACGAAACTTGTGCAGAACAGTCCCAGGGCGGATACGATACGCAAGTACACGCACGACGAGAAATGAGGGAACCGACACACCTCGTCTGAGGCAGAGAAAATGGAGCACAAAGTCAAAGTGTGTCGAATTTCGGCGTTTTCTTATTATTGAACGCTTTTGAATGGAGAGGAGGCGAGTCCGAAGGCCTCCCCCCCACACACACACACACAACCGACGAAACAAGCCCACTCGTATATTTTTTTGCATCTCGAAGCACAAAACAAAAACTCTCACGCGTTAACTTATTCAAGGCTGCCTCCAGAGATAAGTTAGTTTGGCCCCTCCAGTGGCAGACGCACGATTGGTCGAAGCTGCATGTACGTTGCGCTCATCAAAATGTTGAAGTTTGCATCATCAGGAGTGGGTGTGGGTCCCTCCTTGGGCTGACTAGTAACGCGACCAAAACAGCATGGGTTTCACCCTCGAACTTGACTTGTTCATGTATTTCCTCGTCATGCACAGCTCTCTGTTCGTTCACATGCTGCCACGTAGTGAGAAATTGCAGAACTACCAGAATCAATGCAGAATCTGTCAAAAAAATGGGCCATCTTCCGGACTTGAACTTCCACAACGCACACCAGCGATTGCCTTTTCTGGTAGGAAATGAGCCAGAAGTGGATCCAGAGGTGGGGGGGGATATGTCATAGCTTGGGTCCCTTACCTCTCAAAAAAAAAGAACATCTACGTTTCACAACTTTGCACGACAGGCACAAAATGATTTTGACATGTTAAATTTTTCAAATTTGAAATCCACCTCCTCCGCCCCTTGACCACTCCTGTATCTACCCTGTGTGCCATGTGTCTGCTGCCTCACGCATCCAATTCATCCCCCCGCCTCATGAGGGGAACTCAGGTCGGTGACAAGTTTCTTGTTCTGCACTCTGACATCACTTTGCCAAGCGAACAAAAGACTCCAGCAAATTATTATTTGAAATGTGCTTTTGGGGCACAGGTGGAGAATATTTTCGTTCGTAGCTTGCATGTAAATGTCATATGTGCTCCAAAATGGTGTGTCGCTACAGTTTTTCTGAACAATACATTTCTTCCACAGCTGCACAGTGGAGAATGTGTTGACTGAATTTTAGGTCCCTGTGTGGGAGGGAATTGCAAAATATCCCTGCTCCAATGAAATTGTCTGCAGTTCAACTGAAAATGTGCATGCGTGCCTCACGTGTAGTATGTGCTCTGTGCGTGTTTGTTGGAGGTTTAGGGGGTTGCCTGTGTCTGTCAGCCCAAGAGAGGCTGTCCCACAGGGGAATAGAGGAAGGTCATACAGCCAGGCACATCATGATCTTCCTCCATGTACGATTGATCTTGAGCACAAGAGTGAGTCTCATGAGGGCTGTCTTTCCCAGATTGGACAAATACCACCTCTGAGGTCCCTCCTCACTGAGTTTCCATGCTGGTCAGTGCTGAATGCCTTACTCTGAGGCAGTGGCATCACACTGGTCAGCATGGAAACCCAGCTGCTCTTGGACCAAGTGAGATGTTTGAGGTGAAGCTGTGTGTGTATCTCATCAATATTGAGCTGCATGGCTTACGTTTTTGTGTGTGAGCTCCCCGAAGTTTTGTGTTGGTTTTGCAAAAAGCAAAGGGAGCGCGATCGTGGAAGGAGGCAACGAAATTTGCTTGAACAATTCTGTCTGCATTCGGAATTTGCAAAACTTCTCAGTGGAGCCAAATTAAGTCCATAGTAATCCTACAGATGCGTCATTGAAGGTCATGGAAGACCTGTCGACAATTCAGACACCACACCAAAAAAGTCACCCGAGAGCAATTGCGGCTGATCTGGAAAGCGTTCAAGAAAGACTTGTTCGAGGTGGTTTCAGGGAAAGAATGTTTGAACTTGGTCAATGGTATCAATTTCATCTGGACTTCTGCTGCCTGAAATCTTGAAATTTGGAATGGGATCGTTTTCAACAATAATTTGTACAATCCAACAAAGCGCCTATGTCAGTTACCTAAAGAAGCATTTGCAAAAGCAAGGTATTGGACTACTAATTGATCGGATTACCTGCTCTCCCTAATGGAACCTATTCAATTTGTCTTATTTTTCTTTGCTGCCTTCAAGGGATGACATGTACCTTTCTTCACCCTTGACAAGCTGAGTCAATTGATCTCAAAGAAACCAGTAAGGTTATAGCCGAGGTTTAAAGCTAATCTGCGATACTAATTGGCATAAAGTGTGTCACAAGTTGTATAAATTAACCAATTAGCCGTCTATCTGCCCTTCCCACGAATATAGGAAAGTAAATTAATCTGAGCCTGGAGTTACACGATAGCTGGGTATTGTACTACGGATTTACTTTTTTTATCAACGAATAGCAGTTGGCATTGACGGAAACTATTTCTCTTAAGAGCAGGAACATGGTTGAAGCCAAAGCTTCCCAGGAATGGGTGTTATTTTGATACTCCGGTAATGGAAAATTGAAACTCAATCTACTCACTTACGTGATCGACTTTGGACCTCACACAGAAGACTTGTAGAAATGTGCAGTTTGTGGACCTGGAGAACGCAGGTGGTCCAGTGCTGCTGGATCAACATTGTTCTTCAGGTCAATGTTTGCGAAATAAAGTCTGTTTGAACAGTTTTACCTCGTTGCCAAGATAGAATGGGAAAAATACGAATGGTTTTGTCCTCTCAGAAGCGCACATTTCTTTGAAGTAAAGAAAGGCCAAGACGAATGTCCTGCATGCTTGATGCGCTTTCGAGTAAAGTTGGGAGACTTGCCCAATTGAATATTTCGAGCAGCAGCTGCCCGCGCCCCGGACAGCCGCGCAGCTGCTGAACAGGTTTATTGAGCTGAAGTGATTCGAATGTCATCTGCCAGCAATGTTATCAGCAAATCGATGGAGAAATTAGACCTAATCACACGGGCTTGTACTTCACTCTGATCTCTGATTTTCCTAAATGATTTCATCGAGGAGAAAGCCTAACCGAATTTGGGGCAAAATTCGTCTGCAGTGGCAGGAAAATGAACAAACTACCAAGCTGCTGCTTTCTGACAATCACTTCTTTTCAGTGGCTTTTGCACACATTGGCCAAATCATATCAATCTAAAGTACAGTGAAAGCAATAAGTACAGCTTGATGGCAAACTGATTGGAAAATGAAAATATGTGATTTGCTTAGTGCTGAGCGAAGATGAAGAGAATGTGATTGCGACTCAGGCCGCTATGCACGGAAATTTTCTTTGATTACGAATTGTGTTTCAGAAACAAGAGAAAGGCCAAGCTTTGGGAAATTTCTTCAACTGTTTCTGCAAGGAAGATGTTTCTCACTTTTCTGCTTTGCATGCCTGCAAGTGCCCCGATGAAAGCTGGACGCCACACTCCCCACGTATGTAAAATGTCATTAAAAGTACCTGCTTAATGTCACCCTGTCAAATTGCTGGCAATCAAAGCTCTCTCCAGGGACCGTTCTCCACCGTCACCGTGGATTTTTCATTTCCGATTTCAGCCCAAGCACGAGATTAAGAACAAGACTTTAGCATTTATTTTTTGAGCCTGCCTCCACCAGGAGACAAATTACAGAGCATTAGCATTAGTGAGAACCATGTTAGAAGCCGACTGCACTGAATCACGGTACCCAATTTGTCGTAATTTCATCATCACTTTATTGCATTAGGGCCTCACAAGGGTTCTGACGTTAATGGCTCCCTTCCACTAACCTCTGCAAAAGCAGTTTTGCTTTCATTGAGGAATTTTATGAATCAGTGTGTGCTCTTGGAAGGTGTACGGGAATAAAACATTCATTGCAGATCGCGAAAAATAAATGAACCTGTACTTTGTGAAATTGACGAATCTCGGGGGAGCTAGTTTGGCTCCCCTGAGGTTCAGTCTGTTCTTTTTGGTGCATTCGGGGGGCATCCAGAAGACTCAAAAGCTCCAACCCTGACGTTGAAGTCTGTGGGTCAGTGCAAGCTTCAACATCAGGCTGGATTTTTTTTCTCAAATTCCAATGCCAGGCTCAACGCACCCAGAGCCAGACAAGGCAGACAAGCTCCAATCTCATGCTTGATAAAACACCACATCAGGCTGTTTCTTCCAGTTCTGCAGGAGATTGAAACAGAACGCAACACCATGCTTGCAGCCTGATCTCAGAAGCAGGTTCAACTGCTTGGTGTCAGGTATTTTCCGAGTACATGTACCAGACTGGACCCGACCTGAAGTGGAGATTTACCTTCTTTTTGCTCGGTCTGTCCTGGTACGATGTGTCAACCTCTTCTGTTCTGTTCTGTTCTGTTCTGTTCTGTTCTGTTCTGTTCCTCTTCCTCTGAGTTGGGACTCTTCTATGTTTGCTGCACCTGATATGCAACGTTTGCGTCAACACATGTTGTCGGACGCCTTCCTTTCCAGGGATTCATTGCAATTCATTACTCATAGATTCTCTTGAGTCCGCCTTGGGTATCTATTCCCTCCAGTTTTGAAGGTATTTGATGTCTCCAGAACGAGAGCTGGGGGCAGATCTGTTGACCCCGGAGTGGCGATGGGCACGCAATGTTTGGTGCAATTCAGCGTCCTGGGCAACCTGAAAATTCACCAAGAGTTAGATATTTCACCTGTGCCCACTCAGCTATCCTTTTTCCAAGGAGTGAACTGAAATTGAAGTTTTCCTCGAACAGAAATTGCACATTTATTGTGTGGTTCTTCCCTGTGCATGGCTGAGAAATTTTGTGTGCCACCGGCTTATTTTGCAAGCATGTTTTTGCATCATGATTATTTTTACAAGACTGTAACACACCATAAAACCCCGCGTACAAGTCTCACTTTTTCATGCCAGTTTTGGACATCAAACATAGCAGTGCGACTTAGACAAGGGGAATTTCACTTCAAGCACCCATCATCATTGGGAAGTATTTTACTGAAAAAAAAGAAGAAATTGCTTTTAGAAATTGGTCCAAACAAGTTACTTTTTCACCCAGAAATAGAGGATATTGTACATGTGTTGGACCCAAATGCTGACTTTTGAGGATCCCTTTCTATAGGAAAAGGGAACTTCAGTTCAAAATAATTTGTTTTGTTGATTGTGAAAAACTTGTGACCAAATCAAAGAAATCAAAAATGTGGGCAACAAATTTTGTACCAGTTTTTTGGGTCAAACTTGGGGTGTGACTTATATGCAGGTGTGACTTATACGCGGAGTTTTACAGTACTTGTGAGACTAACAGCTTGCCAGACTGATGTGAGACTGTCTTTCCCTATTCAGAGCTTCAATTTTTTTGGCAGAATCTCCAGAATGAGAGCTTGTAAACTGTATCTGAGCATGAATCTGTTCACCTTTGAGTGGCCAAAGTGACCCCAACTTGCCCTGAAATTTGGAGACAGTTTGGTCCACAGGTTTTAACGATTCAACTGTGTCTACTTTAGGCCAAGGCAAACCTTAAAATTTTGGTAAACCGAGACAAGAAGTGTGTTTCAAAGGTCACATTGGTTGTCACACAAAAAGGCATTTTCTCTCACCAAGTTCCTGGATTAAAATGTATTTTCATGTCTTTTCGAATTTGATCCGTGTCTTTGTTTTGTCCTCAGGCATGCAGAATCAAGAAACAAGAAACAAAACCAGCCATTTTGATTTCTTTTATTCACAAAGTTCAGCACCACATCACTACTTCTAGGTCAAAGCCGCAACAAAGTGTGATCTACACGGGCGAGGTTGACTAAATCGACATATCCAACCGAGTGAAAACCGAAGACACCGTGTTTTGTGCACACCCGCATTTCATCTCCCTCTCGAGAGCATCCCCAAAAGCAGAGACCCATTACTTTCAGCAATTTTATTCCCCTGTCGTTGTGAACAAGACCTGCGCTTACACATTGACACAGCTCCACAAAACACCCAAAGTCCTATCACACACAACAACCACTTTTTCCATTTCATTGGTGCAGAACTAACAGGGTCCAGTTAAGGTTCTACCGAGGTGTTCCATGTGCTCCTTCGCTTTCATTCTGAGGGACACGATACTTGAACTGCGGACATCCACGGGGCCGCTGTCTTCGCTTTTGGGACTGATATTTGTCACAGAAATGTGCCCATTTGGTGGACTGGCCTGTGCGGGTGCGAGAGAACCCAACGAGGCCAGCGACGGACTGATAGTGATGGGGATGGTGTTGGGCCCCGGAGTAAAATACGAATTGTAGGGAGCGGTGCTCATGCCCTGTGCGTGCGCGTGCGACAGCAACCCTGGAAGGGCGTGCAGCCCGGTGGCGTTCGGTGTCTGCAGCGTGAACCAGGGGTCGATGGGCAGGCTGGGCTGCTGCTTGAAGGCGTTGGTTTGCTGCAGAGTCGCCATCGGGAAGTTCTCGTTCACTTTTATACTTGTGCTCTCCATCTTCTCCTGGCGCCGCCACTTCGCTCTTCGATTTTGAAACCACACCTGGATAAAGTAAAAAAAGAAGGATTTTCATGCAGGATGGACACCGAGTTTCCCCAAAAAAGAAGACTCCTTCCGTTCCAGCAGGCAATTTTTCGAACCAACTTCAGAAACGACCGTTGATTTGTGTTCAAGCAAGAAATGTGTTTATACCATGTTTCTTACACGGGGACTTTCTGAAGCTTGTCTGTCACGAAGGATGCCGTAGCACTTCAAACGAGACCTCTTCCGAAGACATGATACAACACTCAAAAGTCCCCCACCGTGAAGATTTCCACGACTTTTTGTTGCATCAATCGCTCAGATACAAGGACGGGTTGAGTACAATTGCGCCCGACGGACTGACACCGAGCGTACACATGGCACTCGTCAACAAAGGAGAACCCGCACATGCATCGTCTCGAAGGACACAAAAACACATTTTGGCCGAATTCACCTCGCGTGGGAGGGTGCTCGGAATTGTTGTCCAGTCGTTTCATGCATCTAAAGAAATTCAAGCATTGCGTCTCATGTCCCCGGGTCTTTTCCATGGTGTCTTTCACTGTTTCCTGTTGAACTGGCCACCTCGGTTCTCAGCTCAGCCTGTGATCTGAAATCCGCATTGTGCTGATAATGAATTCGTTGCGAGCGGTCGCCCGCGCTCACTCAACTTTGATCTTTTCAACTGGGAGTTCTCCCTCAGGTGATGGGGTTCGCTGCCTTTGGTTGAAGGAATTGCGCGTGAGAATCTTGACACCTGGTGTTTGTGCTGTGAACATTTCCTGTACATCATAGAACTGGACAGAGACCTGAAGCAAAAGGTACTCTCGTCTTAACTCGAACTTAACTTTCCAAGGAACGTCACAGTCAATAGAAGAACCAAATTGAGCTTCCAAATGTCATTTGTCAAAACAATACCACACATTTCACTTTCCACCAACTGAGTTAACGCAATTTTAGCACCGTATAATTACAAAGATAATGTGCCTGCTCGAGCAGAAAAATGCCTTCAACGACTTGGCTGAAATGAGGCTTCTGCCATGTGCTGGCCATCTCAGTGTCCTGTTGTTACTCATCTGTCTCTTCAAATCTTTAATTAACCTGTTCACAGCTCTGCGCAATTAAATTAGACCACTCGACCAGTTAGATGATTCCACACAAAACCATGGCACATGCCAAAATAGAGCAATGAAGTTGTAGCAGATAATAAGAATTTGCAGTCCTCTTCAAGCATTGAACGAAGTAATTTGTTTCTTGTTAGTAGCAACGCAGATGTTTAGTAAATTATTTCCTTCAGGAGTTCACGAGCAAATTGCAATCAAATCAGTGAATTTAGCTCATCATATCTGGTAACGAGTTCATAATTGTCAATTAAGGCTCTTCAAGTTAAATTCTCTCTTCCTCGCAGGAGATTCCTCGCAGAAAAAAAAATCAAGGGTTTCAGCTGCTAAACGGGACACAAAGACCTCACGAAAAGTTTTTGCCTGAAGAATTCTTTGACTTCGGGTCTCTGGTTGGCATTTGAAATTTCCCCTTCAAAAGAAGCTGCAGAAAATGAGACACCATCAACTACTATTGTCAATCAAAAGTGCTGAAAGAGGTCCACAGAATTATCACTTTTGCCAATTTGACACAATTTCGTGCAAGCAAGATTACCGCTTAATGTCCACACAAGGCAGCGTCTTTGTGCAAATTTCTGCAACAGTAAAGCGCTATTAACGATCTCAAAGCAAGATTGGGAGCTTCGATGTCCTCATCACGTGGGGATTTTGAGGTTTAATTCTATCTCGTAATATGCGATTTGTATTTTTAAATGCTGGTCATCCGCCAATTTAGTAAATCACTTTCTGAGCAGTCAAAAGTTAATGCACTTCTTTCCACGAAAATAATGGGCCCATCTTGACGTAAATTGACAAGAAAAAGACGCATAATTCCCTCGACGTGCCTCAGTTCCTTGCAGTTTGATCCCGAGTAATCCAGAAATCGGGCTGAACGACGAAACGTCTTCAAACCTTTGTCAGTGGCAAAAAGGCATGGAGACATGGAAACTCAAAGGGAACTCCTTTTCAACGTCACAGCAAAGCTCCTTCGCTCGCGAATAAGGAAAATGGGGCATTGCAGTCCTTGGACACCAAGGAAAACACACTCATTTTTTTCGGAAACTGTTCTGGTTAATATGAAATTGTGCCTCCCTTCCTCCTCAAAATCTTTCGAAGTATTTCATTAGAAGCAGGTTTGACAGAAACCATATGATTGACTACATTAGAAGCACTACGTAAAGACCCGATGACTCTTTTTATTAAGGTATACCTGAGAATTATGGAAAATTTGCCAAAATTGCTCCACAAGTCAGTCAATTTCGTCATTAGACTGCCTGTAGCAATGTATGATTTTGGTAAATGCGGTCCAAATTGTTGGAGTTGGGCTGCTCAAGGGGAGGCCCAATTTGGGCTGATTGCTTTCTGTCGCCACACAGCCCGCGCCGCAGAAGCTCGGGTCAGCAGTCGATTTTTGCGTGCAATTCACTTTCTTAAATCCAGCACGCACGGAGCAAGTGTACATTTTCTCATCCAGCCATAATTGGTTGCCTAATTCAAAGGCTGCGCCACACAGACAAAACGTTATGGAGTGCGTGGCATTCTTCCCTCTCTTCATCGCCTGCAGAGGTGAAGGGTTCCGACGTACCGCACAATTGGAGAAAGGGCACTTCTCGACCCCAACAGACTCAGCGTTCTTCAACCTCACATTTGAATTTTGACATTCTCATTTCATATCTCTGTGCGTTGGCGCACTGATACGGAAGAACGGACTGTAAAAACAATTATCATTCTCACCAGGGCAAATAGAAATTGATCGTTTTGTAATTACCTGGCTTAATTGGCCAGACACACGAAAGAGAATAGCTTTCCTTTGTAATTGGTTACTGTTTCGCAAGTTGGCTGCAGACAGATTTTCACTGGAGAAAATTGAGTCGTGGAGTCAGCTGTGCACCACTGCAGGCAACATTTAGTTTATGCTGAATGAGTCAGCTGCCAACAAACCAGGTTTTTCGAAGAAAAAAGAAACGAACCCAAAACAGCATAACCCAGCTCACACTTGAAAAGTGCGTTGGGAAGGGCCCTTACGGAGTCTGTTTTTCACTCTGTCTTATCACTTACAATGGATCTCCAGAAGGCACCAGTCCCATCGCCAGCATGAAATGCACAAGCATGCTAATTACCCCATTATCCCCAACAATCAGTGAAATTTGATAATCGGAGTACCTTTACGAACTTCACACGCTCCTTGTACTGAGCGCGACATGCTCGTAAAATCTGGCGCCAGTTTTCTTTTTCCGGAGACAATGTCAAGAAGGCCACGCTGTTTGGCGCAATGGATGATGTGAAGGAGGCGTGGCTGATTTCTCTTTTTGTGCGTGATAAGCCCAAACAAAACAGCAAGAAATGTAAAAAAAGGTCTGAGACTTCAGAGATCGACCAACTTGAAAGGCTGGAAGAGCGTTGTCATCGAAACTTTTTCAACAAACAGTAACCAAATATTGAGAAAGTAATTTTCAAATAAAGAAAAGGATTCAAGGCGGAAAACAAAAGAACAGACACAGACCTTTCATGATGATGCTGTGCAAGAAGTTTGATCGGAGTGAACGCTGTACATTTTGTTGGTGAAATTCAGAGTCCATTTGTCAAATTGCAATTTTGAAAACGGACAACATGTTTTGAAAGGAGTTTTTACCCCCACTCCCACCCAAAACAAAGAAGATGAACCCACAGTGATCATTCTATTCAGAGCATTCTGGGGAACATTCAAGGATGTCAAGCACACTGTTCTTTCAAACGAAAAAATGTTTCGAAAAAAACATCGCCAAAAAGTGCCACAGTCAATAGTTCTTCCCCAGCTTCAAAAATTACACGTGACTGATCGAATTCGCCAGATTGTAAGACGCACCTTTTGCCCCTTTCTTTGACGCCAAATATGAGGTGAATCCTGAACGTGGGTCAAGCAAAGGCCAACTTTGCCATGGATGGGCAGATTCTTTCCCCTTCAAAATTACGCACAGTGTACAATCAAGATTTTGTCCTGTAGGCCCCTGTCTGAGATTCTCCAGCCTTCACATTCAACTAGTCACACAGCTGGCTCAACTGAAGTGATTGTCTTACTTGTTATCTCACCACTGAAAAGATGTGCAACAAACCATGAGACAAAAAAAAAGAGAAAAACCCAGTTATTTTCAGATATTTGCCAACAGAAGCCAAAATGTGGAATCATCTTTCTGTTGGACTGTGGCTGACAGAACAGCAAACACTTCCTTGATTGGATCGATTTTGAACAGCTTGTAAACAATTCTGTGCAGACTAAAAGAACACAAAAAATAAGTATACTTTTCAAAATTTGCGAAACATCTTCAACAAAGCCCACAGAAAATCAAATTGTGTTCCAATCATCAATTTCATCGTTTTTCCTTACAATTCTTCACGCACTCTTTGATCAATTTTGAGCTTTTTTTCAGCAGCAAAGCCTCCTGTGCAAAGCCTGGTTGGTTTCATCCACGCTTTTCTTTTTGGCTGTGAAGCCAAGTGAAGAATTCAACCCATGTGTTACTTGGAACCCAAAAAAGACGAAAAACACACGCAAAAAAAACATGTTGCACAAAAATGTTTCAAACTGGCCGGACACAAATTGCCCATTCAAGGCCACAGGTCACCCACCACCCTCAAATCTTGAAAACGAGAAAGATTTTGCTCGAACACACGTTGACGTTGTTGTGGAAGGAATTGTGGCACATGTGCACCCTGGGGTGATGACAAATTAAGCGGGTCATTGGTTATCAGATGACTGACCTTTCTTTAAATGTGTGTTGACTAGGAATTCCCTTCAAGCAAATGTTGGCGTGGCCATCGACATTTGAAATTAGACATTGCTGTCGTGGTAATGCAAAGCCTCCTGATGTGGCCTCTATTCCATCAAGAAAAGTCCCCGTTCAATTTGTATGTGCCATAAGCAATCAGGACCACTCCCTTGAAGGCATTCTCCGCCCTCCTCCTTCTGCCGCCTCTGCCTGCATGTATTACCTTAACCAGCTCTTATGCCACATGGACAGCCTCTGATATGCATTAACTAAATCTCATTTAGGCAAAACACAGGGTTCCCTTCTAACTACATCTGCTAGCCGTCCAATTGAAGCCTCTGGTCGAGAACCCTTATTTGGGCTCAGATCTATTAATTTGTTCTGCGGACAATCACAAGCCTGACTGATTCCCCATTATTTTCTGATTCAACTCTGTCAGATCTTTCAACAAAGTTAAGCCGAGTGAACATACACAAGTTTCCGTTATTAATTAAGGAACCGAGGGGAACAAAGCAATGAAGCTACACCGATAATTACCCAAGAGACGGGTCGAGTCGAGCATTAAACAGCGACGCTTGTGGATTTCATGCCTGCTCGGGTAAATCTCTTCTGCGGGAACAAAAATTCAGTGCAAAGAAAGTTTTGGTTTTCACCTGTGGTGATTTGTGGTGTTTGTGGTGAGATGTGCTCTGAGAAGAATTGACAGAAAGAAGTTTTCGCACGAGTACCTTGGTACATACAGTTCCACAAAGTGCACTTTGTTCTGCAACACGCTTTTCAACTTCTCCGAGGTGTGTTTTGTGTCGTCCAAATCCTAGCTTTACAGTCCGTAATGGACTGATCATGTTGCGTGTATTGAATTATTTTGACATTCTCTCTAAAAATGCCGTTTTCTCATTACAAAGGAATCAAATTTCCCTGTCATTAATCGAATTTAGGCAATAGCCATTTTTAATTTCAAAATGCATTGCTTGAAGCTTGATACCGCGCTACCGCTCCGAAAGAGATGATTCTTTCAACTCACGGTTTCAACCAACCACCAGGCACGCATCAAAGTGATCATGGAAAATATTTTCGGGAAAAAATACAAAGGAAGCTCGACCGTTTCAAAAAAATACAACAAAGGAATCTCCAGGGGATATTTTCTGTTTTGCCGAACGACGTTACGAATAGCCGCGCGCTTGAATTCCTTGCACAACATGAAAGCAACTGAGAGAATTAAAGGCCAAACATCATTGCATTTCAGCAGCTCTTAGGACAGGCTTACTTGTTCATTATTTTCAGTGGATGCAAGAGCTTCAGGCGAACACCGTAACGTGCTGATTCTTTTCTTGCATGTCACCCCTCTTCCTTATTCCAGCCCCAACTGTTAATTTCCTTCATTCACTCTTCTGCAAATTGTCCGTTCTTTGCTACCTCAGTTCGCCCCGTTTAATTAAAGCTTCGAAATTGTTGCTCATTCGCTGATGACAACAAAGAATTGTTTTTTGGCGAACAAAAGAGAAAATCTATTGGTGAGCTGCCGTGGGGGCTCAGTTTACAAAATCACCTGGTTTCTATTGTCTCAAAATCACCAGAGGCATTCCCTTGCCCGAGAGCAGAGCAAAACCCATAAATTAATGATTAACAATTTGCGTTTCACTTTTGGTGCAATATCAATTATGCAGAAAGAACAGCTCCGATCAACATAACAGCATTAAATGGGTGTTTGCACGCTTGGTTATCTGGATTATGCGTTTGTCTTTGAAGCCTGGAACTCTGACTAATGAGCTCACGGCTCAAGTAGACACTTTCTCTTCTGCCTCGATGGCTTTGTCTAACACCATACTCTGCTGTGACAGAAACAGCAGCCACTTCTTCGACCAAGTCATCTGCTGCTGAAGAAGAAGCTCCATTTTTTTCTCTGAACCACGCCTTATGCCTCGCGATCTATGCATGTTTGAAATTTTTTTACCCTTGTAAATCATGAGAAAAGCAAGAAATGCACATTGCGTATTCACGCTTTCTTCGCGCTGCTCTCAGCAGCTCTCAGCAGCAGCTCACTCTGATGATTTCAGATCACATTCGGAGAACGGCACATTGCTGTGTTCCAAACTTCTCACGAAAGGCGAGGAAGAGACAGGAAGGACGCAAGTGTGCGGCGCTCCGTGCTGTGGGGCTCATTCTTGCTGGTTTTGTATCTTATCCCCTCATCTCATTTGGCAATTATATCTTCAAATAGATATGTGTGGCTACCATTACAGGCTTATGTCGGCTAGTCATCCAGCAAATTGCTTAATGAAACAGCTCCTGGCTACGTCCCCGCCCCCACCAGATGAAAGAACTCGCACCCAGCATTGTCACATGCAATACACGACAACCGCTGCAATGGCCCTCAGTGCTGTAACCATTATATTCTGCCTTGAAGCACTCAGGGAAATATATATGTACATTTACCATATTGTACGCGTGTGGATAGAATTTCTTTGATGCATGCAACATTAAAACTTGCAATTAGAGACACTAGTTTGTGTAGGTCTCTTGACTAATGAGATTGGCCAAAACAGGCGGCTGCAGTGTGTTCTTTTCGCTTTTGGTGGCTTGTTTCTCAGAACGAGTGTGCATGCACGTTTCATTCGTGAAGGTTGTGTGTTTGACGAAAATCCTCACCTGCACACGGACTTCAGGAAGGTTGATCTTGAGCGCGAGCTCCTCGCGGCTGTAGACATCGGGGTAATGCGACTTCTCGAAAGCGCGCTCCAACTCGTGAAGCTGGTAGGTGGTGAAGGTGGTGCGGTTTCTGCGGTGTTTCTTTTTGGGACCGTCCAAGTCGTCGTCGGCCCTGTCTGCGAGTCCGCCGTCCTCGTCGCTGCTGTGGCCGCTGTGCGCTCCCGCCTTCGCGTCGTCGCGCTCCTGCTCCCCTGGAAACGAAAGGGAATCCGCATTTCCGTGTGTGCACTTTGAACGTCGATGCGTGTGTCCGATAATTCGTCGGTGGAAAATCCGTCGAACAGTTCTGTCGGTCTTGCCTGCTCCCTGACCGCTGTGGAGCGTCATTTTTTTGTGAAAAGTGTTGGTGTTGCTGTCGTTTGGTGAAAGAAAAAAGTCAACAATGAACTTTGAGCCTCACTTCTTCGTGCCAATGGTTTCCAAGCTTTCGCATCAGCCCCTTGTGTACTGGTAGACAACGAACATGACTTTGCACCACAGCGTACACTTAGCCTGATGAATTTTACGCCGCATTTCTTGTTTCCGATTCAAAGTAATTTGAAAACGAAATTCCCGTGACAATATAATCCTATAATAGGATAATAAAGACCTAAACAGCCAGACAAATTTTCTTGATGCATTCAGTGAGGGTAGAAATAATGATGTTTCAAGTCCTTTTCGAAATCCTCATTTTTGGTGACCTCCTGCGATTTTTTGTGCCTGTATTTTTTATCAGACATATTATCAAAGCAACTGAGGGAGAACGTTCTTGTTCGGGTTGACTCCAGCAATTTGAGATAACTTCCAAGCAAGTACAAATTATGGAAAATATCAAGGCGTATTGAGTAAATAATCACGCCTGATGATGCTTATTCACTTGCACAGTGTCACCAAGGTGGTCCCCCTGTTGACATCGGCAGCAAAAGTGGTAATTTTACTATTTTGGAGAAAAGAGAATTCTGATGGGAGGGAAATGGGGGATACTTATCAGAGGAGGAGAAGAGCAGCCCCCACTGAGATAAACTGAGGACTCCTGATGGAGTTGCAGCTCGAGATGCTTCACCATCAGGCTGCCTTTGCATTTCAAGCATTTCGCAGCATATGGTGGACAACTCAACTCGTTGAAAACACAGGAATGACTTCACCTCAGAGTACGGATTCGTCTGCCGATCGATTGGTTTTTCAAACTTAATTAGTTTGAATCATTCTGGACAATGATGAACGATAAAGCATTTCAAGCAACATGCAGAATCGCACAGAATTTTGTGTTGAATGTTCAACTCAACCAATTAATTTACCGGTAGTGTTTTGCGCCCAACCCAAGCAACCTTTTGGGGGCAAATGTTACCCTAACTAGACTTAATGCGTCCTAATTGACAAGGACCTTACCCGAGTCAGAAAGCATTAGCTGCAGCCGTCACTTAGTCCAGACCTGAGCTTGTCTCTTCTTACCCCTTCGCATATCTGGTGAAGACGAGCTCTACTCAGGCAGAAGGCCACCCTTAACACTCTTCTTTGTGCCCAGAACATTTAATCCTCACATCAGTACTTGGTTAATTTGGCTCTGGTTACGCTGCTGTGGGTCTTTGGAGGAGTCTTAGTGTAGCCTATTAGTATCATCTTAGTGTCCCTTCACCCACATGCAGCGGCCTTCTTAACAAAAGTAGATGACAATTGAAGAAGGTAGTTTTTGCTTATCTCTTCATTAGCAGAGGATTTGGTTTCGTCCCCACAGAGCGCCGCAGTGTAGCTTGTGTGTAAGTAAATATTTCTCAAAATACAATAATGAATTGCCGAGGTGCTACTACTGAATGGTAACACACACTGCTTTGGTGAGATGTGAGAATGTAATCACCTGATCAATGGACTTTTGGACCTACCACACAGGGCTAACAAATTGGCAACAAGATAGTGCCAAGAAGGCAACATGCACGGATTGTCGTCACAACAAACTTCCCTTCCCAACTCTTCAGCTCTTCTGTACCATCAAAGAAACAATTTTGTGGCCTTCTTGTTTCTTGAATGCTGTCGCTTTTTGTTTGTCCATTGCAACAGTCACAAAATAACGTGGTTTGTGTCAGAAGTAAATCGTTGCAGATGCAAGCAGGAAATAAACCCTGGACGCGAATTGCTAAGAATTTGCTGTAAATTAGGGTTTTTGAGAATGACATAACTTATTTCCTTCCAGGCAATTTTGAAGTTCCCCAAAACTTATTTCCTTTCTCTTGTTTTCACCTGCCGTCACAATCAACTTCAACCGACGCAAGCATCGTGCCAAGTGAGCAACAGCAAAATCAGAACAAGAACAAGTGTCAAGCGTTTGCATGTTTCTCTGAAAAACATCTGACATAGCTCTGAGAAGTTAAGATGAAAAGTCCGGTTTTGGCAACACACACTGTGTGGTCGAGAGGGAATCATGGTGTTGTTCTGGTTATGTCAGTTGAAACTTTAGACTGGGTGAAATGTGAGGTCTGTATCTTTTCTTGCTTGTGTTGACTTGCACACAAGTTCTATTGGGATGGCTATCCCATCTATCTGTCTTTGCAAATGCATGTGAAGCTCCACTACTACTTGGTGATCATGGATCTACCAGCAGTGACTTTTGGCAACTTCTGGGCCAAGGTTCTTGAAAACTTATTGTTGCAATGATGCTGCACAGACTACTCAAGGTGAAGTGGCCATTTTGCTGCAGGCATATCTTGGCAAAGAAACCACTTCATGCACATGGCTCATCAGGGGTCAAAGCCTTCATGATAGGTGGAACTGGCTACCATGGTGGTTACAGTCTACCTGCTGTGAAGGCAATGGCTGCAGTGGAGCTAGCATTGCTGGAGGGCTTGCCCCAGGACAGATCTGAATGAAGACAAGCAAGCAGCATAAAAACAAACAAACAAAACAGTTTCTTACATACATCTCGAAAGCAGTTGAGCACAGCAAGAACAAATCTGCTTCATCTCAATATCAACAGCAATTGAGCAGCTCTAGAGATAGATAGATAGATAGATAGATAGATAGATAGATAGATAGATAGATAGATAGATAGATAGATAGATAGATAGAGATAGATAGACAGATAGAGAGAGAGAGAGAGATAGAGAGAGAGAGAGAGAGAGAGAGAGAGAGAGAGAGAGAGAGAGAGAGAGAGAGAGAGAGAGAGAGAGAGAGAGAGAGAGAGAGCAGATGAACCTTGTTTGCTTCGTTTACTGCTGATGAGAGAAAAACATTGGTCGTAGTTCGATTCTGGGAGCTCACCTTCTCGTGCACCGGAAAGCACAATTTTGATAATGAACCAAAAAAGAAAATACAAGAGGGAGGATGTAATGGTCCGCGGAGTTGTGTCCATTTTTTTTCTGTCATTTGAGGGCTCCAAACAATCGCATCGGAATTGAGTTGTGTGCGTGTGCAATCAACCCCACCCCCGACAACGACGTGAACACCGTGCAAGACGTGAATGGAAGAGCACGCAGAATGCAAGACCGGAATTCAAGACTGGGACACGAGGCCGGAATCTGTGGTGCGCACACAGCCAGTTGCGACTGATATCTGGTTTTTGTTGCAATTTTGAAGGCAATACAAGTGCAATTTCTTGAGCGTCATAAGCCTATTGTGCAGTGAAATGCCAATGCTCAGGAGAGTTGCAGAGGACGAATCGTGGGTTTTACGTCCCTCCACTCCCGGGCTGCAGCTTTGCAGTCACGCGAACAGCCATTATTTCAATGCATCACTTTCGTCTGAGTATTATAGGGTTTTATTCTGATTGGTACGTCTCTTCTTAATCTATAAATCACGTTGCCTTGAAGGTTGGCCTTTCTTTATCCAAATATGACATTAGGGCAACTGTTAAATCTATTAAACCTATGATTGTTGACAGGAACTTTTAAACGAACTCCATTAGAGGCAATAAGGAAAATTGGACATGAACAAATATTTAATTGATTGCACTTGTAATGTGCAATGTGCACAATGGGCATTAGTAACGACTGGCGATGATTAAGTTCCCAGTTCTGCATGCAACTTTGGTGTGGTAATTCAGCTTTTTACAGCTTCCTAGCTGAGAAAGCAAAAATGTCTTTGTTGTGAATTCTTGACAAGCAGCACACACGAATAGTGATCTTTGGATTTGCTCCTCAAGTTTGTGCCCCGAACCTGCAAAATATATTTCAGCATGACCGACCCTGGCATCATTGCTCACGGGCAGGCTCACACCTATTCAAACACTCACTCCAAAACAAGTGAGTTTCAGAAGAAAAGCAATTGTGTTTGGCATTGTCTTTTGTCTTTTACAATGAAACAAGCCAAAGAACAGTATGGTGTGTTGGTGGCTGAACGTAGACACGTTTGAGTGAACATTCCAGTTTTGTCCTTTCAGAATCTTGTCAACCTTGGTTGCAGATCACCGTTACTTTTGTATCTGTGTGATAGAAAACAACTTGCCATGTTCAAACTTATTGTTTATCTTCTGGGACACCCTGTGATCTGGAGTTGGTCTCCATGAGTCAGTTGTGAAATTAAGATTCTCATTCGATGTCATGAACGGATTTTGGATAACTGAGCTGTGCTCATGTGTCGAACGATGGATGACCAAAATGATTGATATCTTCACCTCAGCTACAAAGCAAAACTAACTACATGTGCGCGTGATTTATTCGTGTTCCCCTGCTTTGTTCGCGTTGCAGCCTCGAAACACAATCACAGTGGTGCTGGACACGAACTAGTATATTTATTTCTTGGTGAAATTTGGTTAACTCTTGATGGTAGATTGGTTCAAAATAGATGTAAAAATTGAAATCAGTTCCAGATGCCCGCAAAATAAAATTGTCCTTTTGCACTCACAGATTTTCTGTTGAAAGCTGCTTTTCTTATTTGTAAATCGAACACCAACCGCGTTGCGACAATTTCAAGAAGCTCAGCCAAAATCTGCAGATAAAACTCAACCATACAAAAAACTGTCTCGCCAATTTCCCAAAGACTCCAAACACTCACCCGAATGATCAATCACATCAAGGTCTCGATCGCTCTCTTCTTCCCGGTCTGTCACGAAATCGGACTCGGAGATCCTTCCCGCCTTGCACGCCCCGTCTCGGTACGTGGGCTCCTGCATTAAGTGATTCAGTTTTCTGTCGTCGAGAAGGTTGGTCCTTGTCGCCGCCGGTGCTGGTAGCTGCGGGCCGCCGACTCTGCCGTGAGGGAGTCCGAGGATGGCGTCGATGCTGTGCCGTGGTGTGGGCACGGGCGCCTGATGTTCGCCTGCTGCTGCCGGCGGTGGCGGGGCTTGGTGCCCGCCCGTAGGAGAGCTCGAGCGGGAACTGCAGACCATACCGTCTGGGCCCTGAAGTTGCTGTTCAGGACAATGGCCCCTGGACGCTGGCGGACTGTCCTCGCCCGAATTGTTGTTGTCGCTGAGTCCTGCAGCTGTGCTTGCGTTCACAGAAGACGCTGATTGCTGTTGTGCGTGCATTTTGTGTGGCACGAACCTGTACGCAGAAGATGTTTTGACTGCACCTCTCATGTCTTCATCTGGGAACATGGCATGTGTGGCTGGCCTTCCGCCGGATTGAGATGACAAATCTGCCATAGTCTCTTTCAAGAATCACGCTATTTTTCTGGTCGAAATCAGAAGACAAGTTCCAGCAGAAACTAGGACCAGGGACTGGATGTTTGAACAAATATTTACGAGGCGTAAATTTTTTTCCAGAACAAATCTCGCAGTCTACGTATGTGATTTTGCACGTCGACTAGCACAGGATTCCTTGCGCAAGTGATTCTCACGACACACAGAACTCTTTACGGTCACAACAGGCATTTTGAGCAGCGACGCTCTTCTGTCGACACGCAGAACCTTCCATTATTGGACACACGAGAAAGTTCCAAATATGGAAGGTGGAGCCTCCGTCACGAAGCGGCCAATGGCATATGCTCCGCTCAACGCTGGGTGCTTCAGAAATTACACAGCCATGATAAATGTGTTGCTTTTAGGCACCAGTTGGTTTTGATAATGAAATTAAGCACGGCTTGATGATAGTTAGTGGGCAGCTAAATTTATTGATTACACAGCCGCGAAAGGAGTGGATTAAAGCTGATGGAGAAATGACTGCCCTTGAGGCCACGAAACATGTCTAAATTCTCAAAACCTCTCAGTACCACTTCGTAAATTTACAACTTCGTCAAATTTGCACGACATTTGTGTTGGATGGAACTGAAGAACTGTTTCATTTTGAACTTTCCTTTCGACGCAGGATGAAGCTTGTGGCACGGAAATATGTAACATATACAGTACATTCTTTGAAACAATGCACCTGTACAGCAGGACACATAGTTGGACGGTTGCTTAAGGGTGAAAATGCACTTGATATCACTTCTCTCTGCCAGCAAGGGGGATATCTGTAAACGGCGGCATCTGAAGATAGATTCAGCACAGCGGAATCCTTCACGTGATGTGACACTGAATGGCCGTCTCCCACTTGGGTTAGTTGCTTCCAAAGAACGGGAAGTTCTCACGAAACATATTTGGCTGATTTTCAATTTTACATTGTTGTAAATTTGTTCGCCCCTATTGGTCATAATATGACACTAATGACCAGGCCAAGTATGTACAGCCGTCTAATGAAATGCATAATGAGAACAATTGCTCGACTGTCTGGAACGTGGTCAAAAATGGTTTCTGAATCGTATGGAGTGAGACACGGAGCGCTGTTTCGGTTCGTCTCATTCCGGTGAAAAAGGGGCGAGGAGATTCTTTGACCACAGAAGTTCAACCCGGCAGATGGGATGTCCTCCAACTGCAAATGTTACGTACATGGCACATCCGCGTGTGAGTGATATCTCAAGCCAAAAACAAATCAAGGACTGAAGAAAAAAAACAACAATTCGAAATCTCTTCCGTCAACGAAATGTCCCAATGGAGCACATGTGTCGTATGGGTGCAGACGAGATGGCCAGTTGGACAGAAAACAGTGAATCTGCATCAAGATAATGCTGGAGAGTTTCGTGTCCGTAATGTTCAAGTTACACATGGCCCGGGGCCGATTAGATTAACCGCACAAGAAAGGCGGAGAGGCTGGTGTGCCCTGCCACGATGTGCTCAGTGTTGAGACAAATATTATTTTTGAAGCCTTAACAGTGACACAATTCTTCCTTTGGAGAAAAGTATCACTTTGGTTTCAGATGTCGAGTGCACAACATTCGCACAACATTTTTTTGTCTGCTTGGAGATTGAAAGACTTTCTGTCAGTTCCTACAACTCGAATGATGACAACAAAAAAAAACACAGAACAATCTGTTGAGACAAAACTCAGGGAGCTAATTCAATATCGGAAGGTCCCTGAATGAAGCAGGCAGCGCCCATGTCATCAGCCTGTTGTCAGAAGCCATGAGACTATCATCCATCAAACTGAAATCTTGCTCATCTCTCAGCTGAGTTTAATTAAAAGGTAAGAAGGAGGAGATTTGCTGCGGCACCGTAAATTTCACTGATTAGGGCACGGATAAATAGGCAGAGGTCTTTATCTTTTGTAGGAAGTCGAGTGATCTGACACATGTCGCCAGATTACAGTGATCGACTGTGGCACAGAAAGGCTGAGCTCACTAGTCTCCAAATAATTGCACTGTTGGGAGGAAATCAAATTATGCCCTTTCTGGGGAACCATTTGCTTGACGACGCAAACATACCTGTGCCCAGAGAAACTTGCGTTTCTCATCTTCTCAAACCGTCTGACAACTTCGGATCTGAACAAACTTCGACTTTGCCAAGATTTGTAGTCTTCCAAAGATGTGAGTCGACAGTCAGCAAGATCAGGTAACAGTGAGTGATGTTTCTCTCCCATTTGAAAATGTGTGTCGGTGATCGGTGAGAAGTTGCTGGAACCAACGACATAGAAAAAGAGACGACTGTGATCTTGGCCTGTGATGCAACCCGACGGCAACACACCGTCACCCCGGCCCGCCCCCGAGGCCCTTCAATCCCAGCGGTCCGCTGTTTGATAATCGTTCTGACAGATTGATTTTGAGATTTGTCCCAGATTAGTTCCAAGTCATGAAACTCTTCGCGGTCCTGACGCTGTCATATATTTCCAACATACAATTTCAAAGGGTCTTTTCAAATTATAGAGGCAATTACTATTAATTCTTGTATCGATCGTCCTCACTCTAATAAGCTTTCAAATTAAGGACTTGGGGCATCAAATCGCGTTAGTCGCGGAAAGAGGAGAAGGGGTGTCACCAATTATGCCTAATTGTGCTCCAATGAAGGTAATGACCGAATTTTGTGGTGAACTGCTATCGCGTGAAGTGTCCTCGGCAACGAACAAGGGTCTCCCCGAGCCTCACAAAGTCCCGGGGAAGCGGCGTGCAGTGAAAGCGAATTACATGCGGGGAAAGCTACAAGGAGGCTTTGCAGTAAAATCACATCATTGACCGAAAGAGGCAAGGCGTGATTGGCTCAAATAATGTCGTTAGAAGGTTGCAAAGAACTTTGACGGCAACATGCAAAAAATATTTGCGGCAGAACAAAGTCTGCCTGGCGCCAAGCCTCACCAGCGGGCTGACTGACCCTACCTTGTTCTCTACGACAAACCTACCTTTGTTCGCCGAAAAAAAAACTAACCAATCTCTCTTGCTGCGCTTCTGTGCTACTTCTTCTGTGCAACGACAGCACAACACAAGTTTTTAAAACGTGCAAATTTTTTCGGTCCTTTGTCTGCGCTAGTGATCGCTTTCCTCGGTAGTTTCGAAGGGGTGAGGTCCCTCCAGATTCTGATCCCGTGGACAACGGCGGCTCCAAAACCGTGTTACCGGTATCTTTTGAGCAATTCTTCCAGGTATGTGTGCCTTCAGGATTGAGAATCATCAGCACACATCACACAACGTGAAATGACAAAAAGTCGGCATCGACACCGCACCCAAAAATGAAAGTATTGAGGACATTTTTCTCAAGATGTCCACTGCACTATGATTTTCTTGTCAGTTTCTCGTCAATACAATTTTTTCACAAGTGGCTCCTTCTTTGGTCAGACAGAGCGAAGAAAGTCTTTCCTTCAACATTGTGAGACCATCAAACCATATGGCATTAGTCAATTATATGCGTCTTTCATCTAATGGGGCGTCGATATGAATGGGCTTTCAGCGGAACCAGTACCTTCAAAGTTGAATAAGCTTTGAAATGATACATGACAACATAAAATTTCACCAGAGGTAAAATTCAACTTTGTCGAAGAGAGACGTATTCTTTATTTCCGGTTGTTGATTCTTTTATTCAAAGAGACATTTTGAAGCGTACGGTTTTGCCAAAGGCAAACATCACAATGTCAAGAATAGTGGGAGAAGCGTGAGTTTTTCTCTTGGCAACAGTCGGTTTATGGTGTTTTTCGATAGACGAGTGGACTCACTTCACACGCAATATTTGAACATTGCTGGACTGGTAACATGCAGCATCACGAGCAATGTGATTTTCACCCGTACAACACCACAACCTTCGAAGCTCGCTCATTCAATTCCTGTGTTGTCAAATGTAGGGCTGATCATTCATGTAAATTCTCACGATGTTGAAATTGGGGCCTTCACCGCCAGAGAAGTCCATCGTTCCGGCCAACAACTTGTTGGCTCTGTTGGAGACGACGTACACCCAGCCATCGGTGTCGATGGTCCACGCGTCAGGCCACTCCAAGGTTGTATAGTTTTGATATTGAATAAAGAACTGGGTGATCACGACTTCATCCAAACCGACGCCCTAGTCTTCCATTTCCTTTGAACATAGTCACGACGAAGACAAACGTTGAAACCAACGTGAAAATGACGTGAACCTCATGTCGTTTGCTTTGTGTGTGAAAACGTACTTGTTGGTAAGGCCAGACCACGAAGGAGCTGTCAAACGGTCCAGCGAGAGCTCCGTAGTACAAGTTGGTCGCTCCCATCACCATCCCATCCGTCTGAGAGATCTTCGCGCCAAGATTTCGAACGTAAGGAGAGATGTCCGTTATGTTTGGCTGCTGAGCAATGGCGGTGGGAAGCTGCCAGAGATCGAACCCAGCTGCGAAAGAGGAGATGCATGGACTTGATGTTGTGGCGGTAAATCAAACCAAACAATTGATGTGATGTTTCTTCAAACATGCAAAGCTTCGAAAAAGCGAGCTAGAGAAATGTCACACTGATGGCCGAGTAGTGAAGCTGGCTTTTGTCTGGGGAGAGCGTGATGCCGTTGACAGGTATGTCGAAGTTGTAGATGTCCCCGCCGATCTCCATGTCGTCGGCGCCCTCTTCGGGCAGCATGCTGGCGTCCTCCAGTCGATGCGCCGTCCGCGTGTTGAGGTTGTACACTGTGTCATCGCCATGACAGAACAAAGGTCATGTTGGCGTGAACGTTATGAGAGATTCTGTCCTTCAATTGGATTTGGCACTGAAACACTTTTTCAGCAGGCACGAAAAAGTGTGGAGTGGTTTGGCTCCTCAAAATGTAAGACCATACCAGAAAGTAAAAAAAGGAAGAGAGTGTTGTTCACCAATGATTCCGCCAAAATGACCTGTTGACCCGACACCAGAATCGGAGATGTACACAAATCCACCCACAGGGTCGACAACAAGGTCATTCAAATAGTTTCCGTCTCGACTGGCAATTTCATGTGAAAATTCAAAGCGGTCGATGACCTGAGGAAGACGAAGAAATCTCTTTCTGGAACATTGTTGCTCGTTTGTGTCCAAAACTAGAGTGAGACACAAGATGCGAGGTTCACCTGATCTGTGTTGAGGTCGATGGTGATCAGTTTGGCTGGACAGGCGTTCACAGGATCCTCAGTGAATGTTTCTCTTCTGCCGGTGTCGAGTACCCACATATGCCCCGTACCAGGGTCAATCTCCATGCTCTGCGAAAACTGTATAGCTTCGCAGTTGTCTGTCAAAAAGGAGTTGAAAGAAATCAAGCCCAAGTGTCGTGCTGATCAAAGCATCAAATTTGAATCGAAGTGGTCAGCGATCACCAAGTTCCTGCAGATCCCAGTTGGGATAGGGCTGCAGCAGAGCTACATCATCCACCATCACAGCTTTGTTTAGGGCCGAAGGCACTCCAGGCAGAAATCTGGGAACCACCATGTAAATCTCTCCGTTGTAAATCTGAAGTCAGAAAGAACAACACTCGTACCAACACAAAACAGCAACTACAAAGATTACGAAGAAAAAGAGTTTTCCAGTCTCGGTGCTTTTCAAGTCTCCCGGTACATTCTTCTGCGAGCTCACACCTTCATGCCAGTAAGGGCACAATTTTCTGCAATGTAGGTGCCATTGGCGATCGCCTCATTCCTATCTGCTTCGGAGTCCCACGTAAAATCAATGGCGGTCCAGGACTGCACGATCTCTACGTCTCCGATTTGTTGCCCGCAAATTATGGGCAGCAAAGCCAACAACAGTCTGGTTGCAACAAAAAGGTGGAAAATGTTTCCCATGTTGTCCTTTGAGGGAAATGGGCGTTGTGTGGTGAAAATTGAAATCTGGTGACTGCTGCCGGTGTATGTTGCTAAAGGACCTGGGAATATCCACACCTTGGCCGATAAAAGATCTAACATGCAGTTTGTTCTTGCCCCTATCAGTCCCATGGGAGAGGACCAGGCCACGTCTTCTTGCATGAGAACAGCGTGGATCCCACTGGAACAAGGTCAACTTGTGGACAGCAAGAAATGGAAATGGTTGATTTGCTCAGCTGCAAAGCAAGGATGATTCACACATCTTATTTTCCTCGTGTCTCACCAAAAGGAAACAAACAGATCATCGCGGGACACACGCACGACGACTGATACGAGTGCACACGGGAGAACCTGGCTCTCCAGAAAGACACGAGGTTCACTGTGGCTCAATTTCTCTGTCCCTTTCAAAACACAAGGTTCCCAAAAATTACTTGTGCTCAACGGTCTACACAATCATGCATTTTAAGTTCTGACACCTTCAAACTTGGCTTCACAAATTTCAGAACCAAAGAGAACACTTTGTCTCGGTGCAGAAAAGATTCAAGTAAAACTGAACGAAAGGGTTTCAAGAAACATTTCAACAAACCACACAAACAGACTCTTGAAACAATGGCAGGTGCGCAATTCCAAGGTTGTCTGCCTGGGACAGGATGCGATGCATGGATGATTTGGAAAATGAGCTGAGGTATTGGCCTCATTCTCACACACTGGTTCGGACAAAGAAAAGGGCATAACGCTGAAGTCTCTGTGATCTCAGGGACAGCCTCCCGTGCTGTAGGTCAGTGAGGATACAAAAACCTCGGGCTTCTCGTGAAACTACACCCACCTTGGTCGAGGTATCTCTTTGTTTCAGACCTCTAAGTTCCAAACAACCGTGCATGAGTTGGTCTGGTCCTGACCACACTTACAACTCAATGACTTCTTTTTGTATTCAAAAATTGTCAATGTTCTTGTTTCAAATTTCAGAGAAAGAACATCTTCCTCACATGACATAGCTCAGGCAACCACAAAGGGGGCTTCATGGCACAAAGTTTCAGTCTGTTCAATCACTTTGAAGCGACTTAAGAGACTTCGGTTTGACCAAGCATTGACAAACAGAATGAATTTGAGAGTGAGGCTCTGACACAAAGAACTCGCGTACGAGACTCGTGCCCTGGTCAATGGGACTCACGAAGAAGTCACCATCAGAGCAGCCATGCAGAACACCGAGCAGTGCTCTGATCGCGACCAGCCCTTCGTGGTTCCAAACTTGCAAAGCATATCTGATCTGTGACAGAAAACTACAGCTCTTGTGGTGATGACCAGTCAAAAATCACGAAGAGAAAACGGAATCTGACTCAGCGCGGGCTGTGCCCGACACCATGCTTGATTGTGTTTTGTAGGAAGGTTCTTTGTGCCTCACCGAATTTGAGACACTGACCCCCAAACTTTCAATTGATGCACCCCAGATGGCACGCGCACTCGGAAATGTGCAGGGCAGTACCCACCTCAGTGAGCCCTGCCCTCGTGACGCCAAAACAAACTTTCAATCTGGGCATTGTTTCTCACTCAACCTGAAATGACAATGGTCATGCACTTGTTTTTGAGTTCAAAAGCTTGTTATTCAGTGCCCAGATAAAAAACCTGATGGCTTTTTGTTCCAATCTCATCCCACCGTGCACATGTCAGCTCCTTGTCTGCGAGCGTCACCACTGGTTTTTTTTTTTTTTTTTTCACCGTACCCCAACAATTTGTGAATCCAAAGATAAAAATCAACGAGTCTGCGGCTTCTCACAACAGGCATTATGCTCACAACTGTATTGTCCCAGCAAACAGGCTGTAACTGCTTGCCTGCCAGGGACAAAAAAAACAAAACAAAACAAAACAATGGCCATTTTTGTTTCTGGGGGTGGGAGGGATGAATCAACCAATATCTGAAACCAACTGTTGGGTTTCCTTCCCAAGGGTGAGGGGTAAACTAACCACTGGTTTTGTTACTCAGTTGCATTTACCAATGAGCAAAACAAGAAAATGAACAGTTGCTTTGCTCACCCCCCCCACACACACACACAGAGAAAAACATACGAGTACTGTACAGAATCTATACCATCGCAATGCACTTTTGTCTGCGGCTCGCTGAAATGCCGCGGGCTCAAGAACGTCCCGTATTTCTGTCTGTTCTTCGCGTTGAAAAAAATAAAGGAACGAGTCAGAAACAGTCCGACTTGCAAAAAAGGTCTCTCGTGCACTCAACTCCATGTGCACGAGTTGTTCACCCCACAGGATTTTGTTTGGCAACCTTTTGCATTCATTTCTGAAACAAATATCAGACAGAATCCAGGAAAAATGCCAAACATCTACAGAACAATGGTGTTTGTTTCTGGTCAAATTTGTTTCATTTGGGTGTGTGCTAAATGAGTTCCTAAGTTGTGAATATTGAGTCAAAAAAGTAAGAATTTTGTGTCGCCACAACGCTCAATGCAGAAACAAACACCATTGGAGCTGTGCGGGAAATCCATATTTTGAGAATTCTTGAGTGCACTAAACAAAACACACAACTAAACTTGTGCATGTTGATCGCCGACGCGGCGACACGGAACTCTGCTGTCAAAGGTGTTTGTGCTGCAGTCACTGCTTTCAAAGTCAAGGTTCGAATGACAACAGCTTGATGAGGGGCCGTGGTGGGAATGTGCGCGACTGGCAGGTTGTCAGTACAGCTTGACCCTCGGAGACAATTTATGAAGGTTGTTGAAACCAGATGTCGAATGGCATGCGCTTCACACACCAAATATGACCAAATCTGTGAAAGGTGACGAATGGAGTTGGATGAAGCGGACGAATTTGGACTCGAATCAGCAAAGCACTTTCGGTGATCTCATTGCATGCTGATGCGTTCAGGACGGTAGGGAAACAGCAATTCTAGAGTACACAAATTGATTCCATCAATTCTTCACAAAGTACTTATGAATAATTACTCAACCAATTGTTCACTGATGGGACTTGTATCGCCGCAGTCGAACAACTTACATCAGACACACACAAAGATCTCAGCTTAGCAACAGGCAGACACCGTGCGCCTCGCATCACAGGTTGAATGGAACATGAATCTGACAAGAGCAACAAACCAAAAGCAGACATTGTTTTCCGAACGCAGGAAAAAAACGAATGTCTGCGTGTGTCATACTGCATGAAACGTAAGTTAGTAAAAAATGAGTGGTTTTATGTTTGGTCTGGGGATTTTGACACCCAAAACTTCTTCAAAGCCATTGTTTTGAGGAAGGTGTCTGTGGTACTGTGGTACGAGTGCGCGTAGTTGCGCGGCAGCGCGACGAAAAATGACGCATACTGAGGTGAATTGGTCGCGCTCCTCTTGGAGTTCACCTGAAGAGATTCACGTGCCGAGCGGAACTGCGCGGAATCATCCCCGGATTAGTAGCAGCAGCATCACGACGAGAGTCATGATCGACGAGGGTTGCAGTTTCTGGCGCAGCGTTTTCTCCTGATGTCACGTCGTTAGGACACGAAGCTTTTTGTACGATCGGTTTTGTGAACGGGAATCGACCGTTTGTCTGTAGGTACAGTTTTATCTCGAACACCTCCCCAAGACTATGTTCGACATTTCAATTTGGGGAATTTAGCACCAGAACTACAAACACAAAACAGTTTGGGGAACTCTTCCATTTTCTTTTACTTTGGTGCAACACTAAAAGACTCAGACAGATTCATTTGCACGTTTTCCTTTCGAAATCAAACCGAGTGACACTGCTTAATCTCACACAAATCAAACAAAACGGAAACCAAATCTTCAAAGGATTTCACCAAAATTAATATTTCCTTATTTGGGATTCGTTGCATAAACTATTTTGTGTATGTCACAACAATGCCAGGATATCTCACGTTTGATCAATCTCATCCACGAATCCCCTGACGCTTTCAGGTTTTTAAATGTTCTGGGGGTAAATATTTGAAGAATCGACCCAGACAACACAAAATCTCGCAAGGCGTTTTTGTCTTGTCAATGACTTTGCGTAAACAATGTATGAAAATGATTTCCCCGACGGATTCAACGGGGAAATGGGACCGCTTATGCAACGAAACAGAAAAGAAAAAAGTGTTTTTGTAAAGATACAGGACATTGAAGAGTGACAGGCAGGGGTTTCGACCTGTTCATGCAACGGTCGCATTTCTGGAATATGGAAAAATAAGGCATTGCACTCGTGGATTTGATGGTCAGTTTTCGTGTGTCAACATAAAGACGGGCACAGACGGACACGGTCAGTATGTTTTCATGACACTTGACATCTTTGGGTGTACTTCGTCGAAGAAAGGATTGTACGTACAATGCAAGATCAAAAGAAATGTGCAAAAATCCCTCAGTTTTGTTGAGTGTTGCAAAAGAAACAAAAAAGCTGCCTACATGTCAGCACATGTTGTCTCCAAAACAACAATCATTTCAACGAAAGATCTGTGATTGAGTCTGACCTGAACAAATTGACTCCACTTTTTCTTGTCAATGAGACTTTTCAGGACAAGTTTACAATTGGATTGTCACTGTTTTTGGTTATTTTCGCACGCATCCAACAAAATTCCCTGAAATAGGAGGGTTGGATCAAGATTCCCTGATCCTTGGTTGGTAACTGTTATTTAAAGTGGTGAAAAGATGTCAAGGAAGGCTGACACATGGATTGAAGGTTGTGTGTTGGACCACACGAGAGAAAAGGATTCGGATCGGTTGAAAAAAGCCAGGTCTGGTAAATGCACGCCCTCGTGTAGATCTACCTCGTCATCCCAACTGACCTTGAAGCAGCATCTTTCAGTGGGTGACCTGGAAGATTCTAACAGCCTTGTTGCCTGAGTAGGATAAATCTCAATCTCATTTCCATGTCATTCTGTGAAAATCTCAGTCTTCGTCGCCTTCAAAAAATAGCTCCATGGAGCTCGCGTTGATTTGAGGAAATTCTGATTTCGGTCACTCTGATTTCACTCACTCTAATTGCAGTCACATTTTTGTCAAAAATTCTTACTTTTTCACTCAACAGTCATAACTTGGGAACTCATTC
>JAAUXT010145990.1_pt1 | contig 51109 bp, 60 predicted proteins | sample 7278171 | NCBI WGS metagenome assembly JAAUXT01 (sample SAMN14350112, study PRJNA611818) | marine sediment metagenome | isolation source: surface marine sediment (1.8m) | place: French Polynesia: Moorea | collected 2018-08
ACCACTGAAGCCTTCTGCTTTGCGAGTCGAGAACTTCTCGACACGGCCAGAGTGCTACGAATCCCACGCAATAACGGCGCACATCATTTTTATATGTTCTCTTTTCCGGACGCAAGGAAAGTTCACAACCGACTGCGATGGATCGGTAAGACACGAAAAATGGCAGGAACCAGCGGGAACACTTTGATGGCTCTTACCGCGTACACGAGAAATCTCAGTTCATTTGACATTCACGTCCTGACTCGGAATGCGCCTGCTCAACATGCGCCGGGGACTGCCATTCCACCGTCCCAAGGTATAGGCGCGAGAGAAACACAAAATCTTCAAACGAAAACCACTGACCGCAGCTGGGTTGGAAGCCGTCCCACTTGCCCCCCTCGCGGCAGGAGCGGCGCTGCGGCCCGGCGAGGACGCGCCCCTCCCCGCAGCTGTACGCGGCCTGCGCCCCGAGCACCAGGTGCGGCGAGTCGTACACCACTTCCCCGTGCGCGGGGCTCGGCAAAACGCTGCAACTCGCCGTCTCTGCAAGAATGTCGATTGTGTCTGGTTCAGAAGATAAGAGACGAAGCACACATACGAAAACACAGACAAACACACACACATACACACACACACACACACACACACACACACACACACACACACACACATGACGTGCGCAGAACAGAGCAGAACAAAGACAAAAGCGCAAAATCAAACGAACTGATGATCATCATCACACAACTCTCAAGGACAAAGGAACTGTTCTCCAGTTGACAGGAGTTTGCTTTTTGTGTGATGGGCCTGGTAACAGTGACATCCTTCAAACACGGACCAAGCGTGCGCTCGGAAGAAAGGAAATAGTTGGGAATTGATACATCACCACATTTACACTCGTATCTGACACGGATGTAGGAAGAACTTCGTCCGCATCTCTTGTTGGGTCTCTGCTGGTCCACATAGAACCCACAATGTCGCTGTCTGGAACACTGGTCGTAAACCTGCAGAAGCGGGACAAACTTCTCAGAACAGACCCCAGGCACCTGCCGGCTCGCTCATTTTCGGAATACCAGGCACCAGAACCTCATTTAGGAACAAAGGGAGCACGAAACCCAGACAGAACCTTTCCCTGGTTCGCTTCTGACCTGGGAGGCGTTGGAGGTGCAGTGGGAGGGACGGAACGCGCCACATGCGGCGCCGGCGTGGCCGTAGACGGCGCTGTGCACGATCAGCTGACAGTTCTCGTTACAGCGCAGACTGAACTCCTCCCTCGTGCACTTCAGCACCGTCACTGAACCGCCTGTCAGACAAAAATGTGTGTAATGAACTTCACATACAGTTTGTTTTCGCGCAAATATCAAACAGATACACACACGCACACATAGGCACAGACAGACAACACAGACAGTCGGACAGACAGACAGACAGACAGACAGACAACACAGACAGTCGGACAGACACACACACACCACACACACACACACACACACACACACACACACACACACACACACACACACACAAGTTTGCTGAGCAAAGTGGCATGAGGAGAAAAAGAATTGACACACACAGAGGTGGAGTCAAGGCATTTGTTGGGTTGGGTGCAAGAGCTTCTTTTTGGAAAGAACTATACGAACAGGTCCACGCATGCGTGCAGCAGTCTCTTGAATTCCCCAATGACTTTGCTGCCTTTGCGTGTTTGTGGGGCTTTGATTGTTTTCCTTGCATATGTTTCAGGAACTTGTGAGAGGCCAAATTTGTCTCCTTCCGCATTTTGTGCTCGTGGCGATCAGGTGTGAATTTGACACCCGCGCAACCTCAGTAACTTGACACTCAAAAGTTCTGTAGATCATGGTGTGACTTACAGACCCCGCGGGCTTGTGCGTTTCCTCACGAATGTGTCACCAAATGAGAAAGCATAACTTCCCGTTATTGCTATACACACCATAATTTCGTGGGGGAGTAAGTTTCTGAAAATCCCGAATGTGAAACCGAACATTCCTGATGCTTTTCGCAAAGGTGTGTTCGAACAAGATTTTGGTCGCATGGGATCACCCCGGGATTTTTGATTGAAATATTTTCCTCTTTCCAAAAACGAATGCCAGGTGAAAGTTTGTTGTTTTCTCCTCTTTGTTTTCCAAACAAGTGATGTTATCTGTGATTTGGTTTGATTTGGCTGTTTGTTAGTTTTGCAATTTGTGCACCATCTGAGATGCACCCCTTTCAAGGGGAAAGTACTTTTTCTCCAAAGAGAAAAATGAGAATGAACACAACGGGGTAAACGCAATGAGACCTGCAGGAAAACTTGAAGCAACCCTCATGCGTCACCCTTTCCCGCAAGTGCTGAACTTGGGGAGAAAAGTTCCCAGGGAGAATGCTTGAGATGACCCCACAACCCTGCCATGGGCAAATGTTTGAGCTGGCAAAACCAATGGGTTTGGACATCCAATACAATTTTTCCAGATGACCCCTTCTCTCAAAAGAGAAAACTTTCACGAATGTCCTTTCCACATTGGTCGGTTGATGCGATGAATTGAAATTCTCTGTGATGATTGATCTTTCACCTCAACAGAAAACTTTGTTTTGTGCGGCGATCTTCTTGGAGCTCGAGATAAAGTTTTGTGACTTGCTGTGGGCACAAGACCCTTTTTTCAAGCCAGTCTGTATGTTCACCCCACACGATCAACGAGTGGTCAAGGCCACAAAAGTGAGAAGCAAATGGTCGAAGAATCAAAACTTACCAAAAATCGCGCTTGATGAACATAAAATGATAAACAGCTGCAGTAATGTTCCGTCCATTGCTTCGTTCAATGTCCTCACCAAAAGTGCTTCGTCGAGAGAATTGTTGAAAGTGTCTTGCGGGAAAATGATTTACCCGTTCTTATTTTCCACCGGTTGGCGACGATAGTTGTCTCATTCTTATTCAGCAAAGTGTGACATTGTCTTGGCTGTTTGTCACTCGCGCGATCATGATGGATGATGGTGTCTCCCGCAGCGCAGTGCCCGCTTCCGCCGCGGTGGTTTGGCGCATCCTTGAGTGAGTTGTGAACCACAGTCACTGGCCATGGGCGTGGGAATATCCTTGATCAAGTCAACACTGCAGATAAAGGATAGAGTTGCGCTTTTGTGCGACTAACCAAAGTGACCTGCAGTGATCAGGTAGCAGGGTTTGTAGAAAGCGTCTCAGGCGATTCTGAACCTTGACGAGAAATTCCGCGTTGCGCACACTCTCAAGAGCTCCTGCACTCCATTCCAAGGCCTTTTGGTCTCAAAGAAGTGAAACAGTTTGTTTTTCATCAACAAATGAATTTCTCTCCATCATTTAGAACTTGGACCCATTTCAACAACTGCGACATTGCAACCGAGCTTGCAGTCGTGTGGTGTGAGAGGATGCAACCATTCGGTCGTTTGGCATGCACACAGCCCGAGGTGTTGCGATGGCCTCGTCATGAATGTCCATGTCATACAATCTCCAAATTTAGGAATTCAAAAACAATGACGCACAGGTGCAAATTTATGAGGTTGTTCGTACCTCACACCGTTTGTGTGGGGGACACTCGAATTTGGTACAATTCCAAACTTGCATGTCAGGAATGGTGGACCTTCCCATTACGAAATGTTGTGATGTTGCAAATGTGATGGACTTGGTTTCGTTGTTGAACGTTTGCTGTTTTTCCACTTGGTTTGGAAGATCTTCCAGCGGATGACCAGGTCAGAACTGATGACCCACTCCCTGTCCCGAAAAGAAAGGAGGCGGGACGTGCAGATGCCCCCCCCCGCCACTGCAGAGAACCCCCCCCCCCAAGTTTTACGTTTCCATGGGTGATGCCCTCGGGAATTACACCCTCTCACAGAGTGTGTTGCTCAGGATGCAGATCAGAAGCTGCAAAGTTATTTGCCCAGCACCCACTTTCAACACTGTTTGATTGAAGGTTTCCAAAGAATCAATCAGCTGAACAAGCAAGAAAGGTTGAAAATCAGCGCGTCTTGCATGTCTGCCTGAAAAACACGAAGATTGACAAAAAGACGTTGTTCCGAGTAAAACTTCCCGTGCGGTCAACTGCATTCCCGTCTGGAAATTTGGCGCTGGCGGTGATGCAGGTGAGGTGGGATGCACAAACAATTGTTTGCGTGTGTGTGTGTGAGCGTGTGTGCGTGTGAGAGTGAGGGAGTAGGGTTAGAGTGGGCCAAGTTTCGTATTGACGTTGGCCCACACATGCTTCATTCAACCTTGTTCAGATACAACTTCCCATGCTCACAGTGAAAACATACATTTCCATTGCCTTTTGTGGCTGCCAGTGAGAGGCTGAAAGTTGAAGAAAACTCAGACAAACGTCATCGCAACTGCAAACAAAAGCTTCAAAATTTTTGGGCGATTCTCGTCCGCATATAAAAAGCCTTTTACTGATAAAGGCAACCTTATCGCGTCTTTTCAAAACGTCTACCTCGTACAGCCTTGCGTTGTGACACACTTCGAACACACGAACACATGAGTGTTTACACACGCGGAAAAGGAGTGTGGTGATTTCTGTCAAGCTCAATTTGTTTTGGCCTCGTGAAGATGTGAGCGAATAAAGAGCGAGCCTCAAACGTTGTAATTGTGCACAAATTACCCTGCTGATCTGAATTGTGAGGTGAGTTGAACAACATGAGTTTCCGTTGTTTGAGCCAGAACTCTGATGAACATTGCTTTTAAAACTCTTCCTTGTGTGTCAACCTCCCTGAAGAGAAGCAGTCTTCCGCTTGGGGTCTCCATCCACTTCTTGATTGTTGTCAGAATCAATGCCCGGAATCTGACCAAAGCTCATGCACCCATGCATCCTTGCAGACACGATGGATCTGACCTTCAAGAAGACGAACCCGTGCGAGGCGTGTCTGGTGGAGAGCTGCACCATCTTCAGGGTCGGGATCGTGCGCCTCGGCGCCGCGCAGCTCGTCTGCTGCGCCGCCAGCGTCGCGCTCGGGGCGCCGCTCATGTGGCTCAACCAGGGCAACGCCTGGGCCGGCATGGGCTGCTGGATGGCGCTGCCGGTCAGTCAGCAGCGTCTCGCCAAAAATCCCGGCAAAGTGGGTGGAGATTGGCGAACTGAGGGAACCAGCAGCTGGGTGGCTCGTGAGGAACCTCTGTGGGTGGATTCCTCACAAGGGTCCTGCATGGAAGTTTTGTTCGCAATCGTAATTCGAAAGAACAACAAAGATATGGTCCTGGTTACAACGATACGCGTCGGAATCTGGCGGTGGCAGTGCAATGTCCGAATGCCGGACACTGTTTTTAGCCCTAAACGGGACAAAACTCGTGACTTTGTCACAGTACGTCAATGTCTTGCAGCTTCAGACTGTCTCGTATTTGGTGCAGACCTCACCCGATACTTTGGGTTGTTGCTTTGTTTTGGTTTCTTTGAGGCTCACCCGCACTCGTACTCGAAATGCATTTATCGCCGTCAGTTCTGATCAAAATGAGCGGTTATTTCAGTTTCTGGTCAGTGGCTGTTGGAATCTGATCAACTACCGAGGAAGACCAAGAGAACGGGTATGTCCAAGGTTCACGTCATTTCTCTTGGCAAAATAATTGGACCAGAATGGGAGATCCTTCATTCAAAAGTGTCCACTGAAAGAGGACTGACAGAAAAACTGTTTCTCAACAATGATTTGTCAGACGAGGCGTGACATCTTCAATTGTTTCAGTTTTCTCCGTGCACCCTGTTCAACCTGCTGTCGGTGGTGTGCGCTGGATTTCTCTTCATCTACGCTGCCTTTCTGCTGGACAGCGCCATCCTCGGCAGCGACAGGCCCTTCCCACAGTACAGATACAGCCTCAAGGACAACCCCGTGAGCCAAACTACCTGTTGCGTTATTTCGTCTTCACGAGGGTGGTTCCCGTCAAGATAAACCACTTGATTGTAAGGACGGGCGAGGCTGGTCTTCCCAGCTTCACTGTGCCCACTGATTCTGGATATGTAGCTCCGGTGGGTCCAATGCTTGCAGGCTTGGACCATTCTCTCTGTGTTTTGACCCTTTGTGCAGGGCCCCCTGATCGGGATCCAGGTCGGCCTGCTGCTCGTGTCCCTGGTGGAGCTGGTCGCTGCCGTCTGGTCGGCGTCGCTGTCCGTCGGACTCATCTGTCTCTGCTGCCAGATCAAGGTGCGTACCCGAGGTGATCTTTTGTTTTCAGTTCGTTGGCCCTTGGTTGAAGCGTCTACGCCTTGTCCGAGGTTGTTTTCCCCTTGCAATTTTACTGCGTGTACATCATGATGTCCAACGAAGAAAAAATTATATCTGTGAACTTTTCAAAAGCAAAATGAAAGACACTGAAAGAAGTCTGCGTTTTGGATTCCGCAGTCAGGCCTGGACTCCTATTGAACCTCATCGCAAGTGGAAAGTCACGGGGTTGGGCCAGAATACATCGCCCGTCCAATCACTCAAGCCAGACAAACAAATGGATCTTTTTTTCCGTTCATCTTCGTACCACCAGTTCATGAGTGTTGATCCTGATTTGCACCCACGTAATTGACATGTGTCTGGTTGGTGACAGGGCGCTGTGTTCACGATCCCGTACCAGGATCTCGACGACAGTCTTCCGCACGGACCGGACATCGTACCGGACCGCACCGTGCTCGACTCCGACCCGGCCGGGCCCGACATCCTCCCGAGCTACAGCCCCGCCGCTCCCCGCAGAGTCCCGGGGGAGTACCGGCCGCAGGAGGACGGAGGAGCCGCCCCATCGCTGGAGCTGGAGTGGGACAACTTCGTGGGGGACGAAGTGTCAGACCTTGAGATCAGTACAGGGTTCGGAAAGAGCCCTGGGAGTGTGCAGTACCCAGAGAATGACTACTTTGGATCATCAGCGGAACTCTAGAGAACATCACGATCGTGGAGCTCATTTTGGTGTGGTGGAGTCTGCGGGATCTTGGACATGTTGTGTTCTAGTCAACAAGTCAAAACGCATTTCGAACCTCGGTGACAGACACTGCGCGCATCGGCGCAGTGAACCCGTTGATCCGGACTGCAGACGCCTGCATGTACGAGCATGGAGTCCACCCAACAGTTCGTACCAGAAAAGGGCATTTTCAATTTGAAAAGTTGAGTGTTGTATAGAACACACTGGATAACACGAAACAACACCTCGTACCGGCACGCATTTTTGTCCATGTGCAGCCTTGAACTACATGAACAATTGCTCAGAAGGCATCGCAGGTAAAGAAAACAAGAGAGCTTGTAATTTGCATTTCACCAAGTGAACATCACCGAAATCCACGAGGATATATTTCAGTGGTTTGCTCAGCCCCTTCATTCACAACAAACACTGTTGCCAACAGTTGATCTGCGTGTGTCGTGCGTACGAGAACCAATCGAATTCTGATTCACTGTTTGAAGCCGAAGTCCCTGATGCAAGTCATTGTTCCGTGACTCAGTCTGCAGCAGACACTTCGTAGACTTGTGATTCCTTCCCGGATTTCACAATTGGAAAGCTGCTTTGACTTTATTCAAGGTTTGTACAATCAAATTCATTGCCACAAGCTTTCTTTTTGTCGCGGGAGAAATGTGCATGCTCTGTTTTTGGTTCAAAATTTCTCAAAACACAAATCACACTCGAAACTGGTAGTTTCACAACGAGCGTGAGGGTTCCTGAACGCCGTCAATCAGGTTCGAGAATGACAGAATGACACTTCCTTTGGATCATGCAAGTGTGCAGTGCATGATGAGGAACTTTGCAACTCGAAGAAAATACAAAACGCGTGCAACAAGCGTCAATCAAGTTTCAAGGATCTCCCCTCGGGAAGAGTCATGGCCCCCTTGCAGTTGAGGCACAAAGTACCTTGAAAGCATTTTCAGCAAATCAGAACCATGACAACTTCAGTTAGGGAGCCTTGCACACACAGGCACGCAACTGACACCATTCATCGTTCACTTCACTCAATTCAGCCGAGGGACAGCACACTTGCACTCATTCCAGAGTGATTTTCTCACAGGCAAAACTATTTCCCATACTTCGCGTGCACTGACTGCGTGGGCATTCACAAAGAAGGAATTCATTTGAAGTTATCAATAATTGATTGACCTCTTTGATTGAGGCAGGTGAAAGCGCAGTGATTCCGCAGCGCAGGCGGATTCACAGTGAAGAAACGAGATTTCGACTCCTGATGCTTCAGGGGCAGATTTTCTCAGGGGATGGCCCCCAGCTTATCCTGCATCAACCAAAAACCAAGTGGCGCCTGATACTGCCTGCGCGTGACGAGGCGGTTCAAAGGTTCCCTCTCCCTACCACACACACGTCAATCCCTGCTGCTTGTCCTCTGATTGTAGAATCCCAACAAGAAAACCAACCAGGATTCTGAACAAAGCTAGCTCCACTGTTGCAGGATGTCGGAAAGTACGCCAAGCGAGAACCAGCTGCCGGTGCCAACAGCGAACGGCAACAGCAACGCCACCAACAAAGCGATCGCGAGCATCGTGTCCTTCCGGCGCTCGGAACGGAAGGCGTCGATAGCGTCGAGCGAGACACCGAGCTCCAGTCACGGCACGGGCACCACGGGCACCACGTCCCTGGGCGGCGTCGGGCTCTTCATGCGCCGAGGCACAGCGCGTATGATGATCGACGCCATCTCCCTCCAAGCCTTCACCAAGCGCAAACTCTCGAGAAGATCCACCTACTTCCTCTCCGCCGCAGCCTCCCCGAAAACAGACCCCGCAGTTCCAACTCAATTCGGACAGTTCGCACCGGAGCAGAACACATACCGCACGGAACCAAAACCCTCAGAGCGATTTGTGCCCAGCCAAGTACAAACGATTATCACCAGTATCCTGGAGTCCTATCTCGCAGATGAAATCTATGAACCCAAGAAATGTGCGCATCTCGTCCAGAATCTGACGGATGTGATCAAGAGCCGGGTGAAGGAGATGAATTTGCCGCGGTACAAGATCGTATGTAGTGTCGTGATTGGTCAGAAGCGCCACCAGGCGGTGCGCTGCGCGTCCAGGTGCCTCTGGAACTGCAGCACCGACAACTCGGCGTCCGGCTCCTACGAGAACGCGACGCTCTTCGCGACGGCCACGGTGTACGCGTTCTACTTCGACTGAACCTCGCTTCGCTGCGAGAAGCAATCTGCTCAGCAAATCTTTCACGTGCGCGCACAACGGGAAGGATGTCACAGGTCTCATGAACTACAGTCTGTCGTGGCATCTTTGCCTTTGTTCAGTCAGTCAGGAAGTCACATCCGGTGGACTGCAGTTGAATGGGCCTAAACAAGAACACAAAATACACAACCAAGTTCAAGCCTTGTCACAAGAAAAAACCTTCACACGTCAGAGCCTCCACCGTGATGAAGGAACCTCAAAGCTTCAGGTGGAGAGCCGACCGGACATGCAGTATACTATCAGCAATTTCACTGTGACTGGTGGTACGTTCGAGATGAGCACCACTGACAAACGAAACGAGCACTGCTGTCAGTTTGCTTCTTTATTGCGATTGTTCGTCAAATACAAAATCACCATCAAATCCAATTGTTTGAGTTGTTCGTTTCTGACCAGCAGAAAGCTGCTTGTCCGTCAATGAAATATTGACTGCAGGTAGAACACTTCTTTGCAAAGCAATTCTGTCATTGGAGGTGTCATGACGTTTCTCGAAAAAAACACAACAAATCCACTTTGTTTTTCATATAACCCCAAAAGGACCCTCAAATTCCCAAATTGTGGTGAGCATTTGAAGAGAGCAACCCAGATCCAACACACGAGTCCAACCATTACTTCATGAGACACAACAATGGTTTCAAGAAAACGATTTTCACTCTCCACTTTTCTGGTCTGCGAAATGTGTGGTGAATTATAATTGCGATCATCGTTTGGCACAAACAGTGGAGTTTGATGACAGTATTCACGTACTTTCCCTGACCTCAACCAACAAGAATGCCCGAGCATTGAACACAGGCGTACGAAGGAACTGTAGGGGTTACCCAACACACACCTGTGGATCTTGGGAGGAGGGGTGTACACACTTCAGGAGTGCAGACGCAAGCCGACCAGCCCGAATCAACAACAAATTTTCTGCCAGCACTTGGCCTAACAGGAATGTTGCAGATTTGCCAAATTCTCAAAATGGAAGGAGGTGGATCTACGACTGCATCAATTTTTCCGAAGCGCGATTGCATAGATCTACACCCACCAAATTCATTGAAAGTAAAGCGCCACAGTCAACACTGCAATCGCTCTTCAAAGCAAATGTGTCACACAGCCTGCTCCACACGCTTGACAATTTCTGTGGAGATCACCTTTGACATTTTTGAGAAGTGCAGATCCCACTCCCACCTAATTTCGGTTGGGAGTGACTCCCATACTTTGAACAACGGACCTGGAATCACCCATCTCCCAAGAAAATCCACCTGTGGATGTTGGCTGACCGCTGTGCAGCCTTGTCCACAGACACTGCTGCCTGTACACAACATAGATTCAGCAGCGCAAACATGTATCGAAAGCGAGAACCCAAACGAACGTTCTCATCCACGACCTTCAACAACGATGCATTTCAAAAGTATTTTCGCAAAACAAAACAGGGAAGTTTGCAGGACGAAATTTCTGCAAACAGTACTGGCATTGATTCTCAAGTGATATCAGTTTGCGGACCCAAACAGACAACAACGCGCACATGCCAAACAACGGCGCATCACTGCAACTGGCCAGGCGTGCTGTGCCCAAGACACGTGCGTGTCCAAATTTACTACTGGCGCTTTGTCTCAAAAATATTCGGTCAGTTGATCATCATTTCATTCATTCCAACCACCTCTATTCGCAAAATAATTTTAAAACCACGAGACAAGTGGCAAAACCGCGCACCAACGTCCTCAGCATGCCATTGGCCCTGTTCGATTTACCCTCCAGAAGCCACCGTGACCCGGAATCTCTGCGTCCATTGCCAGAGAGCGCCTCTCCACCAATCACAAGTGAGATTTTGCGGTTTACGGTGGCTTCTGGTGGGTAAATCAAACAGGGCCAAAGTTTTCAAGTGCGATTTCCCCTTGACCTGTTCGCCGGGTCCCGAGGTCAGCCACGTGACTCCTCACACGATGACGAACTGCGCGACGAAGTTGGCGACGCCGAGCGCGATGAGGACGCCGTGCACGAGGAGCTGCGGCCACGTGAGGCGCCCCGCGCGCCGCAGGATCATCAGGTGCACGACGCACGGCAGCGTGAAGATGTACGCCAACCCGCAGATAGCACCCGAAAACCTGAAATGGACATGGAAAGTTGACTCGACATTCCTGGCGTAAATTCGTGCAAAATTACCAAGCGACTTAAAATTCCTTGGCAAACCACAAATGCTCACAAGTATACACACGTCCACACCATAAATTTCCCTTGCAATGCGTCTTGGACTTTCGTTTGTCTCTCGAGGAAGACAAGCGAACAGGTCATCACCTGATGATGGTTCCGATTTGCGGTATAAAGATGGCGAACGCCACGCAGCAGCTGATCACAATCACGTTCACGACCAGCACGTGCCGCCAGCTGAAAGAAAACATCAGGTGTTTGGTCAGCGAAACCTCCGCACATGTTCCGATGCTGGCCTTGAGTCTCTAATTACCACACTGACACATTCTCACGAAAACTCTGTCCTTCTCAGGGAATGTGGAAATGGTGCAGCACAGACCACTGCGACGCGTAACGTGCAGATCGTTGTTTGCAGTGTCCGCATCCTGACCTGGGGTAGGTGTCTCCGAAGATGAAGCTGAGGCTCTGCGCGCGCAGGATGTACATGAGCAGCGGGAAGACAGTCACCATCTGCGCGAACAGGAAGAAGCGAGCCACGCACGACATCAAGTCCGAGTTCCGGAAGTTGTTCAGCAGGTTCTGAAAATAAACGAATAACGTGACAGAGATGAGGCATTTGTTAATACGGGGTTGTTGGAGAGTCAACATTGTAGAGCAGCTGAGACCAGAGCTGCAAAACTGTGTTCTCGACAAACGAACAGACACACTCAAAGTCTCTCCAATCCAAAAGCTGCAGCACACGTCGCAGTCCCTTTGAAACTTGCACTTCAGGGGCTTTTGGTGAGTCTGGTTCAACTCGCTCCACTCACGTCCTCGATGCAGTCCTTGGGCAGCGGGAAGGAGATGTAGAACATGATCCCGATGAAGAGATACGTGAACACGACGCACACGTACGCGATACTCAGGTCACGCCCCTGAAGCAGACCACAGTCACATGAATGTACACCACACACCAACACGATCGCACGCCTCCTGACTTGCCCACCAAATGTTTGGCTCTTGACGTGGAAATTTTGTTGAACCCGTGTCACGAGTGCGCAAAATCATTTGGCATGTGAGTGCTACACCTTACTGAGTGAATCAATCTTACAAAACTGAACGGCGGTCAACACTAACGTTATTTTCAGGATTCCTCTGCGTCCTCATGATGGAAATGACGCAGTTGTGTATGAATAGTGCAAGTGATAAAGTGCCGGTCAAAGCGGGGAATGTCCACTCGAACTCTGAAAGTCAAAATAGTTCAGTGTGACAGAACCGCGCGAGAACCTAGATTCTATCTTACTCCTTGGGTGTGTTTTCTTGGAAAACTTGCCAGTGCACTACAGAAATAGACATCTTGTTTTGTTTGTGTCTTGTTCATGTTCCTTTTCAAAGTGAAGAGGCACGCACGTGGGATGTACTCGACAGAGGAGGAGTCGTTGAAGTCGACGTGGATCCCCCAGTGCCCGGCCTTCACAGCCACGAACGTCAGAATATACAACACGCTGATCGTGCCTGAAAAGTCCACGCACACAGTTTTCCCTTTTATTCACCCCACATTGTGATTGAAAATGTCAGAAGAACTGTGGACTACGAGCAACCTACCCAGAGCATTCAGCTTCGTGAAAAATGTCGGTGACTTGATGTTGATCAGGGGGAACAAGATGATGACTAGGAAGAAAGGAACGGACAGGGTTTGATCCCACACTTTGTCGAACGTGGCATCTCTCGCCGCCCGATGCAGGTCCAAGATAATTTGCTGCTGCAGCGATGGGAGCCTCGGCGACTCGTGCGCGACATCTGGTGAGTACCCAGCTGAAACAAGACACGCGTGCGACAACACAGTTCGGCCAACTAGCTCAGCACAGGCTCACTTGTGCATGTGTCCTGAGAAGGGATATTTTTCAAACAAATGGAAGTCACAAGACTCGCTATTTGTTTCGTTTGTGACCGGATCACTTGTCGGATTGAATGGAGGAATGGGGAATTCTTACGACTGGTGGTGTTCGGAAGCGCAGTGGTCGTAGCGATGGTAACAGGCTTGATGTCGTTGTGCCAAGGAGGGTTCGGACAATAAGCTGCAAAGACAACTTGACCTTCAACAACAGTGGTGACTGTCCAATCGCTGCACAACAATCGATCCTGCAACAAACGAACCACCAAACGAGAGGAAAATCAAGAACACTTGCCGTCGAAAATGGTGGTGTTGTCGATCACAATGCCCGAGCTCGAGTTCATCTCGTGCGTCGCCTCCTCTGTCAACAAAACACGAGCGACATGTCAGTGAAACCTCGTCATCTTCGTACTGGGTTCACCATCAAGTTCAGGTCCCACGACGTCAGGACACAATCAATTGTCGTCGCGCGGAGTCGGCAACAGAACCAACGCTGGAAACGCGTCTCACCGTATATGAAAGTGACTGAGTTGTAGAGGAAGTTGGACATGAGGACCCAGTAGACGATGGCAGCACCGAGCAGCGTGACGACGGAGAAGCCGATGCCGAAGCCCTCTCCCACTCGCCCCAGGTAGTAGCGACACACATCGGGGAAGTCGGCACCGTCCCGCTCCGCCAGCGAACCTGCCGTAATCAGCTGTGAGTTCAGTTTTCCGAACACAACATTCATGTGTCATGACGAATCAAATGTCTGCGTTCGGCACAAAGGTTACGTTGCCACCATGACAAAGTTTTCTTTCTGTCACAGATCCACGAGGCGTGTGCAAAACGTTACACGGTGATTGCAGGTGAAGACGAACCTGCAGACTTGATGGAGTTCATGACCCTGTAGGCTGTGTACAGCGTGATTCCTGCCATGATCATCATGGTCACAATTCCACACGAAAAGCCCGCCTGGAAAAAAAGATATTCACAGTGCACCACAACACGCGTCAGATAAAACGGCAAAATAGGCAAGTCACTCTTGCGGTGTCATTGCTCTGGCTGATGAAAATTTGTCGCAGCACTGACCATTCCCAAGGCCCACGGCATGCTGAGCACAGAAGTCCCCATCATCGTGTTCCAGATGGAGAATCTGTGAAGAAACAACGGCGTTCAGAACATTTGATCTGAGGACTGAGCACCAAATCCCAATTCCATTTTCTCCTTCGCTTCGTAAAAAACGCAGTCTGCAGAACTCACATCGTGATGACGCTGCTCTGTTTTTCCCCCGGGTCTTTTATTGGGATGATGGCAAAGAATCTCTCAGGAACAACATGATGAGGCATCACCTGAAAGAGATCACAAAATGAAGATATTCTCACACAGTTTTCATCAGATCTATGACAGTGTTGTTGCTGTCTGGTGCACATCGCTTCTGGCTTGCAACGTCGGTTCACAAGTCTCTGGTGGCGACAACACACACACACACACACACACACACACACACACACACACACTACATCGAGAATAGTTAATTTTTGACGTTGGAGAAAGCAGACCTCTGGCCAGCAACTGGGCTGAAGAACCAAGGTGAAACATGACGTGAAACATGACGTGTTACCAGAGCGTCTTCCCTGTTCTCAGCAGAGGCGGACAGTTTGTTGTAGTATTTGTATCGATTGAGTAGAGCCCGAGTTTGTTCGTCTGGGCCATCCTCGCTCGCATTTTCATTCAGGGAACCGTACTGCAAAGGTCGCCTGAAATGCACGCAGAAAATCGAATGGGTCACTCGAAGCAGCTTTTCGATTCAACTCAGGGAAAATGAGACAGGTCGCAGAAGATATTTGAATCCAACCGCAGTCGTGTTGCCAACATCACGGCTGCTGACCGCTTGGGGCACACAAAGATGACGCAGTTCAGCTTGTCTCACTTTGTCCACGCCCGTTTCACCTACCGAACAGTGATGCTGTCCCTTCGTTCGCTGACAATGGGCGAGATGTCCCGAGAGTCCGCATTTCTGTGGCAAAAAGGTTTGGGAGTTGAGAACATCCGGTCGATGCAGCAGGAGCTCGAGCCGGAAAACATGCCCGTCTGTGCCCTTCATGTTTACCAGGACAAACACCCTACCCCAGGACAAAGTCTTGTGTCTGAGGTGCTCAGGGACAAGCGATCCGACATCACAAAATCTGGTTGACCTCAAACACTCCAGTTGTTGTCCTGAGGTCAACTCGACTTCTCGGAAACATCTAAAGTTCAGGACCCAGATAAAAACCTAGGCATCATGTGATCTTTGGACACAAAGCCCACGAAACTGCGTCAAAATTTATCAGCACAACCCATTTCTTTCTCAGGCCAAAAAGTGATTCCTCCCCGACTGAAATTGTCAAAGAACCAAGTCCACCCAACCTCAGATCTCTCCCCCACGCACACGCTCGCCCCCTCACCCACACACACCAGCTGATTGATCCCACAAAAAGTTTCTCACATGAAAGAAGAGTTTCTCCTCAAGACTTCGGGAATCAGCGGCGCTGATTCGACGGATTCTGCCTCTGTCCGTGTTGCACTCATCTTACCACTACTGAGACAAACTTCTTGAATTCATATTCCACCAAAAACTGGCTTGAAAACTCCACTGAACAAATACAATGTTTTTCTTTGGTGCGTGTGTGTTAGAAAATGTTCTTCCCTGACAAACAACCGAATAGCGAGCACTGCGTCAAAAATATTGTGAAAGAGACATTTTCGCGACAATCATAGCAGACGCTTTGGCTACGTGCGGCCGCGACCTTCAGAGCAGCTCTTGAAATCTGCAGAAACAAATTCATTCTACTCGCTTTAGAATCTAGATCTGTCAACAGACAAAGAAACATGAATTCCATCAGCGTATCAACCAAGGTTTACGATGGCCAGAAGCCAGGGACAAGTGGATTGAGGTACTCAAATGAGCGAAGCAAATTTCTTCAAGCTGCACATCCTGCAGACTTCACTTCCTGCAGACTTCCTGCTGTTCCAATTTCAACCCGACAGAGTCAAATGGTGGTCAAAATCCAATTCACCCACAAGTTAATCTCTTGGTGTTGTGGTGCAGCTTTTCTGCCCACCTCAGAGTGGCCGGTTGGTTGATCTATCAGCGGTATGTTCCGTGAGATCACACAAGCTCGACTGGCAGGTCTATTGCCGATCGATGCCGGGTGGGTGGTGGTTGAGAACAGAGGCTGTTGGCGTGAAATGTAGAATGTCATTTGAAAAACGCGCTCAGGACATCCACTGTAAAACCACGGTTTAGTTCTCAAACTTTATGGCAATATTGAGGAACAAAATTGTGCAGTGGGACCCATCAGTGGGCACGACTTTGGTCGTTTTCCGCTGTGATAAACGGGACCGGCAGAACAAATGTGTTGTCATTTATGTCAACTGCCAGTGACTTGACCAGTGCGAAAACAAGCGCCAAAACAGCCATCACAAGGCAACAGAGAAATGTTGATTGCGGCCTGCGATCTGTGGGCAATTGTTTGGACAAAATTGTTTCCGTCTCACGACGCACAATCTGTCTGATGAAATTTCAGAAAAGCTACCAAGGTGTTCATGCAGGAGCACTACACGGAGAACTTCGTGCAGAGCACTCTCTCGGCGATGGGAGACAAGCTGAAAGGCTGCAGCTTGGTGGTGGGTGGGGACGGAAGATTCTACGGGAAAGAGGCCACGGTGAAAATCATCAAGATTTGCGCTGGAAACGGGGTAAGCTGGAGTTACTTCCACCTTCTTGGATTGGAGTGTGCAGAGAAGCAGCGTTCTGTTGAAATTACTCGTGCAGCACAAGGACCGTGCAGTTTGAATCGATGAAACGGCAACGTTCAGAGTTGTGCTGCGTTTTCAGAAAGGGCAGCGCTTGGTGTATTGCGTTGACACGAAAGGCCAAACACCTCAGGCGTTGCAGAAAAGTTTGTCACTGATGGTACACAAGCAACCGAATTGAACAACACGATTTGTCCCTGTGCTCTCAGGTTTTCAAGGTGATCGTGGGTCAAAACGGGTTCTTGTCAACGCCGGCTGTGTCGTGTATGATCCGGAAGTACAAAACAGACGGCGGCATCATTCTGACGGCGTCACACAACCCGGGCGGCATCGACGCCGACTTCGGAATCAAGTTCAACATCTCAAACGGAGGTAAATTTTGTTGTCTCTCTGTGCGACGTGGAGAAGAATCTTCCGCCTTGTGTCCTGAAGAAATTGTGGTTGTTTTCTCTGGGTTTGTACTGTCGTGTTTTTCCGCTTCAGGTCCCGCACCATCCGGGGTGACAGACAAGATCTTCGAGATCTCGAAAACCATCAGCGAGTATCGCGTCTGTCCCGACGCGAACGTCGATGTCGAGAAGGTGGGACCTTGATGAACGTGATTCTTGTTTTCTGCTCAAATTGCATTCTGGGACAACCTGAGGAAACATCAAGTGCCGGGATTTGGTCAAAGGATCCTGACCATTGGGAGCGTGAGGAATGGGGTGGAGAAAGGCTGACTTCCAACTTCGAAGCGTACTGCTCAAGTGTGACCTGTTTCATTCAATTTTTGGTGTTGATCCGTTTCTGATGTTGCGTCTTCTCTGGCAGATTGGAGAAACCACACTGACGGTGGATGGCCACCCGTTCGTGGTTCAAGTGAAAGACTCTGTGCAGGACTACGCTGAGTACATGAAGGAAATTTTTGATTTTGACGCCATCAAAAAACTCATCAGTGGAGATGGCGGGAAACAAGTCTTGTTCAACGCCATGCACGGAGGTACAGTTGCAATTTGATGACATTTTTGGGCTAGGTTGATTTCTGTGGTGAAAATAGATCGACTTTCGTTCTCCCCTCCCCGAACGGCCAGTTGCTAGTGAACTGTTTCTCCGCATGACTCACAAACTGACAAAAGTTTGGCCAGTGACCACAACTGAGGCATCCATTTGCGCTGTGAACATTTTGTCACTTGCTCAATAAGCGGAGGGGTTGACTTGCAGCCGTGGGTCCCTACGTGAAGGGCATCATGTGTCAGCAGCTGGGGATGGCGGAGGCCAACGCGCTGAAGTGTAACCCGCTGCCGGACTTCGGCGGAGGTCATCCGGACCCAAACCTCACCTACGCCAAGGAGCTGGTGGACGAGATGAAGAAAGGCGTCTTCGACTTCGGAGCGGCGTTTGACGGCGATGGGGTCAGGATTCAGAACATCTTGGAACCAAAAACACAAGCTAGCAGCACCATGCAAAGTTCTCTTTGACAGTGTTGGGTGAATCTTGAAGAAAAACACGAGACGAAAACCTGGGAACCATTCGTGAAATGTTGGATTGTCACACGCGAAGGAAAATGCGCGCAGCCCTGACAATTGAACTCTTGATTTCAGGATCGAAACATGATCATCGGCAAAAACGGTTTCTTCGTGTCGCCCTGTGATTCCGTCGCCGTCATAGCAGCCTACCTCGACTGCATTCCTTACTTCAAAAGGACTGGCGTCAAGGGCTACGCCAGGAGCATGCCGACCAGTGGAGCTTTGGACAGGTTTGTGCTGACAACTCGAACGAGGGTCAAATCTTCAATCTAGATCAGAGACCCGTGACTGAACCCTGAAGTGCAGCGAAGTCTGAAAATAGTCCACATTGTTGCTGGATGTGCGTTGTGTGCGTTTGTGTTTGTCCCCAAAACCACCCAGTTCCTTCAGCAAAGAACAGCCCAATGAATGTTTGTTTTTCCTCTACAGAGTAGCAGCTGCCACAGGGAAAGAGTTTTTCGAGGTGCCGACAGGGTGGAAGTTCTTCGGGAACCTGATGGACGCCGGACGCCTCTCACTCTGCGGCGAGGAGAGCTTCGGAACGGGGTCCGACCACATCAGGTATGTCCGACAGCAGGTTGGTCTGACCGCACGCAGTTCAGTTTCTCAGCCGTGCACACTATCGTGAACCTCAGTCGTTTGCGCGCGAAACGCGGATCGGGGTTGAAGCGACCGGTCAACGTCGCAAACCCACCAGGGTCTCAGCAAGATTTGTGCCAACGACACGGGCCACAGCACAGAACGGAGAATGCAACAAGGGAGGGATGTACTGCATGTCTCTCTCACACCTGAAACTTCCAATGTCCCTTTGGTTGTTTGGGAAATGTGTGCAACCAGATCGAAACACGAAGACATTTGATCACGCGACAAAAGCTGTGATGCTGACACGTCATCGAGTGAGTCAGAAGAATCTGGCACGTTTTTCAGAGAGAAGGACGGATTGTGGGCGGCACTTTGCTGGCTTTCCATCCTGGCGCACACCGGCAAGAGCGTCGAAGAGGTCCTCAAGGGCTTCTGGAACACCTACGGCAGAAATTTCTTCACGAGGTTGGTGTTCTTGTCCCGCGCACTGCGTTTCACCCACAGAAAGGTTGGTCATCGTTCTTTTTGTGCTTCCCAGTGGTGTGTACAACGTGTCGTGTTTCTGTGTCCAGAAGTGTTCATTTGACCACACACAGCTCCCACAAATCGAGGACCCCAAAGCTACAGGCTGTAAGTTTCACTTGTGTTGGGACCAGACAGCCCTCGTCAGTTGGATATTTACACAGGGCGCGCGGTGCACCACTGACCGTTTCGATGCTTGAGCGAGTTCCTCATGTTCTCTCAGATACGATTACGAGAACTGCGAGTCGGCGCCCGCGGAGAAGATGATGGCCGATCTGGACGCGCTGGTGCTCGACCCCGCCTTCGTGGGGCAGAGTTTCTCACACGGGGACAAGACGTTCAAAGTCGCCAAGGCGGATAACTACGGTTACACGGACCCTATCGATGGGTCAGTCTCCAAGAAACAGGTGCGTGCAGTGGTGAGAGTTAGACGTGCGTGAGTTTTCTGAGCGAGTGGTCTTTGTGCGCGTCCGTGTGTATCTGTGTGTGTGTGTATGTGTGTGTGTGTGTGTGTGTGTGTGTGATGAAGCACACGTGACCGCGCTGTGGTGACTCCAACTGGTGAACATGAATCTGGCCGAGGAACAGGTGTCCCCGGGATGAGACCCGTTTTGTGTGTCACTGTGCGTGCTCTGTTTGAGAAAATTCATTTGTCTCCTCTTCTGCAGGGAATCCGCATCATCTTCGAGGACGGCTCGCGCATCATCTTCCGACTCAGCGGGACGGGCAGCGCCGGCGCCACCATCCGCATGTACATCGACAGCTTCGAGGCGGACAAGGCCAAACAGCAGCTCGACGCGCAGGCAAGTTGACGTTGGGCTCAGGAGTGACAACTCCATGCGTGGGTGGGTGGGCTTGAGGTTATTTCCACCAGGGCAGGACACCTTCTGTGGAAACATGGTGGACTTGATGAAATTGTGTGTTTTTGCACCCGCAAAATTTAGCATAAAAGTGGAGAAGTGGGCTGCACCAAAAATTCCTTTCGGGGACAAAAGTCGCTTCGGCTCTGTGCCAGTCGATTTACGTTGCATACTTTCAGTGTGCAGATTCGCTTGTGCTTTCAGTGTTGATTCTTTCAGTGTTTCTGCTTTCTGTTGTGAACAGGAGATGCTGAAGCCATTGGTGGAAATCGCTCTGCAAATCTCCAAGCTGCGGGAACTCACGGGACGAACGGCTCCGACCGTCATCACGTAAAGAGCGAGTCAGGACGACGGAAGCCACGTTGTTAGAATTTGTCTCAGTCGATGCGTGTCAGTTGACAGTGATTGCATAACTTGCATCCAGTGGTTGGCAATGGTTGTTTGCCAAGCAACAGGAAGGGTCGATGGTTGAGTGGCGGGTGTGTGACGTAAAGTACGGGCGTGTTGCTGCTGTGTGCCAGCTTCATTGATTCAAGAATTTGATCGCTGAAATGCAAAATGGGGTTGGCCAGTTTTTCCGGGTTGTTGTGCCCGCGTGAAGTCGGTCGTGTGACAAAGTGGCATGTATGTCTTTTGTTTAGGAAATGTAAGATGTCCCGGTGTGGGCCTTTCTTGCTGTGTGTCACGGTGTATTGTTCCTTCCCAGGTCAGCTCGAATAGTTGTTTGCGTGTGAATCTGGATGGAAAAAGTGCGAAAGTCGTAAAGTTGGAGAAGGTCACATTTCACTGCTGTGTGTGGTTTCCCGGTCTGTCGATTCAGCAATCGCAAACATTTGTCAAGGCCAAGACACGTTCAAGTGACAGCTGCATTGAGCTGTGCAGTTCGTTCTGGGACAACAAACTGTGTGTTCAGGTTGCGTGGCGGCAAATTCGGTGTCACGGTTTTGTGACTGGTTTTATGAGGTTCGTCTGTTGACTGGACGCCACAAAATTGTTTCCTTGTCCTCTTGTCGAGCGGAAATTCTCCAAATCAAGCTGTTGGTGCGGATTGTTGGTGTGTGTCACCCCTGGGCCACACCGCGTGCGCGAGCGCACACGCACACCAAGGTCACAGCACACCACATCAAGTTTCACCCGTGCAAAGTAGTGTGGCAATGAGGTGTGCATAGATGTGTTTACACTGAAGTGCATGTGTGCTACCATGATTGCAGATTGGTTCCAACCCCAAAACATGCATTGGTGTAGGTGTAGAATGTCGTAAAAGCTGTGTGTGATGCGCTGGCACACACGGTGTGGCCGAGGTGTCAGAAATGTCGTCAAATTCCACGTGCGCATGGGAAGCAAAACGCCACTTGATTTCAAATCGAATTGGCTCATCTGATCGCTCGCAGTCAATTTGCAGTCACGATTGTCAGGACAAACCGTCATCCACATCATTGGTCGATTTTTTTTCCGGTGTCCAAGCAAAAGTATTGAGTGAGTCGTGCGAAGTCAACTTCAGCAGCTGAAACCAGCAAGTCGTACCCGAGAACAGAAGACGTATGAACTCATCGTGTGTCCCAACCAATTCCGCACATTGGTGCTCACCAAGTTTGTTCCATTTCACTCGTTGCAGATTTCAGTGAATATATGGCAGTTACCAAAAACGATCCGAGTTGTTTTGTAAAAATTTATTTCATCAACTGTCGCAGGCATACAGATTTCATATGCAGCACTTTGTAAATTATTAAAAACAAAATTAGAATCTATTGCTCGGGGATATCTAGGGCTGCGCCTTTTCAACGGACCCGAATACGGTAGCGAAGAACCCACAAGGAAATTCTGCACTATTTTTTTCGGACGTTCAAAGGCAGAAGATTCAGGAGCGCGCCTGCGCCGAGGCGGGAATCTGAGGTGCAAACAAAGACAGATCACTAGGTCACCCTTTTGTTTCACAAAATTATTTCCACAGTGCGCAGCATGTCTTGCTTTGATCTCGCAACTGATTTTGGTGTTTGTTTTTTCCCACTGGAATGCTTGAAACATTACAAAATGAGTTTGTTTTGGAACAAAAGCAGAAGAAAATGTTTTTCTCGCTGTGACGGTTTTTACCCACGTCTAATACAGCAATACTTGAAAAGAATGGCTCGTCATCACAATTGTAAAATGGTAAAAAAGTAGCAACTTAGAAAAGTGGGCATCAATTGATTCTTCACTCACACTTGCTTTCGCACGTTTGTAAACTTTGAACAGAAAAAAATGTGTCGAACAGAACAAGTTTTTGCGCTATTCAGATCATCAATCTCTTCGAACGCTTTTCAGTCGACCAAATAGTTCCGTTTGATCCAGTACGGGCGAACAAATGCTTGCCAATCTGAAATACGCTTCTTAACACGACAAAAATACTGCCTCTGGGGTCAACTTGGTTAGTATGTTGTAATTCATAACCGTAACAAACTTTCACAGGATAAAGGAAGTGTTTCCAGCTTACAACGAAGTTTTAACTCGATTGTTTGCTCTTAGATCTATCGGCGGTCTTGACGGTTTCTGAACCGAATTGTCGCCTCAACACTTGTGCGTTGTTGGTTGGTACGTACAAGTTCTTGCGAAGGAACCAAGTTCTCACAGTTTGGATCTGATCCGAACCTTCGACAAACGATGTGATGTTCCTCATCGTACAGAATGATAAATGAAAATGTCAGACCACACTTTGTTGGGAGTTGAAATATGAATCTTTCAGACCAAGACACAGATATATCAAGCACTGCCATTTGAATGAACTTTTCCCAATAAAATGCGATCTCACAATGAACAAATGCTGGGATGAGGGGAAGGAACACGCGGAAGTTTTGAATGTTCAAGAATGATAGGACGACACAATGAAAACGTGCCAACAAGACGACAAACTTCTGATGTAACTCGTACGTCTGTCGGCAGTCAGTCAGGTACAAAGCGGTGTGTGTGGGCCGAGATGTTGGAAGACCGCACAAACATTCTCTTGCTCTCGAAACTGAACCGCTACAAGTTCTTTCTCAAGTTTCGCCTTTGCTTCAACATTTCAGAGTCACACGAACAAAAAATTCAACACTCAGATCTGCTCTCAATGACAAATGCTATGAAACCACCTCATTCAAACTAGCTAGTCTTCGATACAGGCAACTTTATCTGCACCATTTCAGGAATCTCACGTCTCAAGTTTATCAGCCAGCCAGGACAAAAGCAAAACTCTTGCTGCTTTCAGATTTTCATCTCCGTGAATACAAACCGTTGCAAATCAATACATTTGTCTATCACAGTCATTTTGGCTTTTCGCACTCTTTTACACAAGAGAATCATGTGCGTTTCACAGTTCACAAATATTTTCTCAACAGTCTCTCAATGAACACTTCATCCGATGCACAAAAACGTTCATTCTTCAACTGCAATAATTCCATTTTCACCGCATTATTTCGTCTGAATGCTCGCACACATCATGCCGTTTCTTTCACAACACGTGCACATTGATGTCTGCTCTGTTCACCGCTCAAAATTGTACTCCTCGGAACAGTGTCATGACATGAATTTGGACTTTCGAGTCTGCGATGAAATCACACTGACCAAGCTCTCGTGTCGACTCCACAAAAATACTTTCCCAAGCAGGAAAAGTTTGAACCATTTGGAATCCACACCGTGGAACTGGAAAAGAGTGAATCACTGCAGTCTACCTGAGTTTTCATCTTCTCTCAACGATTCTACAAAATTCAAAGGATTTTTGTTTCATGTATCACATTCTGTTTCATGGACACAACCCTCCTCTTCGTCAACAAAGTTTTCAATCTAGAACACGAACTGACACAACTTGTGTCGCTTTCTTTCTGCAAGCCTTTACAAGCAATTTTCAAATGAGACACTCCCAAGAACTGTACAAAATGTGTTTTTTCGTTTTGCGCTTTTGTATGTCATTTTTTTCTTTTTGCGCTTTTGTATTTTTTGTTTGGTCTTTTGATCTATTGTGCCTTGCTTCTACGTTCTATATTCTGATCGTCGAAAGCAAACTTGGGCACAATATGTACATTATGTACACGGTAAGTCTGACATGTTCTACCCGAAGGTTTCTAGTCCACACACAATTGTGGATCTGTAAAATTTACAACTTGCAGGAGGGAAGGTTCTAAAAAGTGTTCAGAAACTGCTGAAATCATCCACTTTTTGATGAAATTCGTCGCAAGTGGCAAGACAATCTTGTCCAGACATCAAAATTTTCCAACTAAAATACACACTGAATGAACAATGTTCGTCAGGGAAAAACCTGGAGGACAAAGAACTAAATGTTGTGCTCTGAAACGGGTGCTTGTATGCAATGAAATGACTTTTAGCAGAGCACTGTCGACAGGGATGGGGATGCTGTGGGTCCGTTGAAACGACTCAATTCACACGATGATAAACGATTATGATCGAACTAAAAAGGGTCGTAAAACGAGAAAATACTCTTCAAAATAAAATGACATCAATCCGTAATGACGCACATATTCAACTTTGTAAGACAAACAAGTAACGAGCAAAATATTTGCAACTTGACTTGGACACATAAACATACACATGACGGGCGAAAAAAAAAATGATGAGGATGTCTCTTGTCGCAACACTGAGCTTGACACAGCGCGCTGTTGTTCAACATGTCACAGGAAGATGACCCGAGGTCGTCTAGTCTCTATTGGCTTCGGGCTCGCTGACGTCAGCGGTCCGAGCCTCCAGGCTTAGTGACGCTCTGAAGCATCTGTGCTCCACATTTCCACAACGACGGGACGAACGGTGCAACGGTGACGAATCCAACACTGCGGCTGCTCCTCCCCAGCTCACAAAGCAGTACGAAGTCACCAATGCTTCACTTCACAAGCACAAAAAACGATCGGTGATGGGTATGTTGATGAGAATGGTGGTGGTGAAAAAACAAAAATGGGACACGCTACAGTTTGTGCACAAAAAGTCACTTTCAGCTGTTTGGCCCTCAACGCAATACCAGTCTGCAAATCAATGCATCCTGAGAATTCTGAATAAACCCCCACTGACTTGCTCAAAAAAAGAAATGAAATAAAAAGCTCTTTTCAAGTATTTTCACCGGCGCTCTAAGGCCCACGCCTCGGTCTAGAAGCGGGCTGACGGTGTTTTAGGCGGTGACCGCGTCTTGACGACGACGGCGCCGCCCTGGTCGTCCTCGGAGCTGCCTCGGCTGAGCATGCGCCGTCGCGCCAGACTCGACTTGCCCGGCGGAGACAAGCCCATCCACATGGTCGCCTGCTCGCTCTCAGACTCGCTCGAATCGATCGCTGGAGGGTTGCGCCCTGCGATCACCACTTTCGGCCCTTGCGCTGTGTTGTTGTTTCCGCTGCTGCCGCTACAAAATCCGACGTCGTCGCCGACGGCGAATCTTGGCGTCTTCTCGTCCGTCTCGTCGAGGAAGGCGTTGGCGAGGTTGAAGACGGGCGGCGGCGCGTACGCCTCCGAGATGGACAGGTGGCGTAGGATCATGCGGTTCACGGCGACGGCGTTCTCCGCGAACGCCTCCAGTTCCTTCACGCTGTTCGTTCTGCCAAAGAAGAAAGTGTCGACATCAGTGTTTTATTCACGTGGAGCAGACTTTCAATGAGATCCCACCGCATCACACAGTGGTCAATGAACTACTGAAGCCTTGTGTGTGTCTGTGGTGCAGTTCGTTGCAAACGAAGAACTTCACGGCAGCAGCACCTACCTGGACAGGACCTTGGGCGTGGCGAGCGGCACCTGGCGGCTCTGCTTGGCGACCCATGGATGGCGCAGCACCTCGGCGGCGGAGTAGCGCAGGTGCGGGTCGCGCACCAACAGGTGGCGGATCAGGTCCCGCGCATCCTCCGACACCGACTCCCACTCCTCCTCCGGGAAGTCGTACATGCCGTCCTGCCAAAACCAATTTCATCATTGCACATGAATTCACAGTTGGGATGTGCGCTTGGATAAGGTATGTTCAAACTCAGGTCACAAGGCGATGATGTTGCAGTGAGTGTTGGCTCACCTGGATACAGTTGAAGAGGAGGTCCTGACACGCGGTGCATGCCTCGCCCCGCTCCCAACCGCAATCCTCGCCGCACTTGCCGTAGAAGGGCGGGTAGCCGCACAGCATGATGTAGAGGATGATGCCGAGGCTCCACAGGTCGCAGCGCTTGTCGTACGACCACGCCTGGTCCGTCCACACATCCACCACCTCCGGGGCCATAAACTCTGCTGAACCCACCTGAACAAAGACGCACATCATGATTGACGGATGCGGCAGCGAGTCTTTCACAAAGATACCTGACTGAGCAATAAAGTTTTGAACGCTAAATGCCGGTCCCTACCGGTGTCTGTAGTTCGGGAGTGGTGACTGGCGTCGTGTCCTTGCTGTCCATCATGATGCCAGACCCGAGATCGAAGTCGCAGATTTTGAGTGGCGTCAGCTGCCCCGCGCGTGCGCACAACACGTTCTCCGGCTTCAGATCTCTGTGCGCCATCCCTGAAGACACGAAAGTCTCGAGGTGCTCATGTCTGCACAGCAATGTAACTTGCACAAACCCATTCATTTCAGCTCCTCAAAGATATTTTTCCGCAATGGCATTGCTAAACTGTTCATGGCTTTCTTGCACTTCACAACGATTCTGTGACCACAACTCAGTGCACGCCGATTAGCTGTCAAATCTTACTACCTCGAACGCCTGTTTTCTGCTCTCCATACACGCAAAGTTCACACCAATCCGCTTTGGGAGTGGCAAGATTCGACGCCAGCCCACGGATTGAAGGTGCGCTCACCTTTCTCGTGCAGAAAGTGCAGCGCCTTGGCGATGTCCCGCACCACCAGGCTTGCCTCCTGCTCCGTCAGCGTCGCTCTGCGCTCGATGTTGGCGAGCAGCGTCCCGCCCTCCATCTTCTCGAAGACGAGGTAGAAGCGGTCGTCCTCTTCGAAGTACTCGATCAGCTGCAGCACGTTCTCGTGTCCCTTGCAGTGGTGGAAAATCTCCACTTCCTTGAGCACCTTCGCCCGGCTCCGCCCACACCGCTTGTCGATGATCTGAAATGACAACAAAGTTCAATTTGTCAGCGATGCAAACACGGATGATTTTAACCTGCGTGACGCGTCTCCTGAAACCAACGGAACGGAAGCCTGAACGATAGTTGGTGAACCTCGAAATATTTCAGCCAACTCTTTCAGTGCACGAGTACCGTGGTCGGAGTTGGGTGTTTTTTCTAATAGACTTCCAAAAACAGATCAACAACCACGCCACTTCTCAGCCCAGTCTCTCCGTCTACCTCTTTCCACTTTTGCACTGAGACTCAAAAGGACTCATATCGCAGTGTCCTTTGTGCACTTGTTTCTCGCCTGCAAACAAGTAATTTTTATCAACGGTCTGATGAGGCATTTTGATACAGTTTTCAATGGCGTCTGTTTTCCGTGACTGATAAAAACTTCCACGTATTCGTAGCTGCTGGGTCCAACACAACAAATAAATCTTGCATTGTATCCGGTAAACTACGCAGTTCTTGCAGCAGACACAATAAAAATCTGCATAATTTTGCATCTGGTCATCTCTCAAGGCCCAGGCACGTACCAGCAAATTTTAGCTCGTCATCACAATTGGCATCCTGTTTTGGTTGAAACAGACTGCACAACGAACCCAATGACCTGTCGGGCCTTTGAAATCGCCATGTGCGTTCACAAAGTGACCAGAGGAAAGGCAAACCAAAGCCCACATTTCCATCTTTCTTCTGGTTCAATTTCTTAGCAGACGATTTTCAGCAGTTCTTCAGGGCACAAAACTGCACAAAAAATTCCCGACAAACGCGGAAACAGGAAGCCGAGTCGTGAATCGAACCGTGAGTCAAACACGATCGCAGCCTCAGCATCTTCCTGTTCACTGTGCTCGCTGTTGTGCACTGCACCTGCTCCGGCTGCTCTTCAGGCTTTGTTGTGGTGTTTCAAACCGAGCGTGGCTGATCAGAGATAGAGATAGAGGAATGAGGAGAGACTGCAGTAGTCATAACAGTGAGCGTGGGGCGCATTCTGCCCGCAGCGGCAAACAGAGCTGCATTTCTGAACCCTGCCGTGGACTTTGGTTTCTTCCTGTTCACACTCGAATTCCTTTTCGCAAAATGACTCCAATTGACGCGGTTGACATCCATGCAGACTGGATCTACCACCCACTCCCCTTCACCTGAATGGCACATGTCCAAACAGCGAGACCGATTTATGAGATCATCCTCCACCGTGGACTCGCACAGCCAAACGAACGAGGCAACATCTTGCTGAGATCATGTACGTACTAACATGCCCGTGCTTTAATCACACTTTTGCTGAACAGCAGTTGCCTCCACAACGAGAAGTTCAGTGTTCATTCAGACAGAGAAATCCAGCTCTGCGCAGCTACAGACACGAAGGTCACTGGAGATCCACTCTTCCGACAGCCAGCCAGAAATTCCTCCCAAGCCGCGCCAAATCACCAACACCCACGTCGTGGGTCACCTTGCCAGACAATGGGACACAGGTTGCACTGAGGCATTTACCGATGATCCAAGTGCCCAGCTCTGGGTGGGGCCGTTGACGCGCGAGTCAGAACAAGCGTCCTCAAACTGGAAGTCCCGGGATGACGATGCAGATTTCTGATTTTGTCGCGCATATTGGAGAGACGACGACAACCTCGAACAAGTTCGGTGTTTTCCAATGGTAACAAACTAGACTCTACCGAGTTGTTGGGTTTGTGCAGCAGGTTCAGCCAAACTTCCTGCAAAGTTGCGCCAAGCCTCTCTCGATACTCATGACCTTATCAAACAAATCACCGAGATGAAGGTTGCGAGTCTTGATCCCCCAGATAATCAGCAAAAGCGCAATGTCAATGTCTAAATCCCACGCGCAGGGCCATGTGACGCTCGTGTCCCAAACGCTGCGACGGTCATTGTCTGTCTGGCGCAGACTGTCCTTTTTGCAGTCCACTTCGTGCGTCAAACTTGTTGTTCACTAGTGTTTCGTGCAAATTTGAGGAAACACCAAAACTGCAGTGTAAACGCGACACGACAAAGAGTGAATTTCTGAGACTCAGTAAATTCGCAACCATAATCTTTCGAGAAATAACTGTGCAGCGAAAGTTCTGATTCTGGGAATTTGCGAAAAATAATTCATAAACAATTGTGGGAAACAATTTACTCCGACCACATGTTGGGTCAAAAAAAAACAAACAAGCGGTTCGAAGTCCGACGAAATCATCCAGGCATGCTGAAATCATCGACCTGCATCATTCATCATCATTCTCAGCACACTGACTCTCCACCCAAAACATGCTGCACGTTCAGATTGCGTTGCTATGAACATGTTTCACGCCCATAGATATAGGTCAGCCGCTGCTGCGAAGCACGTACACACGCACGCATTTCTGTCTGTGTTCACGCCGCAAATCGTAAGCACACAAACGACGCATCAGCCTGCGAAAACAGGTTTTGGGTCAAAAACCTGGTTTTCCTTCGCCTTCATTTCCATTTGAACCAAGAGGCTGGCACAAAACCAAGTGTTGTATACGAATGGAGGAAAATAACCGGATCCAACACAATTTGGAGAGTTTGATCCACAATGCCAACAGGAGAGAAAAACAAATCGAAACGCACGCACTTTGCCAGACATTATTTTCCCGTCAAGTCTTCCTTATCTACGTAAAAAGGTCTGCTCTGTCACAACAAACGTCCTTGAGAAATTAAATAATTGTTGAACATGGATGTTGTTTCGTTCCACAAAGAAGTGAAGCAAAACACGGACATAATAATAATGGTCAGCACTGAACCATGAGAAAAGGTGGGAAGCTTCAAATGTCGCTTCTGTCATACCAATTATGGACATTGGCAACCATCCAAGTGGATGCAAATGTTGGCCTTCTGTCCAATGAGCGAAGCCTGCGCTCACAACACTTGTTCGAATTCACCTAATATCAACACAGCCGAAGCCACCTGCCATCACAACACCTTTTTGTCGATTTTTCTGGAAGCGGTGTGCGAAAACAGTCCTCAGAAACTGAGACAGCAAATTTACTTTCTTGCTCAGCGGTATTTGCACCCAAAACGCGCGAACTTGTTTCAGCAAAAGCTTCAAAGGAAAACCTGTGAGATTCCTTCCACAGGCTTTGCCATTGAGTTGGTTTCTGCGTCGTACGTCCAATGCACTGTGCATTTGTCGATAACTGAGATGACACTTAAAAGGTCTTACCTTGACAGCGTACTCGTTGTTGGTGATCACATTCCTGTAGGTGAGAACTGATCCGAAGGATCCTTCCCCCAAATTCTCTCCCGTCGGCTGATACAGTTCTACAAAAAGAGCAAACGCTTGTCCTTCAGGTGGAACTTTTTCTGGTGGTCTCGTGTGATCTGCATCCTCGGCAATGTTTTCACAAATTATGAGTCAGCGTAAACAAAGATTCGTTCGCTAGTCTGCGTCGCTTGGACTGACCGTGAAAAGTTTTGACGCCGCGCTCGGACGCGCGCTTCTTTTTGCGCCGGCGGTGGTTGGCGGCGTTGTTGCTGGCGTCCTGCAGGATCAGCTTGGCGGTCTCCTCGAGCAGCAGCGTCGTGGGGCGAGGCGGCGACGCCTGCGAGCGGCGCGGCACGCCGATCTCGATCTGCAGGGCAAACACACGATAACTGTGTCAATGTGTTTGCGTCATGACTTGCGCCAAGATCAAAACAACTTTCTGAAAGTTTCAACGTTTCTGAGACCCCAACTGGCGAACACCAAACAAGAGCTGAAAGGGAAAAGCTGAAGCGAGCGAGTCTGCCAAATATTCCTGACAGTGAAACCACCAAGTTGAAGAGCACGAGCAATTTCTGAACACGCGAAGCCAACTTGGTAATTTTCACGATTGCAGTCCACCAATACCAGGAGGGACAAGTTTTTGTAATTTTGCAAAGGGGGAGGGGGCGAGGAGGGGGTCTTGCAGACACGCATTTCGAAGTCCAGGCAAATATCTTTGCTGTTGCAACGCTCCACATCATTCAAACAAAGGACAGACTATCTTTTGATTCTTTTCTGGCAACGTCCGAGAAATGATTTGTGACCAGACAGAGTCTGCAACAATTTCATGAACAATGGTACGAGGATCTATCCAAATGTCCCTGGAATCTTGTTGGCTGGTTTGCATGACGATTTGACCTACTTGACATTGATCTTGCAAGGGAACAGGCCGCGATCCCCGTCGGAGACCGATCAACATGATTCCAGGGACATTTGGATAGATCCTCGTAGGGTACAATGGTCGTTCTCTCAGCTTTTTGTAACAATCGTACAGAAGGCTAGCTACAAAAAGATGTGTATTATGGCAACATTTCGGAGAACTTCTTCGCTTTGCCAAACACAACAGACAAGCATTATCTGTGAGACGCTCACTTGACACGATGTGAAGGCCATTTGCTATGATAACCACGATCATATCAGCCGACAGTATCTCCAAACAAGGATGAAAAACACTCGCACATCATGCCTGTTGATCAAACCAAGTCAACAATGTTCCATATTCGTGTGGCGTGATTGTACGAAGGGCCAGAAAGTATCGCGTATCGCTGACGTGAAAGATAAAGTATTCCGTGCACTTGGAAGTACACACACACCAAAAATCTCCTTTCAAAATTGGATAGCTGGACCAAAGCAAGTATTTCATTTTTGGGGAAAAGGGACTTCCCACAAGTCAAAACACGAGACTTCTTTCGCCGTGAACAGTGAATGAAGCACAAGATGTCCTGTCAATTGGAATCTTGGTCGTTTCCCTCGACATCATTCTCGATTAAAATTTACTCGTAAAACTTGACCACACATGCAACTCCACTTTTGACAATGTTCTCGTTCACGTGCAAACATGTTCAGATTCTGGCTCGTAGCTGCACTTTTGTGTCCCCCCCCCCAACGTCCCTTAGATGTCTACACGTGCAGGAAAACCATACCTCAAAGTCTGGTGCCATATTTTCGTTGTTAACACTGCTGTCGTTCCCATTGACCGTGTCTTCCACCCGTATTGGTATAGCTAACGTTCTCATCTTGAAATCTGATGTCAGCTCTTTGTTGCACAAGCTGGAGAAATTTCGTTGTTTCTTCTGGAAGCTCTCTTCTTGGTCACGATAATGCTCGTCAATGGCATTCGCTCTGCCCTTAGCCTTTCTGACTTTTTACGTTTTTGGAACGTAAAACTCTGAATGCTACAATCTCATCTTCGTCCTGTCTAACCACCGAGAAAATACTGAACGCTCGTCGGAAGCACTGGTTTTATTTATACTGACTACCACGACTCATTTGCATATCAACGGTGCTCGAAAGTTCCCCGGTCGAAAAACACGCATGTGATTTCATCATCCAGCAGCCACAATACCAAGAAACAACAACACGACGTCAATGGCCTGGCTGCCATTGGTTGAGAAGCGTGGCGCTTTTGGTCATGTGACCTGTGAATCATCCTTGTTAATGTTTCCCCTTCCACGTTGTCAAATGGTCAAAGTCAGTCACAAATTGCCAGGACAACATCTCAGAACAAAGCTGAGGTCATCTTCTCGATGTCTACGTGTGGTGGACTTGCTCAACTGGCCGGGTGACCTTCAAATGACGCGCATTTCTTACTGCGTGTTCGAAAATTGCATTGTTTGTAAACACACAAAATGACTCCTGTCAAAATGAGTTCCATTTCCGAGCAATGCCAGCATACGTGGTTTTCTAAACTTTCCAGAATGGTCAATAACGTCTGATAATCATTCTTGCGTGACTTACTCTTGACAATATTGCATCAAACAGGCACAAAATGGCTTACCGCGTGAGTCTTCATCAGCCCCACCGCCACACTCATCTTGCTCGATCTCGCTCTCGTCTCGTGAGAGCTGAGAGATTGCGTTCGAAACTTTACATCCCAAAATTATGGCAGTCAAGAGTGAAATCAGGAGTGGAAAAATCCAATTTATTTTGCGAAATTCTTTATCGAGATCTCCTCTCTCAATTTTTCATGAGTAAAGAGGAAAATATAGAAACAATTTTTGAGTCCCAGAATGCACCCGGTAGCGGTGCGTGTGCAGTTGCTAGTTGCTTTTCTTGACCTGACTTGTAATTTCCCAGAACATTCCAAGTTTCTGAGATGGATTTACCACAACCGCCAGACGGTACGTTTGTAAGAGTTTGTCAGACAATCTTGTTTTGAGTTTGAATGAAATACGGCATTTGCAAGTCGTTTGCTTATTGTTGCACCATATTATCGCTCACTAGTCTGAATCCCATGGACTCCACTTTTATTTGGGAGGTTTCCAAAACGTAGATGTGCGACTTCATGTGCGTGGCACTGAACAGTGTAGATCTAGTCAATATGATCTAGTCGTGCCACTTGTGAGTTGGGCGTGAGTGTGTCCTTCAACCACCTTGAATTGTGGCAAACGAGTGTTCCTGTGAACCCTCGCTGGAACCCTTGTAGTGATATCACAAACACACTGGTTGGTATCTTGGGTGAGACTGGCCCGGTGGTGCAAATCTCTTGCTTTATTGGGTACACAGTGGCGCCACCTGACAAGCGGTAGTTCTAATTTCACAGCTGGTGTGTCACACCACACTCCTCCCCCTCCAGGGGGGGCTGGCCTCAGCCAATTTATTTATATTCTAAATATTTTTGTATTAAATTAATATATACATTAGACAGTGAATAGATATATAATATCAAAATTCTGCTATTTTGCTGGAATTTACCTAGCATCCCTCCCCCCCACGGGGTGATCACGTGACCCTTTGTGGTTCTGGCTCTCTCTTAATTGTCATGGCGTCGAACAGCACTGGTGTGCGCACGATCACTCGAGAAGAGATAGACATCCTGAGCTTTCTTTGCCAGAATATTGCACAAAAGTTGGCCCTTGAGGCCCATCAACAAGGCAGGCCCAAAACCCACCCCCGAGTGGTGCAGGCAACAGTGGTCCACTTTAATTTGGGGCCAACAAGTCACCAAAACTTCGACCGGTTGGTGTGGGCAGTCGCCCACGATCAGTAAAACAGGTGAGTGGTTCACAAGTCCCTCCACACCTCACGTCAGAGTTGGAAAATGCCCCTCGAGGGAAAGTCTCTCCCTGATGCAGGGCATTCTTTCAAGCGGACATCGGGAAACCACAGCCTTGCCACGGTGGTGCTGGACTCTGCAGGGGTGTTAAATTGATCGCACATGAAGACAGATTGCTGAAGTTTTACTGCCACTGAACCCTTCCATCTCACTTTCCTAACTTCTTTCAACATTTGTTCCGACAAGTGCGCTTGTGATCCCCAGAGACTCGTATCTTCCCACGTGTTGTGAACAGAGGTATCGGCTGATCTGTCGCGTCACGTTTTCGTGCCATGAGAGTTGTCTCGTTCGGCTTTGCGGTTGCATCAGAAATTGGACACGCAGATCTCAGATACGAAAGAGTGTTTGTCTCATCCCTGTTTTACAAAGCAAAATGTTGACATGTCGTTGTCCCAAGAACAAACGCATTCACATAGCAAATAACTTGTTTGGTCGATGTCATTGAGCGACGTGGCGTCGTGGGCATGCCAAGGAAGTGCAGCTTCAATGCGGACGGTGTTTCGGACACGCGCGCTGTTCCTGAGTAGCCCGCTTTGTGTCTTGCACAATTGACACTCCAGTGAAAAATGGAGGACATGTTGGGCTCACAATCCCTCAGTTTCCATTTGGAAGATATCGGAGCTGCATTTGCTTTTGAGGTACCCTGAAAAGCGTGACCTCATCTGCTTTTGATTCGGACTGCTCTCTGTCTCGCTTTCTGGCTCTTTCAGATCCGATCATGCAGGCGAAAGTATCAGGCTTCCCAGAGTGTTCAAAATTGTTACCCCAGTCGTCTCCGCAAACCAAGTCTCGAGCTGGTTTTTTTTTTCGCACATCGCAAGAATGAGTTCCTCGGTGGCCAAAGGCCCTGTTGTTGAAGTCACCTTGAGATCAGACGTTCTTTGTCAAACAAAAGTCAGACTCTGGAATACTTGTACCTGTCAGAAAAAAAAAGTGTGGCTGTCAGACTTACGTAAGGTGATCGACATCCTTATTTTACACAGACGATCATGTGTTGTGCACTGGTCACGGTTGAAGCAGTGGTGATCACCTCTGCTACTCGTTGAGTGGGGGACGGGCGCAGCTGCTGAGTGGAGATTGTGTTCTTACAATTTCTTGTTCGTACGAGTGCAGCACGTTGTTCTATTTTTTACCAACAGTGCACCTCCGTCGGGTTGTTCGACCCCCCCCCCCACACACACACACACATACAATTGACCCTTTTGACCCACTTGCACTGACATCAGGACAATGGGCCAAACAAATCCACCCGTCGCCCTTGTGGGTTCGCGTGCCCCGATCCTGGGCTTCATGGATTCTCCTGACGCACATTGATGGGCAGCTATTTAAAGCTATCCTTTCTTGTTTCTGCACGCCTTCTTCGCACGATTGGCGTTTGTTCCAGATCCAGATCTCAAAAACATCATCGACAAACTGGCCAACTTCGTGGCGCGGAACGGGCCCGAGTTTGAGAACATGACGAAGCAGAAGCAGAAGGACAATCCGCGCTTCTCGTTCCTGTTCGGCGGGGAGCACTTCAACTACTACCAGTACAAGATGACCACGGAACAAGCCAGTGAGTGAGCAGTTGTGGATCTCCAGTAAATTTTGCGTTCCGTCATTTGTGAACAAAAATGTTGGCAAATCATCGAATGCAATTGAAATCTGCAACACATGGTTCACTCGAAAATTGCAGTTATCAACCAACAAAAGCAGAAGTTGGCTCAGCAGCAAGCAATCGTGCAGCAGGCTATTCAGTCGCAGACGTCCCAGTTGCAACAGCAGCAGCAGGCGGCGGCTGCGGTGGCGGGGCTCGGGTGGGCGCCGGGGCAGCCCCCGCCGCCCGTGCTGCCCGGGGCCCCGGGGCCGCAGCCCCCGCCCGTCGTGTCGTCCGCCCCGCCGCCGGCCGTGGTGCCCGCGGGACCCGCCCCAACAGTGTCCATTCCCGGTCTGCCCAGCATCAGTCAGCTCCAGGTATGTGCAAGTGAGCGAACAGGTCGAATGGAAATTTGTCACTTCAGTGAGCAGCTGAGCATTCGCAGAAGTTGACGCTTGGGTCAGTTTTCTTCTCCAATTCTTTCGGTTAAAGATGTTCAGAATGAGGTTTTGGTGTCCAGTTGTTGGTTTCCGGACCGCGGGAAACAACATTGTATTTGGAGGTGGACTGAACACTTTGTGTCGTTGTTCACGCGCGAACGACGATGATCTGAGGCTCGTTTGGTTGACGTCGCGCAGGACCAGATCCGGCAGCAGGAGGCGCAGGTGACGGCGCAGAAGGCGGCGGCCGAGCTGCAGGTGAAGCAGAGCGAGCAGAACCTGGCGGCGCAGTACCAGAGCCTCATCCAGCAGCAGCAGGTGCGCGATGTGCGACAATAGCCAGCACCGCGGGTGTCTCGCTGTTTGGAGACACCACTGGTGTTCCCATGCCGATTGGGTCGAACCGCAGGCAGCTGGATTCACGAGAGCGAGACATTCGATCTCCTGCACATTTTACGGTGGTCTTTTTCTCCCGTGGGTTTCAGGTGCAAATTGACGAGGCGATTATCAAAGCCGAGGGTGAGGAGATCGAGCTTGCCGCGAGGGACATCGACGTCAACTTGGATGAGCTGTCTGCCGTCGTGCAGCCCATCATAGAGTCGTGCACCAAGGACGCCATCTCCGTGAGCACACACACACACACACACACACACGCACACACACACACACACACACACACACACACACACACACACACAAACGCGCGCGCGCAATATTCTGTGCTCCCGCTTTTCTGCTTTGTTGAGAGTGGAAACTCTGCACCACAGACGGTGACAAAGAAAAAAACCAGAGCTGGTGTCAAGGAAAAAGAAACGAGAGACACTGCTTTCTGCTTTTTCTGGTGAAAAAAGGTTTCGGGAACAACTGATAACGTACAATATCTTGACTCAGTACCCGGACAGCCTATCAATTTCAGAACGGCAAAAACTGGATTTTCAACCACAACCTCACTCCAAAACACGGACTGGTCATTTCTCAATTCCTCGGCAAGATGTGAGTTGGCGCTTGAGTGTGTCAAATTGGCATTAGTTGTCGGTCAGAAAAAATTCTAACGTCACAAAAATTGCACGCAAATGTCACAAATTTGATTCAAATGCTTCTCTGCCTCCAAATTGAAGACCTAATTTTGTTTGGGTGGTGAATTTTAGGATCACATCGAAAGAAGCATCATTTGAATCTCGTCTGCATCTCATCTACCTGATCAACGACGTTCTGCACCACTGGTGAGTTTCAGCATCGAGTGAACCCTTCCTACAGCAGACATCAGGCAGCGACCAGTGACATTTGCAGAAGCTGGGTGTTGTGAACTTTTGGTACTTGGAACACGACGTCTGCTTTTCGCACTGATTTGTCATGACCTTCTTCATGTGGTTAAGTTTGATGCCATTGTGTGACCTCATAACACAGTTCTCGGAAGAATGCGGACGATTTGAAAAAGTCACTGGAGACGGTGGTGACGCCTGTTTTCTGCTCCGCGCACAACACGGCTGACGAAGACAAGAAACAGAAGCTTGTCAAGGTTCGAAGCGATAAGACAAAACAGAGCACAGCTGTAGAATGTTCGCTTTGTTGCGTCCTTTGTTTCTTGAAATGACGTAAGTTGATTGGTACGGAAAAGAAGACGACAAGACTGCTTTTTCCGCGGACGAGATCTCGATCCTCCGTCTGTCCCAACAGTCCCGTTCCTTGGAGCCCCAAACTTTACTTTCCGTACCTGACCTGAACCACCTGTCACACCACCGACCACTTGTCATGCCCTCTTTCCAACTTCTCTTTTTCATGGCGGGTGCTTTTGTTCCCCGTTGAGGATCAACATTGACCAATTCAATCAGTGTCATTGTGAATTCAGTGGTTTGTATTGAGACGTGCTTTTGTTTTAGCTCCTGAATCTGTGGTGCAACAACAAATACTTCGATGAAGCGTTGATGGAGGTGAGTTTGTTGTGACCCTGATGTTTCACCAAAAAAATTCAGCGCTTGGTGCGTTCAAGCTGAACAAAGTTCACAGATTCTTCGTTGTCCTGTTTCGGCAAATTCACTCACATTTTTGCAATGAAACCGAGATTCCAAAAGTTCTTCTGTCATTTCAGAAACTCAAGGACCCGCCAGCTGCGTTCTCCGACTATCAGGTAAATCTTGAGCACTTTAGTTTGCTTTGCTTCTCGGGCAGGCGCCACGGGTGGAGGGCAGAATCGACCCTCAAATCAACCTGAGCTCAAGGAGGCTCAGCTCAGGACGCGTGTGAGCTTGACGAATCACGCACAGATTCCGCGTGTCTCTTCCATTTCGATGTGCCTCCACATCGCCCGCCATCCTCAACCGTTTCTTGCTCTTGTTGAGAGCGGGTACATTTGTTGAGCTCAGTCTCTGTTTGTGGACTTATGAGTGAGATGGTCAGGCGATTGATGTACCTGAGTAGATGTCTCGTGATGTGTTTGTGCATCATCGAAAAATACACAACTCTATGCGTGCGGATGAGTCATCGTGACGGGCAGAAACGAAACACCTGTTGACATTCGATACGAGGTTGTGTACACAGCCGAACAAAATCAATGAGTGACGGAAAACACCTTTGCGACTTTCTGGTCTGCCGCACAGTTTATCTTTGAAAAACCGGAGTTTTCTTGTGTCACTCACGATTGCCTTTGTGGGCAGAGATCCAAAAAGGGCAAAAAGTTCCCGTGTTGCCTTTTCTGAACCGACTTGAGGTTTTAACTTTGAAGCGATGTCAACGCAGGAATACGCAAATCTCAGTTGCACGAAGAGATGCGAATCCTTTGAAAAGTGAATTTCTCTTGTCATCGAAGGAATCTTAAACCTCAAAGCTGTATGGCCTTGATTCGGATCACATGACATGGAGCAGCACAAAGTGTTTCAACAGTTTCCGAAATGAGACAAAGCCAAACTTCGCGGGGTTCCACTCCTCTTTTCAATGAATGGGTCAAAACCGCATCAGTTTCTCTGTAAAGGTTGTCAGGAAACACCCACGAAGACTTTCTTTGGTTCACGGTGACATTCGCCACACAGAGCAAAACCTTCGGACTCGTATCATTGTCGTGGGCGACTCGCGTTTGGGAACTCAGAGACCCAGAGGGGAAAGGGATGGGGATTCAGTGGACGTGGCTATTGCTGGCATCTGCACTGGGCACTACGTCGTTTCGCAGGCTAGTTGTGCTGTGCCAGACATTGTAAGAGCCCATTTGATGCACTTGATTGGCAAACGCCTGTCCGCCCGCTTGACTTCTCTCTGTCGCAACTCGTTGTTGATGTGTTGTGGCTGCGCGCTGTTTCAGGCGGGCTTGATCACGAAGCACGCGGGGCTGGTGACGCGCATCACCGCCGAGATCCAGGGGCGCTACACGTCGCTGCAGAAGCAGCACCAGGAGTTCGCGGCGCACCTTAACAGCCAGGCGGCGGCGGCGCAGCAGCAGCTCGACACCTACAAACAGCAGCTGACGCAGGCGCAGCAGGCGACCGCAGGTCCGTGGGAAAATTTTCTTTGCGTACAGCTCGAAGCCCAACAAATCCCGTTCCCCACCGTGGATCTGCAACTGTCTGGCCGCACACGGAGAAATTTTCCGTTCAACAAAACTGTCTGATCACTACTTTTGTGTCGCAAGTCTGTGATGGCGTTGTTCACTTGTGTGTGTAGGTCCTGCGGGCGGTCTGCCTCCTTCGTCAACCACAGCACCGGTGAGAGCACGTTCTTTCAAAATTGAGTTGACCCGAGAAAAACACAAAGCTGAGAGAAAAATTCCAGAACAGGACTCAGGCCTTCCTTCCTCTATCCCCCTAACACACTCACCTCCAAGCTGTAGAATTCTGGGAGGCCAAAATCACTGCCAAGCTTCAAGTTCCTTGTGTGGGAGTCATGCAACAGTTTTGCTGTGAAGATTCAAGAGTGTTGTGCACGGCATTTCACGCTCAAACACGAGACCATCGTGTTGCAAGGTCTCATGCGTGGACCAAAGTTCTTTTGTCACGGACAAGTTCTATTTTTCAGCCGACAGTAGCCGGGCCTCCTCCCGGGTTTCCCGCACCACAAAGCTTCGGACCTCCGCCCAACTTCTCAACTCCGCCTCCAAGTGCCCCGCAGCAGTTTGACTACGGCCATGGTGAGTGAGATAGGGAAGGGAACTGTAGCAGGTGCCACTGCACCGCGTAGTCTGATTTCTTGCCGAAATTATGTCGCAAAATGTGTTCAATTCTGTCAGTGGAACAATGGCCCCTCCCTCCGGTCCCTCCCTCCGGTCAATGTTCCCCTGAGAAGGTCAGACTTGAAATTGTGACATTCTCAGTGGGGTATGACAAAACAAACCTGTGCCGTTGTCAGTTTGCTGTGAAATTGTCGGTTTTGTCTTCAACAGGAAACGTCAGGCCGCTGGTGCAAGACTACAACCACGGTCAGGGCGGCGGCCCGCCCCCTGGCGGCCCCGGAGGCTCCAACCCGCCGCTCCTGCCCCTCCCCGACTTCTCGAAGCCTCCGCCCGGGTTCCCCGCCCTGCCGCCGCCGCCCGGTCCGCGCCCCGCCGCGCCCAGTGACGCCGACCTCATGCCCACCGTGCCCTACTACGACCTGCCGGCTGGGCTCATGGCGCCACTCGTCAAGGTCAGGCCGTCACGTGGTTCTGTTTATGAATAAAGGAAAGCAATGAAACTGGGTTTCGCATCCAACCTGAGCGTCAGTGAGACGCTTGTACAGACCAGTCTGCAAATATACCGTGTTGTGGTCAGTGGTTTCAGGTATCACTTGTTCCCTTTCAGTTGGAAGATTTTGACTACAAATCGCTGGACCCGAAAGACATCCGCTTGCCTCCGCCGATGCCTCCGAGTGAGCGGCTGCTGGCTGCTGTGGAGGCCTTCTACAGTCCGCCCAGCCACGACCTGCCCAGAGACGCGTCAGTTCTGGTTCTTCCGTTTCCTTCAGCGTCGGATGAGCAATGAAAAGTGTCAGACGAATCGAGTCGAGAAACATGTGATGCAAACACGAAAGACGAGTTTGTGGAGAAACCACGAATTGGTTTGTCTGTTTGTGTGAAACATTCTGTTCAAGAACACGTTTTGCGTTTTCAGAGATGGCTGGGAAAAGTTGGGTCTCTTCGAGTTTCTGAAAGCGAAGGACAAGGCGAGACGACTGAGGCAAGCCGAGAGGCGCAAGTCAAGGTCGAGGTCGAAATCCAGGTCACCGCCAGTGCGGCGTAGGCGTTACAATTCCCGGTACGTCACCCAGCTCATCACAAGTGAAATTCCGTTTCGCAACCCAGTTCAATGGGGCGATCGGTCGTCGGAGGATATCTGTTGTTCACTGCGATCGTCCACGTGACATTTGCGGTTGCTTTTGACACGATTCTTTTCCCAGGTCGCGGTCTCGTTCTCCGGTGAGGGCGCCACCTCCCCCGCCGCGCCGCCGCCACAGGAGCACGCGCTCGCACAGCAGATCGCGCTCCAAATCGCGCTCCAGATCGAGCTCGCGCTCCAGATCCCGCTCCAAGACGCGGTCGCCGTCACCGCGCAGGCGCAGACCGCGATCGCGCTCGAGAAGCGCGACGCCGCCCAGCATGATGTGAGTTCCGCCGTCATGGCGCGCACTGAAGTTGAAAGTCACCCTGTGACCCACTGACCACTTCACACACTGACGAGTTCACCCACTGACCAGTTCACTCCAGTACAAACCGGGAAATGATATAATTGTTTGTTCTCATATGCTTTTGTGCTCTTGATCGCCATTACTTTGACAAATGAATGTTTGCAGGCCGATGTTCCAAACAAGCGTTGAGACACAACTTGGCGAAGACAACAAGGGGTTTTCTCTTCTCAAAAAGATGGGTGAGTCGTCGAACAGACAATTTCAATTGCAATTTCAACTGCAACTCGGCTGGAACATTGGAAGGTTTTGACACCGCACTCAATTGACGTTTGTCTGACTTGGCGCGGCAGGTTGGGGCGGCGGTGGTCTCGGCTCATCGGAGCAGGGCATCGTGGAGCCGATTCGCGCTGCCGACGCGCGCGACAAGATGGACATGTTCAAGGGGATCGGTATTTCCGCGAACGACCCGTTCGAGCAGTTCCGCAAGAACAAGAGTCAGGGCTTCATCCAGAGGATGCGCTCCAGGGACGACGGTTGGTTTCATGCGATTGCTTTCTTTCCAGGTCTTGAATTTCCCTGCGTAAAAGGTTGACATCAACACCCAGACATTTGATTGTGAACCTGGCTTTGTGTTCACCAACATGAGGAAAGTGCAATGAGACTGGGCTGTTCTCACGCTGTGCTGTCTGTCTGCAGTGATTCCGCCGAAACGGAAGGGAGACCGAGACCGAGGCGCGGAGCGGGACGAGGAGCGGAAGGAAGACCGACCCAGGGACAAGGACGCGTGATCTCCACCAGGGGGCATGTGGGGCACGTGATCTCCTGTGGGGTCATGAACCGCGCGCTGAACGGAACTGTTCTCTGCCGCTTTCTGTGACGTCGGAAGGCGAAAGACTGAGAAGCCCAACTTTGGTGTGGTGGGGTGAATAGTCTCGGTGATTGTGTGCAAGTGTCGTGAAACCAAATTGTCAAGTAATCCATCGGGGAGCTGGCTGGACCTTCACTTCCAGGAAAACGTGAGCGTCTGGATGTGAACTTCTTCGTGCGCACGTGTTGTGACGACCTGTTTTCGATTCGTTGTGTCAAGGTGTCGAATCCGTGAGGAACTGATCAAAATGTTGAACATTTTTTGAGCCATTGAGCGGTGGAAGTGGGAGCAAAGTAGGCTGTTGAAGCTGCAAATAAATCAGTTGAAAAGGATCTACACTGACAGTTTTGCTGCTCATTGGGACATTTATTCTGCGAAAACAACAAACAAAAGAAACAGTCTTCAACAAAGTCGTCCGATTGTCATCGATGTTGGGACCTAAACAAGTGATACAAAACTCATCAGCACATTGTGACCTGTTTTGTGTGTCAATAAAGAAATTTGCACACAACCAAGCTTCTGTGGACTGTTCTAATATTTGACTTTACAAGTTTCATTTGGAACTCAAGTTCAAATTGCCCCGGAGGTCCAAACACAAGTGAAAACGCAACATTCGTCAGCAGATGGGGAAAAGCGAAGCACACTACTCCCGATCAACGGGAGTTCGTCTGTCCAGAACGAGCCTCGACGCAGGGTTCACACACGCTGGAAAAATTGTTCCTGTGAAATCACACAAGGACTTTTTTTGTGTCCTGTGGTCGTGAACAGAGTTGTGTGATTGAACAGGAACCATTTTTCCAGTGTTCGTGAACTCACTTCTACAACATCCATGTTCACACATACAAGAGTTGTGACCGAAGCATTGCAGAATAATTTTTCAGAACGAACTGTGGCAAAATCTGTTCAGATCTCGGCTTTCTGTCAGGTGCAAACAGGTGGTGGGCGTTCCATTTGTGAAGCGAGCGAAACCTGACCCCGTTGTTTTCTGTGACATTTGACAGGACTGAGATCACTCCGAGACTCGCTCTGTACAGGACACAATTTGTACAGTTCACGAACCAGTGCAAAAATATCACAGAAGTCGCGTTGCAACATCTTTCGGTGGAGATAGTCAGTGCGGAAAACACCACATTCAACAAGTGTTCACTTTACCGGCCACCACACACAAGGTCTACAGGAAGAGAAAAGAGGCGAGCAATTATTCTGCGCAGAGGCAGACCTGGTCAGTGATTTTGAACCTCATTTCCGCAACAAACTGGTGAGGATAATGAACTGAGAGGACAAAACACCGCATTTTAACATGAGAGCCCTGCAAGGCGCAAGTTTTGCGGACACCTGTCCAACTCAGTTCGCTTCAACAGGATAGAGGACAAGTTTCCACATGCGGAAAATGGCGCGAACCGTTCAGCAGAAAGAAGGAAAGAAATTAAAATTTTGTACAGAAACCAGCGTCTTCGACATCAATCGCTTCGTTATCATACACAGCAGTAGATCTACCATTGGGAATAAAACCGTTTTTCTGCCTCACCACCAAATTTGTATAGCAAGCCCGGTCTGGGCTGTCATTGATGGTTAGTGTGGAGACATTAGTAGCAAGACTTGTGAGTGAACCAGTCATGTTTGGTGGGGTTGGGGCCACCACGCTCTTGGCGCGAGGCGCAGGTTTCGCATGCTCGTCCGCTGCAAAGCCTGAATGAAGACAAACGGCGATCAAGCGAGAAATGAGTTTGAAACAACACAAGGCAGTGAGCATGCACACAGAAGCGTGCAACTGGATATGCAATGAGACACTGAGAAATGCATCTTGCACGACGCAGCTGCTTCAAACTGCCACTGCAGAAGATTCTACTTTGAGCAAACGGGTTTGTTGTTTCTGGACAATCGATAAAGTTCTTGAGATCAATCAACAACAGTGTCCAACCTTTGTGGCAGAACAAATCAATCACTGATATTTGTAAAGAAACAAGAGTGAAGTGTGAGCCTTATGACTACGAGAAACAAAATTATTCAGGAAGCATCGTGGCAATATGGCATCGCAAAATACAGGCAGTGGTAACAAAGGAAATGACTGTCAAAAATCAACAGACGTTCAGAGTGCGACAAGGATCTGTTCGACTAGTCTGGGTGTTTTGACTTGACATCAGTTGCCACTTTTTCATTCATCCCCAACAGAGAAAATGAGACAATGTTTCTGTTGAACAAAAGACAGTCACTGGCAACACATGCACCAAATCAAGGAAAAGGTTCGTCGACTTAACTTTTGATCAACAAAGCTGCTCTTACACCCGCATTCCTCAGATAAGGACTGCAAAAGAGAAAAAGGGGCACTTCAATTTGGCGAAAGCAAGAGAGTTGAAGTGAAAACAAATTGCATCAGCTTCCTGTTGAGGCCTGCCAAAACTTGTAATTCAAAGACTCGAAACATTTTCTTCAAGGATCCTGGATTGCTGAAGACATCAATACCTCTACAGTCAGATCTCAAAAGGTGGAGTTACTTTTTATGTGGAGTTTGGTCTCTGCCTGGGAGGGGAAGACTGTGAAGAGGGGCGTCTGGTCGCCTGAGCGTTGCTTTTTGGAAGCATGGTTGACGTTTCAAACGTGTCATACGTGAAAGGGGCAAGCTCTTCATCTGAAAAATAGTGCACGTTGAAGCTGGTTACAGTCACGCAGGAATTCGTCTGAGAGCAATTGCTTTACAACTTCAACAAACATCGAGTCCACGTCAACCAACATATCCATTCACACTTTCACAACTGATGTCAAAAATAGTTTTTACAGACGTTTCGAAGAAACACAGCTGTACGACTGGTGGAATGACTTGGACTCGACTTGCCTTCATTGCCAGGCACTGAACAACAAAAGCAGAAAAGCTAAGAAGCCATAATCATACGTTATGTGTGGCCACGAGAAATCAAGCACGACCATAAACGGTTCAGAAACTCAAAAATTACAAGAGGTTCCAAGTGTTTCATTGAAAGCATCCGAGAGTCACATTCAGACGTTTCCTTCTGCACGCGGACAAAACCCGGTCACACTTCGCACAAACATTCGTTTGCATCACTCGCTCGGTGCACAAGTTTCAACAGGATTCGGGTTCACACAAAGTCATGGCTAGGTGCACAAGAATATAATCTGAATATTGATCACAAACTCTTACAAAAATACTGTAAAAATCTCAATGTAAAATCACTCACGAAATATAATACAATGGCTTCAAGCTGTAAACCTCATTCAACAATAACTTATTTTCATTTGCACTGATTTGACTTGACTGAATTGAAAATTCTGTTCCAACAGCCTTGTTTCTGAGAGATTGTGTCATTCGCAACTGCGATCAAGGGGGTGTTTGTCTCAACATCAGGCCACAACATGGAGATTTTCCATCGAATTGAAATGAATCACTAGACAATCAGTGGCACATCATCGCGATCACTGTTTTCCACCACAGCATGGTGCCGTAAAAGCGGGACGTCGTTAGAATTCTCTCGACTGCTGCGCCTGTCACCCCAGGGCTCATGTGCGGGTGTCAGCTGAGCCAGACTGGCCAACACGGAGAAACTGTCCAGACTGTCGGCCAGACTGCTCAGTTCGTCCGTGGCAGGTGAGCGTGGGGAGAGCGAGATGGACGCAGAGGGAGCATTACCTGTGCGGTCCGAGGGGCGTGGAGGCAGCAGGAACACGATAGAGAGGGAGATGCAGGCGTGCCACGCGCTGTGCGTGTACTGGTAGTTGGCGTTGGTCTCGAAGAAGGCAAAGATGATGAGCCCGGCCCCCGCGAACAGTGTCCCAGGCACGAGCAGCAGCAGCCAGCGCCGCACGCTCGGGAAACACGCCTTCCGCTTGTAACAACGCAGCATCTGCAAAGCGCAACGAGGGACTGCGTGATCGACGTCTTCTTGCTGGATCAAGCACTTTGGGCGTGGCTGGGTGGGTGTGGAGCTACCAGAACATTAGGGAAGTTGTTCAGGTGTTAGTTTTCCAGTTTCCCACCTCCAACAAAGAAAGACAAGACTACAGCCTTCACCAAAGATCCCGAGTTGCAAATTCAAGTTTGCTGTGTTTTGAACAATCAGAAGACTCCTCAAGCAAGTGTCAGGTCACAGATTTCATTTACTAGCACCAGAATGTCACTGAACCCGAGTTCCCGTAAGAAAACATGCAGCCCAAGCAGAGTGTAAGCAGTTACCCATGAGCATCCCATTATTCCGACCGAAGCTAAGATCGGCACCAGCTGCACCCACAGATTGTGTTTGTTCCACTGGACGCCCAATGCAATAGCCAGCGCGGCCAGCATGAAAAGGAAGGACTTGGCCTTTTCGCTGGGCAGCCTGGCCATGCTGACCAACGTGACCCAGAAGGACAGGATGGAACCGTAGAAATCGGTGTAGGACAGTACGCTGTACGGCATCATACAGTACAGTAGCGTCCTATCTCCGTCACACGCGTGGTAGAACTGCAATGGAAATGCGATGTGAGCCAACCAGGCAGGGCTGAAACAAGGCGGAGGCCGTGAGGAGGGCATCTGAGCCATTTTTGGCCATCTTTCTGTGACTACCCCGTCACCTCGGTTAGTTGACTCCGTTACCAAAGGGCACCATGAGGATGGGAGTGTTGTTGTGCCATATCCAGTGTGAAAAAGCAGCAAGGCGCGTGCACAAGTAACCTTTGATGTAACCGCTGTCAAAACAACTGTCATGGATATTTTCACAGGTGACATCACGTCAGCATGAAGCCCATGAGACCTCACTCTGAAGCGACAGGCGATGAGCAATCTCACAGCGCTCTTGAACAATGCCAACTGCGCTGCACAGGTCACCACGAAGCCGCAATTACCAAATGGACTTTCTAGGAGCAAGACGTTTTTCGTTTCTTCTCCTCAGAATTCATCCAAAAAGGCCACATTTCGAAACAATGAAGTTTTGAGAACAGTGGGGAGCTCCAGAGGGGCGTGAGCCTTGTGTGTGTGTGTGTGTGTGTGTGTGTGTGTGTGTGTGTGTGTGTGTGTTGTGTGTGTGAGCGAGTGAGTGTGTGTGAGTGAGTGTGTGTAATGTGTGTGTGTGTGTGTGTGTGTGAACTCGCTCATCGCATGTACTCACAGTCGACATGAACATGGTGTAGAAGTAGACGAGCGCCTCGACGTAGTAGCGGCGGTACGTGGCCAGCACGATGGCCGGCAGGAAGAGCAGGTTGCTCAGCGTCAGCAGCAGCGCCTCCACCAGCTGGTCCGTGTGCGTCTTCGCCACCGAGTCGTCCGTGCACCCGTAGCCCCGGTAATCTGAAGACAACACCGTGTGAGCAGTGATGAAAGGCGAACGTGAAACATGGTCGAGATGCCAGGTTCTGATTCAACCATTGCCACAGAGGGAGAAGTTGGACGAAGTCCATCCAAGACCGTGTCCGTTTGGTTCACAGAAACAACTGCCTCGAACACAGTTTCTTCGCAACTCTTGCTTGTCGATCGATGAATGGGACATAACGTGCACGTACTTGCGTAGCAGGAGCAGGAGGAGAAGTGGAAGACTCCGCTGAAGTACTCGTGACACGCGCCGTTCGACGTGCAGCCCCCGTCCACACACGGCTGCAGCACCACCGAAAACTGCACCAGTATTCCCACCTCCTGGCAAGCCTCTCGCTGCCTGGAAGTGCAAACAATATCACTTTTACGTCTCACCAAAGGAAGAGGCCTGGACATCCCGTAAAAGACTGCTGAACAGGCACGTCTGTGTCAACAGTGAACTACACTACTCAGTGTGGCGTCTGAAGCTGACTCGAAAGGCGTGCTTCTTTTGCGGTCAGCAGTTCGATAGAGTAGCTTGCATTCTGCATGCAAATGTGGTCGGTCTGATTCGTTCGTCATGGATTTGCGAAGAAGTCGTTGTCAAGAAAATCCGTGACAGCATCTCTTGAAATCCACACAGATTTCCAACAAGGAAACAACATTGAAAGTTGCGGGCTCCTGAATACAAACATACAAACCCCGTCTCATCAAAGCAGAAGGACTGCATGGCGATGAACCAGTTGCCGGGCTCCGGGTAGGGGAAGTAGATGTACTGCCCGTCCCAGTCGGTGGTGTTGAGGGAAATTCGGTTGTCTTCTGAGCAACTGGGGCCGTCGTCATGCAGCGGTATTCCAGCCCGCGTAATACAGGCCACGACTCCCATTTGTTGTTTGGTTGTGTTCTGCAAAGCATCATCACAGTCAAAACACGATCAAGGCCGAAGAAACCAAAGAGAGATCATATTGGGCCAGCCGAAAGATTCAGTTACAAAAAGCTTTTCCTGACACATTGACCAAAGTCTGAAATTGTCCAGCTCACTCACCACCAACCCCTTGATGAGGCCCACGGCGAAGCGCAGCGTGCCTCCGGTATCGATGTTCTCCTTGATGACGAACTTCATGACGAGCGGGTGCGCGGCCCGGACCCTGATGATGTCAGGAATCGACATCGATTTGCTGCGCAGCGAGTACAGAACCTGGAAGGCGCGCCCAGACGGAACGAGGCGCCCGAGCTCGGGAACAGTCACGCATGAGTTGAAACTGGTCAAGTTCCACATGTCTTCAATGCTGTGGTTCCAATAAGCGGCTTCGACTGTGTCACTCAAAGCTTCAGTGCGGCCGTCTGAAGTCACAGAGCGGGCGCGGCGCCGCGGATTGAACTTCAACCGATCGGACTCGTCCTCGTTGTCAGAAGCGTCGGGCAGAGTGTTCAGTGAGATTTCAGAAACAACACTATGATCCACTGAACCCAGATGATTTGCAGCAAAAGGAAGGCTGTAGCCATAAGCATCGGTGTTTTCTGTCTCGTTGTGAAGGTGCACGTCTGACGATGAATTTGTTCTATTGTGAAGTACTGGTTGTAGCTCGTCAAGTTTCACTTCTCCGATGCTATCGTACGGAATGCACGCTGCAACAGAATGAATTCTCGCTAACACAAATCCGTCAGAAAAAAATATCACCAAAAAAGCCAGAGGAGTGTCTTCGTGGTGACCAAAAGATCACTGTTGTATGTGTCTTTTCAAGTGGAAATCGACTCCAACTTCAAGCTGAGTTGGGTTGTGGATTCAATCGTACATTTTGTGGAGACGGTGAAAGTGAAGTTGACTCTGACGTGGTTGTGCGTTGGCTCCAGTACCACGTGCTGCCAGTCCTCAGCTGTTGGGGACTGCACCGTCAAGACGCACTCAATTCCTGCAGCCAACTGAAAACACAAGAAATACAACATGAACTCACACATCACATTCAAATCTTGGCTTTCAAGAAAGGGCTGGGACATTGTGAGCTTCACTGCACTGGACTTTGTACATTCTGCTTGACAGTACTTATGTGAATAACACCGTCTACTCACCAGAGAACAGTCTTTCCTGTGGCTGCCATCACTGCCATCAGTTGCAGCCAAACCACTCGACCTGACAGCGACTATCAGCGGGCACTGAGGAATCGAGTCTGTTTCATTGCTGCTCGTCGTGTTTTCACTGCTGGACAGATGCGTGAAATTGCACGCTTGTATGCTGATGGTGTACTGCCACGTCGATTCGGCGATGTAGAATCTGAAAAAGTGTTTGTGTCTCATAATTGTCTGACCAATGCGGCAACCAGACATATTCTCGTACACTCGTATGTTTTCTCACAACAGAAGTATCTGACTGAGTCGGATGCTGGAAAGTTTTCTTCATTTGTTCCTTGAGCGTTGCGAAAAATCGCGCGTGTCGCTCAACGCATCTGGCACCTGGCATTTGGAATTTGCACTTTGTTTCAAGCGCGTCCTTTTTAGGTGATTTGAGGAGCTTGGTCCGATTTGTGAGCTTTTGGCAAAAGCAAGCGAAATCGGAGTGAGCGAAATCAAATCACCTACAGGCAGGGTCTTCCAAAAGTATGTCTAAACCTGTTTCATAGTCAAAATAAGGATTGATTCAGGATCTTTTGGGCTCTTTGAGTTCATTTTGGGTTGGGGATAATGCTCGAGGAAGGAATTTGTGAAATTTGTATTTTTTACTTTATGAGGTCAAAAAGTTCAAATTTGGAAGTACAGAAAATATGGGGTATGGATATAGATATGGGTCCATATCTCTGAAGGTACAAATATTTTGTAATGGAAGTATATTGATGAATTGTAGTATATTGTATGGGGGTTTGAGTGGTAACATTTGATTTTTGATTTTTGAAAATTTTTATATGGTTTTTAGGTGGGCCTAAAGTTAGGGTTGAAAAGTCAT
>JAAUXT010014191.1_pt1 | contig 51045 bp, 69 predicted proteins | sample 7278171 | NCBI WGS metagenome assembly JAAUXT01 (sample SAMN14350112, study PRJNA611818) | marine sediment metagenome | isolation source: surface marine sediment (1.8m) | place: French Polynesia: Moorea | collected 2018-08
GCATTCCACATGGTTTTTGGGGAACTGTGGCTGTTAGAAAAGTTCATTTTCCTATCAAATCTATTGAAAAAATTGACAAAGAATTGTCATCTGAATTACTCAAGAGAGGGTATATTTAATTTCAGTTGGTTAGAAATTCAAATGTACTTATATAAGTGTTGTCTAAATGAAAAAAAAATTGTGCCAGAATCTAGAAACTTGTTTTTCAAATGATCAGGCAGGCATTTATGAACAACGTACGTTTATGTGACCACACGCTTTTTATGCGTAGCATTCTTGTTCTTTCATGTGTCAGCCAGATCCAAACTGCCTTTCTTTCTCCACTTGACCGGCTTTGTGTCTGGCCCTGTGTTTCAGATTCAAACAAAAGTGAGATGTACGAATGAGGCCATCGGGACAACACATTTCCAGATTGAATAAAGTCCTCTAAGGAGTGCTCACAAGCTGTGGCCTTCAGTGATCCGTTTTCTGGGGTGGTTGTAACCTTGGCCGGAGCGTTTGATTTGATCGACAACAGTGTTTCTTCTTTGTTGTGCGATGTCTTTGACTGGAAAGTTGGACTGCCCAGAACAGTGGAAGTGCCTGTCGACAACCACAATTTTTTGTCACTTGAACAGAATCCATTCGTGATTGTGTGTGTGTGTGTGTGTGTGTGTGTGTATGTGTGTGTATGTGTGTGTATGTGTGTGTATGTGTGTGTGTTTGTGTGTTCTTGTCCTGAGGAGCTCTTTGCCTTGTCTCGCAGGAGGAGGTTGTGGAGAAGCAGCACGCTCTGAACGCCGCCATCACCGCCTCGCAGGACGTTCACCACAACATCGACTCGCTGCTCAACTGGGTCAACGACACCGAGGTCAGTCAAGTGCTGTGCACGTCACGTTTGGAAGCAAAAGTCTGCGTCGTCACACACGATCCCTTGGTTTTGTATTATGTCAATTGAACTCACGTGCGTCTCTCGTCAGGCTGTGTTCGACGACCTGCGCCCCGTGTCGCTCGACCGCGACGCGCTCAACGCGCAGCTGCAGGCTCATCGCGTCCTCGTCGCAGACATCCAGGATCACAAGGGCCGCGTGCAGGGCGTCGCCGAGAAGTGTCGCGGCAAGCCGGGCGCACAAGAGATGGTGAGTGCTGTAAGCGAGAGTGCAAGTGTTACGGGATTGGGGACAGCGATGATGCTGTCATGAGATCAAGTGTGACGAAAGTGTAGGGACTCACGAAACGCGACGACCTGCTGATGGAGCAGATTTCTGGCTTGGTTCTTCTGAATGGTGAGTGTTCCTGTTGACGTCATTCTGATTGCGTCACCAGGTGGAGCAGCTCGAGGACCGCTTCGACGTGCTCGAGTCGCGCGCCGACCAGCGCGGCGCCGAACTGCAGGACGTGTCGGGAAGACTGACGGCGCTCCACGCTGACGTGGCCAAGCTCGACGCCTGGCTCGCTTCCGCCGTCAAGTCCCTGAAGCGCGAGAGTACAGACTTCGACCACGCCTCGCTCAAGGTGCGAATGCAAGACAAGCGTTGATAGTCGTCGGGTACCTTGTCATCCCATTATGGCATCTTTTTTCGTCCAGCACACGTGCACACAGTGGCCGCACTCAATCAGTGGGCTTTGAGGAAATCGATCTTGAAGCAACTTGTCGCTTCTCGCACCGCAGGAGAAGATCGAGACGTTGTACGGAGAGAAGCGCGCCCGTCAGGACTCGCTGGACGCACTGCGCGCAACAGGACGCGATCTGGTGGACGCGCCCAACACGGGCGACAAGAACGCGCTGCGGGAGACCCTCGCCGACGTGCAGGGACGCTGGCACGACCTGACCGAGCTGCTCGTCCAAATCATTTCTTTCGCCGTGAGTAACCACAGAAGTTCAGTTCTTGAATCATTCACAATTGAGTAGAGACAACAGAGGTAGAAAAGTATCTTTCGCGCGCGTTAGTTTTGAGTAGTACTGGTGAGGTTCGGTGGTGTGGTGTTGGGCGCATGGTTCAAATGTGCGTCATATTTTGCAATCAATAGTCTTCAAAGCAATGCCATATGTACGCACTGTGACGCTTAAATGTGTGTTCACAACAATATTTGTCGCAGCACATGCACAAATGGAGAATGTATCCCTTTGTCTTCACTTCCTGTCTTGTGTGCTTTCTAAGTTCCACATTCATTCTGCCCTTTCTTCCTGCTCACAAGTTTCCGTCCGATTTCGCTCCCAGAATGAGCCTCACAGATTCGGATTCCGGGTGCGGGTTTCTCACTCCGATGTCACTTGCTGTTTCGAGACTGCATCTTTCCTGGTCCCCACCTTCACCTTTCTTTTTCACTCGTCTACTGTTTCAACACAACCACAACTACTCCACGTGCAACAAAATAACTGACGCGTTTTCCTTTTTGAATCCAGGGCAGTCCAGTAAGTTTAAAAGTTCTCCCATTTGTGATGTGATGGCGAATTTTGTTCGTAGATGTCTCATCTGCTAAAGCGTTACCGTTAAGGACTTCTGTTTCTTTTGGTTGTCAACACGTAAATTTACCCTTTGGTTCTTGATGTCATTGGAAGCTGTCGATACAAAATCCACGCGGAATCGGTTGCTACGGCACTAACCCTCACTGCCGCAAAATGTTGCACTGTCCGCCATTGCACAGCACCACCACTTGAGCAATGAAAGTGAATTCTGCACGTGTCCATTGCCGAAAGGGTGCGTCTGCTCCAAGGTTTCTCGAAGTGCAAGCACAGTTTCTCAAAATCATTTTGACCTGCCCGACAAGTTCGTTGGCTTGTTGTCCTCTGATCTGATTGAATGTTCAGCACGTCTGCCGTTCACTGATGTTGTCATTTTGTGTTGTCGAATGATTAGCCCTTCAGTTGCACCGCTCGAAATTTTGCACTGGGCTTCCACTTTGCTCGGTCTGACTCACGTTAATGTCCGTGTAAAACGGCGCACGGAAGCAGGTGCCGGGCGGAGCGCGGTTGCACGCCTCATGAAGCCCTGATAGCTCTGGAAAATCTTTCCGAATTCCACCTGTCCAAGCACAATACATGGGTCCCTGACAAACATGTCGACATGAGGAGCAGCCGAGTGATCACTCTTTCGTCTTGTTAGTTGCTTCAATCTTTCAGCACACAGATTCTACTGTTTTTGTCAACAACACAATTCTGAAGTTCTGGACATGTTTTGCAACACTTTTGTTGGTAAGAGATAGCAACCCTGCTCTTGGCGAGAGTCGCTTTCCCACAACGCACTATGGATAGAACCCCCATGGACCAGTTGTTGGAATGAATGAACCAGAGTTTTTGCGCACAGGTGGATAGATGCATTCGACATGCGTCTTGGGCAGAATAATCTGCTCGCGCTGGGGTGGATCTTCCTGCACCTGTTTGCTGAATTTACGCATCGGCTGCAGTGACCAGGAACCACAGAAGAGTGGTTCACTGCGTCTCGTGCGAAGCAGATCGCAGCGCGCGTGCGCAAAGTTCTGCTGTTCAAAACGACAAATGCAACTGAAAACGGAACCAGCGTTTTCTCAACGCAAGCGTTCAAGCAAGAATTGGGAATAAACAGTGCATGCAGCAAGTCAAACTGCAGTTGGGCGCCTGATGAAGAACCTGCGCAATTTTGGATGCTTCAGTACAAATTGGATTGATGTTGTCATTCTTCAGGTCAACACGAGTGGAGTCGTTCAAGTTCTTCGTAAATACGCACCTTTGCTTCTTGTTCACAATCATTTTGTGGTTCAGTTTTTGCCCCGCTGGTGTGGGCCACGCCGCACTGCGGGTTGCATGACTCAAAAAAGCTTCGTCTCTCCTTCGCTTGTGTCACAAAACTTACCGCGCAGTGCGACACCGAGTCATTCGCGACCAAAAGGCATGTCTGCAAACCAGACGTTCAATTTTACTTCTGTCGCAGTTGACTGTCTTCTGTCATGTTTCTCCACCAAGGATTACGAAGTGACGTTGAACTTACTGTGCTGGTTGAGAATCAGGGTTGAGACAGACCTCAGTGTGACATCAGAACACAGACTTGTGAACAACGGCTGGGCTCGCGTTCTCTGAGCTTTGCCTTGCAGTGGTGAACCGAGAGAAAAAGAGTCAGTCAAGTCTAGCCGGGACCTGTAAGATTATCACACTGTCTGAACATCCAGTGCATGTGTATCTGTGTGAGGTCGAGTTTTGTCGAATGATCGGTGTTGCTTGTTTTCAGGCCCTGCGGGAGATCGACGAGCTGCTCAAGTACCTGGACAAAGCGGAGAATGAGATCAACACGGCCGAGCCTCTTTCCACCGACCCGGAGACGCTCGCCGTGCAGCTCCGGGACCACAAGGTGACACACGCAACCGTGCAGCTCGTGTACACGTGCGACTTGTACACACACACACACACACACACACACACACACACACACACACACTCACTCACTCACTCACTCACTTGCCGCTGACAAGACCTCCTGCCTGCCCAACTGCAAGACTTGACGCGTTACGCTTCGCCCGGTGCAGGGTTTCCATGACGACCTGGAGAGTAAGCGCACGGCCGTCAACGACACGATTGACAAGTGTAACCGGATGCTGCGCGAGACGACGAGCGAGGACGCGGACGACATCAAGAACAAGCTGAACACGATCCGCGCGCAGGCGGACCTCGTGTGCAAGCTGAGCTCGGAGCGACTCGCGCTGCTCGAGGAGGCGCTGCCGCTCGCGAGTCATTTCAGGTGAGGGCGTCGGGTACTTCCGGGGGAAAAGTCACGTGGTCGCTTTCCTTGTTGCCGCTGAGTTAGAGTCAACGAACAATCTGTGATCGTTCGGGACATAAAAGTGATGTGGTGTGACACCAACTGATGACCAATGTGGTCGTGCGTGGGTCGTGAGCCGAAAGTCTGTCATTGTTGTATTGTTCACGCGTCCTTCTCCGACTGTGTTTCAGCGAGACGCACGCAGACCTGCAGTCGTGGCTGGGAGAGATCGACGCTGAGATCCAGTCGCTCGAGGTGCCGACCGACGCCAGCCCCGAACAGATCCGCAAACAGAAGGATAACGCGCAGGTCAGTCGCTCAAAGATTCACTCTCCTCAGAAATTGTCAGAGATTGAAAGCTCAAAGTTCTGCAGTGCGCTGTCCAGAGCTGTCCATCAACGACCTGTCACCAATGTGACAAGAAGCACGGACAGAGGAAGACCGTCCTTGTGTTTGACAAAAAGAGACCAGAAGACAGAATCATGAAGAGACCAATTCTTTCTTCGACTTGAGCAGTATGTTTTGCAGTTCCGCACACATGAAATGATTTGACATTGGAACATCTGGTTGATAATGAGATCAGGCTGCTTTATCACGGAGCGGAATGAGCAGAAAAACAACGGAAGATTCTCGGCTTCGAGCGAAACTGCTGTTGTGAGTGCTTCTGGCACCGGAGGCAGTTTTGCCAACGGTTGTTTTTTGTGCGCCGACTGGTGCACTCTGCGCCGGAGGTTCAGCTCTGCAGTTTGACTTGTTGTGCGGTTCCAGGTGTGTAACAATTCAAGGAACAGCACAGAAAAGGTTTGTAGAAGAGGGACAAGAACGACCTGTGAATTGCAACTGCGCATTCACAATTGTTGGTCGTGCAGAGCTTTGATGAAGATTGTGTACCTCTGTTGGTCAGGAAGAAACAGTGACATGAATATACTGACGCTCTCTCGCAACGGGCAGTGTCTGTGTGTTGTGTCTCTACGGCAGGGACTGTGGTCCTGGACACACTGAAAGCAAAATGCCCACTGTTTTGATAAATCTCTGAGAGCTGTGCAAACTGTTCCGTGTTTACACCAGCTACCTTGGAGGTTACTTGACACTGTATCTGTGTGGGCATCCCTTTTGGTTCGGGACAAAGTCAGGATCGCTCTCATCCCATAGACCCTCATTCTGGAAACAAGAAAATCAGGATCAGACAAAGATTTTCAGCCCCCGGAAGTGAGTGTTGAAGCTCTTGCTTACATTTCCGCAACCATGGAATCAACCAAGAGATCCACACAATCTGCAGATCTTTTGAGTGGGCATTAAACAAGTCCTTTTGTGCGTTGTCCCCACTCAAGAAGGGCCATAACATGCAACGAAAAACCTCCAGGTTGGTGGCAACCAAATAGACCATGTTTTGCTTCGAAAGGATTCAAAACAATTTCAGAGTTTTGGAAACTTTAACAGCAACTATTTGGCGAAAACTGTGGAAACTTTGCCAAGGAAGCGAAGTTTCTGTGAAAACAACACACTGAAAGTTGCGGAATCACCTCGGTGTCGACTTCATCTGTGGGTTGTGTTCGTTTTTGGCAACGACGGACCTTGAACTTGAAGTCAGGCGTATTCCGAAACATAAGGGGAGAAATATCAGATATTGAACAGGAATCTTGAGGCCCCGTCCTGTGGCGGTGTATTGATCCGATGTAAGCCTCACAGATGCACCGCCGCCGCGCGCTCTGTGCGTTCTGCTGCAGCTGATTCGCCGTCGTACCTCGGCGGACCTGTGAAAACGTGGTGCGTGGCGAATCAGCTCGCTTCTCTGTGAAGCCTTGCCCATAAGAGACACTTCGGCTGCTTGAAGTTTTCAACGTTTTGTTCAAGAACGCACGCCGTGTAGATCTACCACTGAAGAGAGGACAGTAGATTCGCGCTTTTGCTGAGTGTGTGATACACATCTCCAACGAATCCAAACTTTTTGAAACAAAAAAATTTGTTCCCTGATGTGCCCTCAGCGCAACATTTTGCTTGCTTCCACATTTTTATTCCGCATTCGATGTTGGCCCAATCGGGCTGTCACACCCCTGTCATGATGCACAGACACGAACTTTGGCACAGCTGCAGTTTTGACAGTGCAATGTTCTCCGCTGTGTGTTGAGGGCGAGCTTTTCCTTTGCAAGACATCCCTCACTGGATGATGGTGGCAATCACGGAAATATCCCATTCTTCACTCAAAAAGATGAACTGTTTGACTGGAATGGTAACATGTTGCGCAACTCAGTTGATTAACTGTGGAGTTGTTACCGGAGGGACATGCAGTCACTGGATTTGCCAGGATTATTGAACAGAGTGCTGTGTGTGAGGATAGGACAGTCAGGTTCGGATACTCGTACTTGGATTTGCTGCGTCAATTACAGAGCGGATAACACACGGTTGGCATGGGCAGGAATTGTGGAGAACCCGACAATCCAGAGAACTTGCTCTGGAGTTCAGGTTTGCTCGTCGTTTTCATCCTGAGCTTGGTGTCCCTGGAGAAACATGCTCCAGGCGACAGCGGTTCTCAGATTCTCCAGAATCAAGCTGGGAATCAATACCCACGAGGGCCTTGGGACATTCAGACACCTCGAGTTTGCAAACTGCTGAGTTGCACACAGACCTACATTTGGCATGGCTTGGCGGCACTGCGCATATGAACTTGACAACCTATCGCGCAGCTGTTGACGCACGATACAAGCCACAACTTGCTGTTGAATGTCAATTAATAGCCGTTTTGGTTATTTTATAGACATTGTGTGAACTTAAAAGCGTGCTTGCTTTCAGAAATCACCATTGGGATGAAAGGCAACTGCGTCGCAATTGAGAAAGAACGAGCGAAAGTCTGCAAAGTTTGTTTTGCTTCGGTGTCCAAATGCGACGCCAACATACGAGGTTTGTCCAAACCACGATGCGTCGATCCGGTTTTTCCACTTTTGGGTCAACCTTTTTTGTCCAATTTTTGTCAATGTCAGGAACAGTCCTTTTGCTTGTTGCTCATTGATTTTCAGTAGTCAAATGTCAATGTGTGCTCCACACTGCAAGTGCAAAAAGTGTCAGTTGCGACCGGTCGAAGTTGTGTTCGGAGGGAATTGTGCAACGCGCATCATGGCAAAGTTGAAGGAGGAACAACGTGTGGAAATCCGGTTTTGTGTGCGTGCAGGGATGTCCAGGAGTGAGTGTTTTCGTCGACTGTCAGGTGTCCATGGTGCTCAGACTCTGTCCAAGTCACAGGTCAATCGCTGGTTTGCTCGATTTTCTGCTGACCTCAATGCACCCCTCAAAGACAAACCACGATCCAGAGGAGCTCGGCTGCTCAACCAAGGCAAACTGGATGAGATTAACCGTGCCCTGCAGCAGGACAAAAGGAAAACTTGTCGACAGTTGTCACAGGAGTGTGGTGTGTCAGTTGGGAGTGCGCACAATGCAGTGCGCAAACATTTGCAACTGCGCAAGAAGTCTGCTCACTGGATCCCCCACCTCCTGACCGACCACCAAAAGCAGCGAAGAGTGCAATGTGCCAGACACGCCCTCGCTTTCCTGAGGAGGAGGAATGCAGCAGGACCAGTCCATGTCATTACTGGGGATGAATCATGGTTCTGGACATGGATGCCTGACTCCAAAAAAAGCAGCTGTCAGTGGTTGCCCCGTGGAGCTGCCGGTGCAGGAAGACGTCCAACCAAAGTCCGGATTGAGCAATCCACTCTCAAGTGCATGTTGGTTGCATTTTTCGACTGTCAAGGTTTGGTGTACCATGAGTGGGTTCCCCAAGGGTGTGGCATCACTGGGCTTGTCTACCGTGCAATTCTGGAACGCCTGAGAGATGCTGTCAGACGCCGATGCCCACGTGCATGGAGAGGACACAACTGGGCACTTCTTCATGACAATGCCCCAGCGCATAACTCCAATCCGGCAGTGAATTTCTTGAATCAGCACAGAATACCCATTGTGCCCCACCCTGGGTACAGTCCGGACTTGTCTCCACCCGACTTTTGGCTCTTCAACAAGGTCAAGAAAATGACAAGGGGACATCGGTATCGCAGTGTCCAGGACATGATGACTGCTGTGGACCATGCCCTCACAACCAAGAGTGGGCTGATGCCATGGACAATTACCCTATCAGACTCCGCCGGTGCATCCAGGCCCAGGGGAACTATTTTGAAGGATACACTTGACATTCGGTACATTTCCAACAAAGTATGACATGTGCAGAACAGTTTCAAGTGGTTGGTTTTGGATTTCAAAAAGCGCAATGGACAGAGTACTTGCCGCAGTACTCACCGAACATGTCAATACAAAATGAATTATTCAACTAATTTGACATTGTCCGCTTGGAGTCAAATACAGTGTCCAAATGCCTAAGGGTGTCCTTGATGTATTTCCAAAATTTTGTAGCGATCGGTCAATTTGGGTACTCATGAGTACCATCGACGCATCGTGGTTTGGACAAACCTCGTAAACTGTCTGCAGGGTTTGCTGACTTGGATCAATGGAAAAGGGTTGAGACGAGAACCATACAATTGCATGGAATTGTACTCAAACATGAAGTCCATAAATGCAGTGCGTCCCTGTGCAAATGTATTGCTGACAAATATTTGAAACCGACAGGCAGTTCAATTGTACAAAGAGTTGAACTCAATGTTCAAAACGATTCCCGCCCACCGTACACTGCGGCTCCAAATGTGGAACAACGACACGATTCGCCACGGACAAATGCGTTGTATCAAGATTTTTGTTGCGTCCCAAAGGCAACTTTTTAACTTTTGAAGAGAAAAAAGTACAGCCATAGCACGTTCCATTTGTCAAACACGAATTTTCCAAGTGCTGTCCAGGCAATTATCCTCTTATTTATTCACACTACTGTGCCACACTCGAGTCGAACACGCAGAAATCACGCGATTTTGAAAGCGCACCAGATCATAATGATCGAAATTCAATCCTCTATCGGTGCCAGACACGAGGATGAATTGATCGCATCAATGGGATGAAGCTGTGATGTGCACCGGGACAAAAGCGACGAATTCGCGGAAAGTACCCGGGCCCAAGTTTGGGCACGTCCCCGTCTGGGGAGTTGGTGGAACACGGGCATCAGTGCACAGAAAACCATTGCAATGACCGTCATCCAGTTTACCATGTGATTTTCAAGCCAGTGATCTGAATGTCAAAAGAGCCATTGAAAACACAGAGCCAAGACGTGTTCACGGTGCATCCGAAAACGGCATGATCACAGGTGCCTGTTTCCGTGCAGAGTTCAAATCTTCCAAGAGAAACTGTCGGTGTGATGTGTGTCAAGTGGCCATAAATTACTGTCTTGTGACCACAGTCTGACGGATAATCGGACGGTCAACTGGCCTCATGTCTCGGGTATCGAACAGACGCAGGTGCTCCGCCAGGTGCTCAGAGATAATAATTTTGCTTGGAATAGACACCTGTGTGGAGGCGTATGTACGAGTACACCCGGGTTGCACAAATAACTGACAGAACAAAACATCTGAGCATCCCCCGAGGAGACGCATGGATGTCACGGATTGTGACGGAAGTGTTCCCAATGAGTTTCAGGAAAAGTATCCAGAATGTGACATGTCCGTGCTCAGGTGCAGTGACAAAGGCTTGAGGGAATGCGTCGCAAATATTCGTGGTGGCTATTAGTTGAATTATTAAGCAGTTTCGTCCGAAGAAACAACGCCAAGCCCCATGTGAGACCGATTCTCAGAGACTGTAACCTGAACAGCCAAGCACGGTTCATGTTTCGTGTCATAAGCAGCAAGTTGGGTACAATTCCCACAACAGATCTCCGAGCTGCCATTGTATATTTGGTGCCAGAAAATGGTGTTTGCAGAGGGATACAATGCAAAGTGAAAGTTTGTTGTTTGAACCCAATATTTGGACGGTGCTGGTGAGAAAACGATTGGGAAAGACTGATCTGTTCGAGAATTCAGACCATTTTGCTTTGAACAAATCAAGTTGAACAAACGGCCAGCGGACTTGATCTTCACACAAATTTCGGGCAACCAGCTCGTGCCCTCAAAGCAAATGAATTGGCAGCAAAGCGCCATTGTGTGTGCTGTTATTTATGGCAAAGCTTTTGGGTCAGCGTAGCATAATATTTGCCAGAAATTATGATATTTGTTATTTTACCACAGGCTTCCTCGAAGCACAGACTTTGTGCTGGTGACTCATTGTGTTGTGACGATTGTTTGGGTCTTCAACATGCAATGAGCTCAGGGAGAATTCGTCTGATTTGCTGCTGTTCGATTCGATCGACTTTCAGCACAAGGTCGAGTCGTGAGGATTTTTGTGAAGCAACAACGTGAAGATCCGATGTGGAATAGTGTGCACATTTGATCTTGACATCACCGTTGACACATTCTGATGCAACCATTGGACAGGGCGCAAGGACCTGGTCTTCGCTGTGCTCAACTCGTGCAAGACGAACCACGTCGTACGAACTACCTGTAGGTTTCTGCGATCTGCTGGCTGCATGGGTGACGCAGACCTTACCTGTTCTCACGTGTGTGTGCACAGTGGTGTACTGGTGCGAACACTTCAGACCACCAACTGTGCTGTTGCAATGAAACAGACATGTTTCTGCAAATGGAAAGTTTGCAAAAACTTTTTGTGTTGATGAATTGAAGAGCATGCTGAGTCATTGCGGAATGTGCATGTTCGACCGTACACAAAACAAGGAACTTGCCAGGTGTTGCCAACCTGGTTCCTGGTTTGTGTACATGTACATTGTACCAACAAAGTTGTGAATGCCCTTTTGCTTGGAAGTTGGTGGCCAATTTCAAAAGACGGACAAACATTTTGACCAGGAAGCCTGGACAATGTGGTGGCCAATTTCAAAAGACGGACAAACATTTTGACCAGGAAGCCTGGACAATGTTTTGCTGAAATCGCATTTATGGGCAGTGTTTGTCTCCTTTGCTGCAGTACAAAGGTTTTGCTACTCATATCTTCACTCCAGACCTGGTCCGTAGGTGGAGAGGTTCTGTTCGCATTCGTCCTGTGTGCAGTGTGAGACTACAGTCATGGGCCTCTTCCCTACTTTCATGGACCAGGTTTTGTGTGAAGCGATCAGATTTTTGCAACCAGCAAAATGTGGTACTCTCAACTGACGTCGTTTGAGACAAAGAAGCAACGGGAGGCAACATGGACTTGTGACAATGAACTCTGGATCATGTGACTTCTCAGGAACAGAAACTGGAGAGCGAAGCTTCTCTGAACGCAGTGAACATGGATTCGAGAGCTGAACACCGAGAGAACGGATAAGGCCACTTTTCAGGCCTTTTACCACAGGCCTGCAATGGTGCAACACTGAACAATTCAACAATTCACATTGCTGGCACAAGCTATTCGATGCCGAATCAACTGTATGCAAAGCGGACGAGTGAGCAGAAGCACGGAAAACGTGGCGGAAAAACGCAGCACAAGGGCACGGCCGCAGCGGGCAAACGTGGCAGTGGCGGCGCCGGCGGAAGGAAACGCGGCAAAATGGGAAAGGTACAGCAAGGCGGCGTTCGTTGTGTTCCCGTTGGAAACAACGCAGTTTGGTTCAGCACCATCCACTACAGATCGTTGGGACGTGTTTCCAAAGAGAATGAGAATCAGTGGAGTTTACGAGAATTGTTTCAGCGACGGTTTTCACAGGGCGCAGTTTGCACCTGAGTGAAGTCAGCGCGGAAATGGAGCTGCGTTTGAGGAGCAGTGCGAGGAATACAAACAGCGTTACAGACCCGCACTGTTCAAACAATGCTCCGTGCAGCTGTCACGACACTGAAATAATGAGAATATTCCAGTCATTGAGACAGAAAATACACCGAAAACATTTAGTATTTGTTTGTTCCAGCATTTCTAAATTTGTCTTTTGGGCAGCAATTGAAAATCAGTTTGAAAAATTCAAAGCAACACAGATCGACAAGTTGTAGTATTCTCCATTTCCCTTCGCCAGCGGCAACGTTTCTTGTCGACAAACCTGAATTATTCAGAAGACTTTGGACCGTAATGAAAACGTGTTTTCGCTTATCTTTGCAGACGACAGCTCGGATTATCGAGGACCACAAGCCACTTGTCGAAGATCTCAACGTCACTGGTGCTGAGCTGCAGGTAACAGCAGGTCCTGTCGAGGGGCAGGGAAATGGGGTCATTCTTGCGAAAGAGTAAGGATACAGTTGTGAATGCTGAGAGGGGCACTGTACGGTTGTGTGTTGTGGGTACGTTTGAAGGGGCCGAGGGATTGTGTTGGACAGGAGTGAAGTGCGGAGACACAGATCTGCTGTCAAAAAGGGGATGATTCTCTGTTCCAACTCGCCATGTTCGCCTCAGACCATGTATCGAACCATCATTCCTCACCTTGTTGCATAACCAGGAGATGTGCACGGACGAAGACGCCTCCGACCTGAAGGAGGATGTCGACACCGTCAACGCCAAGTACGACAGCGTCAAGGGCGCGATCCGCGAGAAGCTGGGCGAGCTCGACGAAACGCTGAGAAACTCCTCCACCGATGTGAGTTCTCCGTGAAGGTCACCCACAAAAGCTCTGGCTTCACTGATTTTTTCCGTCGATCGTTTGCCACGAAATCCGTGGCCCATGGAATTGAGTCAGATTGACAGATTGTCGGTTGATGTGGCAGGTGGGTGACACGCTGGACGGTCTGCTCGAGGAACTGCACTACCTGCAGAACCAGGTGGAGCACGCCGACCCGATCGCTGCCAACCCGGACGCGCTGCGGGAGCAGATCAACGAGAACAACGTGAGAACCGGGCAGTGGGCGACGTGCTTGGGAACAGACATCAATGCAAACTTCGATCACACTTGTTGCGCAAGATAGGGAGGCTGTCATTGCAGCCTGAACTGTTTTGTGTGACTGAATGTTGTTTGTCCCTCAGACGCTTCTGGACGACCTGCAGCGGAAGCTGCCCGGGATCCTGCAGGCGAAGGACGGCGTTAAGGCGATGCTCGACTCTCAGAACACGGAAAACGCAGACGACTGTGAGTGACTTTTATCCACCAATGCCTGTTGCACATTCCGTCGCACATGCCTCTGATTCCAAGTTATTTTGGGTGAAGGGAAGGCTGATAGTCAAGCAAATGGGCGTCCATCCTCTTGTTCCTTGTTCTAAATTTTCAACTGAAAGAATCCCACCAGTTCTGAAATTTGCCTGTTTCTGCAGTTGAAGACGCGCGTGCGAAGCTGCAGGAGCTGGACACGTTGGCGGAGGACATCCGGCGCGGCACGAGCGAGCGCACCATGGGGCTCGAGCGAGCGCTGGGCATCTCAGAGAGGTGAGGCGCAGCGCCCTGCGTTTAAACTTTGAACCTAAAAGCACACACAACGAATACTTGCCCTCTTGGAACAAAGTCGATTGAGGGAAGTTGTTGTGCGCAGGTTCGCAGCCGACTACCAGGACGTAGTGCGCGCTCTGCGAGACATCCAGGACAACCTCGTGTCGCAGGACTCGCCCGGAGTAGACCCCGCCACCATCGCGGAGCAGCAGCGTGAGCTGCAGGCGATCAAGGAGGACCTCGTGCACGCGCAGCCCAGCCTCGAGGCCATCAAGGCGACGGCCGACGAGCTCGAACAGGTGCGCTGCGTCCGAATCGTTTCAGAGCTCTTTGAACGAGGCAAGGAAAGGCTGAGGACAGTTGACCTGATGAGGTGTTGTTTCAGGTGTGCGGGGTGCCGGGGCGGATGGAGCTGCAGAAGTACACGGAGGACATCGCGGCCGCCGTCGAGGAGATCGAGGATGGAGTGAAGGACCGAGAAGACGAGCTGACCACGGCGCTGGACAAGGCCAACAGCTTCGACTCCACCATGCAGGTGCGGAACAGGACGGTCCCTGGAAGGCTGTACAGTGAATGTGCAAAGCAAGGAAATGCTGTGTTCACCAAAATTTGACACTCTAAGGCAATCGCTCGTCCATTTTAGCCGTCAAGTTCAAAGACTGTCAACTTGCTCTCGAATCTAAGAATGCATTTGAGATTGGCTGCACTATCAACAAATCTGTGCAACGGAGACACTCATTGTGAAATCAAAATTTTCTGGTGTGTGTTTGCGTGAAAAAGTCATTTTGGGTGTTCCGTGTGTCAGAGGTACCCACCTTTGGGTTTATTGCCACAGATCTGGTGCTTTGATACTATGCAAAACTTGGTTTTCGTTATAAATTTCCCACCCTCATTCCCGTCACCAACCCGTCCCTGGGCCCAACCCTCAGTGTACATTTTGCTCCAGGCAATCCTGTCCTGGCTGCCCAAGGCCGAAGAGAAGATGGCCAACATGCCTCCGATGGCGGCCGACACGCGCAGACTCCGCATCCAGCTGGAGGAACTCAAGGTACCGTGACAGCTGCTGTCGGTGTGAATCACACTCGTGCGTTATGCAGTGGGGCCTGTTGACACAGGCTCGCTTGTCGATCTAAGAACTTGCACATGTGCTTTTGTAGCAACTAACAAAATCCAAATCCTGCTGTAATGCGAGGAAAATGTTCATGTCTTGTACGGAAAAATGTTTCTCAGCAACAATGCACACGCACAATGATTGGGTTACAAAATGAAAAGTCCAAATCGTCCTGTGTTGTCGTGATTCTGGTGTGTATGTGTTAGCTGCATGCTCTCCTGGTCTCGTACGTGTAGGTGTTCGCGGTGCAGGTGAAGCCTCGCTACGTGGACATCCAGAACGTGAACCAGTTCGCGTCCGAGCTGCGCCACATCTCGCCCGTCACCGCCGAGAGCCTCACTCCGGGGGTCAAGGACGTGAACGCGCGCTGGAACAAGCTGCTGCAGGACATCAATGACAGAGAGGTGAGTGTGCGTGTGTGCGGACCTCTAATCCTCTGATCCCGTCGCTGTAAGTTCTGCGCGTGATTCGCCGTAAGAGTAGAACGCGCTCATTGGGTCACTGCTGGCCATCGGACAACAACTACAGTTTGAGCGTCCAGATGGACCAAGTCGTCAGCCGGAAAGGCAGGCAAACAAACTGCTGGAAACTTCAAAAATCTTTGTCAACAGATAATAATTTTCGGTTCTCCGGTTTTCAGCAAAACCTGCAGTCGACCCTGGTGACGCTGGGGGAAGTGGACCACGCGATGGACGACATCATCGAGTTCCTGACGCGCACCGAGGAGGAGCTGCAGGAGCTCGACGACGTGTACGGAGACCCCAAGTTCATCGAGGCGCACCTCAGGAAGCTGGGCATGATGCAGAAGGACCTCAAGAACCGCGAACAGACGGTCGACAAGCTCAACAAGGCGGTGAGTGGCCACGATGATCCTGAGTTCAAAAGGGTGGCACAAAAATGAAGTTGCCTTTGTTTCTTAGATGCATCGCCACCGTTTTCGAAGATTGAAAATTGTGCGTCTCGATCTGTCACGACGGTTTGCCCTCTGTGCTTCAGGTTGACGAGATGGTGAAGTCGTCGGGTCAAGGGCAGCAGTCGCCGCTGCTCGAGAAGCAGGCCGACATGAACGAGATGTTCCGCACCGTGAAGGTGACGGCGCGAGACAAGCAGAACCAGCTGCACGACACGCTCAAACAGGTGAGCACGGCTTCTGTGCCAACTGAACTCCCTCCAAACTGTCTCCATCGTTTTGTAATACACTTGAATGGAAATAGGTCAGTCCTTCACACGGAAAATCACTCACTGAACAGCCGTGCGCGGGGATCAAAATGATTCGAAAAACTTTGTTGACTTCGTTTTTGCCGCCGTATTTGGTCAAACTTTACGCTTTTGTGTTGATTCTGCAGGTGAAGGCATTCATGGGTGACGTGGAGGACCTGATCCGGTGGATGAGCGACTTCAAGACAGGCATGCGCGCCTCGGGGCCGATGGGGGCGCTGCCCGACACAGCACAGGGCCAGTTCGACAAGTTCATGGTGAGGATCCAGCGATGGTGCTTTTGGTTGGAAGTCTTCACCATCTTCGCTGAGCGCATCCTGTCGGATCGCTTGAACAAGAACCAACGTTCTTCACTGTTTTCAGACTCAGTTCGCTGAGATGGAGAAACGCGAGGAAGAGGGACAGGCGCTGCTCATCAACGGCGAGGACATGTTGGCGCGCTGTGGCGACGGACAGGCGCGCCAGCTCAAGAACAACCTGGACAAGCTGAAGGAGAGGATGGACGACACCAGGGAGAAGGCAGAGAGGAAGAGGTCAGGACAATTGGCATGGACGAAGATTTTGATTCATTGGGAATACCAGCACAACACTGGTCTCAACTGTTTGTGTGTGATTCGACACATTGCAGAGCGAAATTGGAAGAGCACTTGTCCAACGTGAAGGATTTCCACGCGATGCTCAAGATCCACACGGACTGGCTGAGCAACGCTGAGAAAATCCTCGGCTCCTTCAAACACCCGAGCAAGATTGTCGACCGCGTGTTGAGGCAGATCCATGAGCACAAGGTGTGTTGGGTGTGGTCATTGGTGCAGCGAGGTGCGAGCTCGCCCTGGCACTTTTCACTGGGATGCCACAAGTGATGACGCTGTCACCCACACGTGGCTTCGTTTTTCTGCTGCAGAACTTCGGTGAGGACATCGAGGCGCATCGCGAGATCATGCAAAATCTGGACCGCACCGGGACCTACCTCAAGTACTTTGGGCGCAAGCAGGACACGGTGTACATCAAGAACCTGCTCATCTCCATCAAGCTGCGCTGGAAGAAGCTGGTGCGGCGCGCGGACGAGAAGGGAAGGCTGCTGCAGCAGGCGTACAAAGAGGACAAACGGGTGAGTCAGTAGGAGCAGTGGTGTGGACGAGGGTCAGTGGTGAATGGAACGATGAACGGAAACAACAGAATGGACAGCTGGATATGAGCAACAAACCACTGTGGACGCTGGTTGTGTGTGTTGTGAGATGTGATCCGCTACGCGTGCGTCTGTTTGCAGTTTTACGATGCGTGGAAAGGGCTGTGCGACTGGATGGACGAGAACGAGCGACGCATGAAGCGGTACACCAACACCCCGTCCAAGGTGAAGAACGACCTGGATGAACTCAAGGTGAGGACCAGATGTTTTGTTGCAGAACTTTGCGTTCACCTTCACAGCAGCGGCTCACCCAATGCTGAACACGCGAGTTACTGTTCTTGTTTGCGGCAAAGGCTTCATAAAGTGCTCTTCATTCGTGGTGTTGGGTCAGTGACTGCAAGCTGTCGTTCACGCAAAAGTTGACCAAATTTGTTTGCGCCCATCACAACTCCAGTTTGTGCTTTCTGTGCATCGTTTAGTGTGGCACTGATATCTCTAAGGTTTGTACAGCGACAACAAACAGTGTTTCTTCTATGTTTCTGTTGTACATGTCGTTTCTTATTTTGTTGTCTGACAAACATATTGTCTTGTGCATGCCAAGAATAACCATTTCACCTGACGGAGGAGAGCAAAATCTCGTGTCCATGAGAGTTGCCTACACTGTTGTCTTTGCTCACTCCTGTTGTTCGTTTGATCATATCTCATGTTGTTTGATACTTTACTTGTCACTGTGTTTTGTTACGCAATTTTGATATGGTCTCTTGATGGGCCGAATTGACCCTAGTTTTCAATTAGACGTCAAGTTCCGCGTCGTTTGGCACGGTGCATGTGCAGCGATAGATCTATCGTTGTGAATTTGGCCAGTTTTCATCGGACTGCAAAACTTGATCGTAAACTCCACTTTAGTCTGCACAAAATCTCAGCTCTTTGTTTTCTGGCCGCTCTTGCGGTGTCATGCGAAGTTTGAGCAAGCGCCCAAACCAATCATGAAACATAGCCGGCCTTCATTTGCGTTTGTAATGCAAAGAAAATGTCTTGGATCTGACCAGTGCGGAGTCGGTGAACTTTACATCCAGACTCTGCTTTGCTTACGAAACAGAAAAATTGACTTGCGAGGTATTAACGGTTTCTGTCAACGTTGCAGCACTTCCAGCACGAATTGGCGTCGAAGCACCCAGTGTACTACACGACGATGCGGCTGGGGCGCGGACTCAAGGACCGCTGCACGAAGACGGACCCCGAGCGCGAGATGCTGCAGGCGATGCTGGACGAGCTCAAGAACAAGTGGACCATCATCCGCTCCATCGCGGCGCAGAGGTGAGTCAGACTCGTTTTGTGGGAAGGGCGGGAGAAGGTGTTTTGTTCGGCGAATTGACCTGCTCCGTTCGATCTGAAGTGCCATTGACGGTGAAAGGTGAAATACAGATAACCACACCGTGGACGAGCTGCCGTCCAGAGATGCGCTTCTTTCTCGTGTGGCGGGTCTCCCACGTAAGCAGCCAAGCCAAGAAATGGGTGCGTGTGTGTGCGCGTGCTTCCACAGGTGTGAATAGTTTTCTGATGATTTCAATTTATGTATCTGTTCAAACTGTCGGTTGCACGGCGGCAGCTGTGCGGAGATTCACAGATCTGTCGATGTTCAGCGCATTCTTTCAGAACACGATTGATCTGTTCTACGCACTTGTTCCACCACGCACGTGTTGTATTGTGTTCGTTGCAAGAATGTTATGACCGCATTTCACCAGTCGGGAAACCACAGAAGAACGGTATCTGAGGAAAACTGACTTTATGCTCTTGTCTGCAGAGGACCCCCACAGATGTTCATTGACGTTCGAATTAAGGGTTTGTGGAATGATGTGTCGTCCTCTAGAATAGACTCAAACCCCTTTTTGATTTCAAACCGCGCTGCCAAATTAGGTTTTGGTTTCGAAATTATCAAAGGATGTCGTTGAGATCTTCGCCCAGATTTTTACCACCAAACAACGAATTGAACGCGTTGCACTGAAGAGAAGAACTTGTCAATTGGACAAGAGACGTGTGCTGAGGTTGTGATCAATCACAGAGCACCGGGTCGGGTCTTCGTGCTTCGCTGACCCCGGTTTAAATTCAAATGTTCCATTGTGCTGAAGCGTTTATTTTGCAAGCATCACTGATCTCGCACAGTGGGAGATACATCGCAGAATTTTGCTGGATTGTGACTTGGCAGTACAACTTTTGACTTGGTGAAACTGTGATTGTTTTCTTTGAGTTCAGGAATTCTACATGCGTAGGCTCCTTCAATAAATTTCCCTGGAGAATTGAAAGAACCATTTGCTCGTAGGCTGAACTATTCTCCACAGATTTCAATGATTCCTGGAGGTACCTTTCTGTAGTTAGTTGTGCCAGAGAAAACATTCTTGTCAGGTGATTTTGTTACGTTTTGCACGTTGGATCGTCTCAGATGTTGTCCACGTTCTGCTGGTGGCTGCAGCTGGAGTTTTCAATTTTCTGAAATTGAAACCTTCGCGACACAGTCAGAAATGTCTGGATTCGTGCAGCGCGTGTGTGTTCAACAGTGGTAACTGTACCTTTTGTGCAAATAGACAGTGAAACATACACCCAGAAATGTCAACTGATTGGCCTCGGCCCAATATGTGTTCCTGCTCTAAAAATTGCGGACCTCGGGCCTGTGTGGACGAGTGCAACTGAACCCCGCAACATTGCAATAGTGTCCCAAAACACCAGCAACCGTGGCGTGTGAATTTTGGACACAGGTGGGCCACGGTCACAAATGGTTCACTGGTCAACCAAGCAGACAATTTCACTCGAATTTTCACTCCTGTCTCTGAGAGAAATCTCCACTGTTTTTGGACCTCATCATTTGCACGTTGTCTGTGAACCAACTGCTGTGTTTATGGCAATGACTTCACAATGGGCATTCCCCGGCGCAATTCGTGACACACCAGCCTGCCCACGCAGTGTGAAGTTTAGCTGTATTGCACAGTTTCCAACAGCACGCATCAACTGAAACAGTCTCAGTATACAACAGGTGGTAGCTGTGGATGTGCGCGGCTGTTATTGGATTTCGATTGCACGTTTTCATAGACGTATAAAACTGGTCGCTATCACACGTAGGTTTCACCAAGACTTGTGAAACGCAACACACAAACGTACCACAACACTCAAATGGATTTGTGTGCGCTCGTTCCGCTGAGCATGGGATGCGGATACCAACTGTGTTCGGAGTAGACCACTGCATGGACCAGGAGCCGCGAAAGGAAGGTCATGGAAAATGCTCAGCTCGACCCAAACTGGACCAAAGAGTTGATGTCGTGATCCGGTAATGGAAAATATCTCAGATTCGGAGAACAGGTGCATCTCGGCTGTTTGGCTTCTCAAACCTGTGTCTCTTTTGCTCAACTCACAAGGTGGCACAGGCTTTGACAAGGCTGGCCCACATACTTGGTCATTCACAGGATATTTCATGGGCAGTTCTGTCGTGTGGACATGTTGTTGATCTCAAAGACAGGTGATTGACAACACCCAGTCTGACTTTGAAGACAAGGTTCTCACACTATGGTTCCTGTGAAATCACCTACAAAGGTCTCGAAAAGAGTTGTGTCATGACTGGGAACCATTTTTCAGGTTGAGAACTCATTCATACCTTGCAGAGTTGCAGAAATAAAAAAAACTCTTGCTCCTGTGACAAACATCACCATTTTACCTGCTTCGTGTGAGCAATGTTTTTATCGTCTGGTGTATTTGATGTTCGTTTCAACTTGAATCGAGAGAACAAATATTTGAGCTTGTGTGAGTAAGTTGGGCTTGCTTACTCAAACGGTGTTTTGTCATCGCTCCAGCTAATCATACACAGATTAGTACGAAACAGAGAAGGCATGTGTGGTGTCTGCGTCTTCCAAAATTTTCCAAACTGTGTGGGAATAAACCCGCAGTGCTGTTTGGATTCAACGTTGGGACAGCTTTCATGAGCATGACGTGTCGGACTGTTTGAAAGAACAGCTGTCAGAAAGCAGAAGGGTCGGCATACCTGGCAAAAACAGCGTGTTCAATGAATTTTCCACGACTTCGCTTCTGTTCATTGACCAGAAGTTGAATTTTCCTTTCCAACCAAACCCCAGAGATTCAGAATACTATCGATTTGTTCAACAGGGTTGTGTAAACCTGCACAAAGTCAGTCTGCCTGCAACTGACCTATTCTGGTCAACACAGAGTCAGACATGTCTCGTCATCCTCTCAAACAGAGGAAACACAATCACAAGAAATACCTTCACCTTCAGATTGAAGTTCGTTTGGGGTTACAGGCCCAGCACTGTCTGTACGAGATTGGAATTTCTGTTTGTGGAACCTGTGCATGTGCAGAGAACAAAAACATGAAATGTACCCAGCAGCCTGGAGCACTTCGCACATTAGGAATTTTGTTGGAAATGTGTCACGCTCCAGAGGTTTTTGAAGAAAAGTGCATTCTGAACCCAAAACCTGAGAGTTTGGTTGGAAGCAAGAGAGAACAAGGGGAACAAGTAAAATGAGCTCGAACACCGTTGGGCACTTAGCGCCGCCATTCAAAATGGACCGGAAGTCTCTGGGTCCATCAGGGGCGGTTTGGTGCACCAGAAAGGGATCAAAGGTGAACTGAACCCAAGTGCACAAAATCAGTTTCACAACAGACCATGAACAAAAACAAAAACAAGTTTTCGATCGAGCTGAGCATTTTCCGTGATCAAAGATTTCCTTTGGTGGATTTTTCCGGCTTTCATCAAGTGTTTTTCTTTCATGCCAATGCTGCAGTCACAATGGGCAAGTGAAGAAACGGCGCTGCTAACACTTGGATAATCTTGCAATGGATTCTTCGTTGACTTGTCCACGCCTCTGCACATGAACTCTTCTGGAGACTGGCCGCGCAAGTCCCAGCTCCAGCTGTCCCTGTCGGGGCTGCGTCCCGATCCGCCCCCCGCAGCCATGTGGAACTCCAACCAATCGGACAGCGACTCGGACCTCGGAGAGTCCGCCGACGTCGGTGATGAGGAGTTCTATGAAGGCGGCGTCGTCACATATGACGGAACGGATTACGATGACGTGTACGACACAGACGTGGTGTATGATGAGTACGGAGAGTATTTGGAAGGAGAGAAGGAGTCGTACGCGGAAGAGTCGAGGCTGGGTAGTTTTGAGCCTCCAGTCGCCACGTCCAGTCCGCGGATCATGGACGATTATGCGGTTGCAACAAGCAGTGAGCAATCCGCCGCTTTGTCTGGGTAGGTGGGGGTTTGTGTCTCATCGGGGGCTGTGCATTTCACGGTAGTCCAGACCAATGTCCTGTCACAATCAGTCAGTGCCATCGAGTACTTTCCGTTGTGCTTTGAAAGTTTCCGCCTGAAAGCCAAAGTCACAGCTGTTACTCGTGTTGTGTCTACATGTTTTTCTTGCAAACGTCGCCAGTTTCATGTGTCTGCCTTGTTGTTGGTGAATGATGGCTTCAACCATAAAAGAAGCGTTGGTGTGAAAAAGTCTGTGTTGACATAGTGACTGTCTTACCTGTGCTTCACTGTGCACTTGACAACATCAGTCATTGGAAAACCCAATCTAGAAATTGCAACTTCACACCACCCCAGTGTTTGACAAGTTCTCTTGAGAAAATTTTAAATGATAAACAGAAGGAAGTTTCTCGCTTCCATTGCACGTTCTCATCATGGACAGTTTTACGGTCTCTCGGACCAGTTTCAGTGCACAGCCTTCATTTGAAGTTGTGCTTCTTGTCAGGGTTCTTTGGTTGCGTGACAGGAGTCATCTCCATTCAGAAATTGAGACTCTGCCTCCTGATTGACATCCTGTCTCCTTTGATGTGTGTTGATCCTCCAGTTAAACCAAGTGGGAAACAGTGAGCTTCTGAGTGAACAGACCGAGAGAGGGAAGGAGTGAGTAAGAAACGGAGTGAAGGACCGAGGGAGTGAGAAAGAGTGAAAATCAGTCAATGTTTGTTTGCCTTTGTGCCTTTGTGTGTGAATGATTCAGCAGGTTGGCCCTGCCTTTCTTGACTATCTCTGATGTAGGACTGATTCTCACGGGCTGCCTCTCTTCTCACAGGCAGAACAAGTTGGACGAGGCCCTCCTGTCTTCAGGCCGGGTCTCCGATGCGGTCGCGTCCCTGCACGAATGGCTGCAGAAGGCGGAGGCGTATCTGTCGGAGGATCAGCCGATCCTGGGAGACCTCGACACCGTCACCATACTCGCCGAGCAGCACAAGGTACAAACAACGAGCTCGTGTTGACAGGGAAATGTCGAGGCGTGTTTCGATCTGGCGCGAGAACAGTTACTGATAAAAGCTTTTGTTTTCCGAATTTCAGGCATTTCAGCAGGAGCTGGAATCTCGACAGGGAATGGTGACGGCCATGAAGTCTGCGGCGAGCGAGGGCGGAGAGGAGGCGGCGGGGCTGGCCACCCAGGTGGAGCAGCTGGGAGCGCTGTGGGATCGCGTCAACCAGCTGTCCGAGCTCAGGGAAAACCGCCTCCATGGTGCTACCAAACTGGTGAGTTGAGCGCTGGCTGGACAGAATGGTTTGATTGACAAGTCTAAATGGCTCCCTGCTTCATTGTTGTTCAACAGCTCAGGTTCCCATGTCGTTAAAAACAAAGCGCACCACTTTCAGTTCTGGGAAAACTTCTTTGACCTGACCCGAATGGCACGAAAACTTTGTACGGTGTTCTTTGTGACCCATGACATGTTGCACAAAAAGGGAAATTGTTCCCTCACGCAGTGGTGTTGTGTCCTCCAGAACACTTGGTGTGGTGACTCCACAGTGTCCGACCCTGGCTTCTACCCTTCGAGTTCTTTCGTTCATTCGAGTTTGTCTTTTGTGCGCAGGCTGAGGAGTTCTCGGAGGCGGTGCAGGTTGTGCGCGAGTGGCTGCCGCACGCTGAGGCGGAGCTCAAGTTCAAGGCGCTGCCCGAGGACGAGGACCAGATCGTCCAGCTCATCGAGAACCACGAGGTCAGTCAGGGTCATGTCACACGTGTCAATAGCATCTGCACATACGAGTGACGATGTCGATGCCAAATGGTCTGAACAAGCTACAATTGTTTAGGAGTGGCAAAATGACATTTCCATCTCATTGTTATCATGCTCAATGTTTCTTTGACCATCGGTCGGAATCTGACCTGTTTTCTTCTCCCCTATCTGCAGAGGTTCCAGGAGGAGCTTCAGGGTCACCAGGGCAACATCGAGCGCATCAAGCTACTCGCAGACGAGATTTTCCAGGCGTGTCACCCGAACGCCGTGCGCTTCGTCAAGTATTACCTCACCATCACCCACACGCGCTGGGAGCAGCTGCTCAACAGGTGGGTTTCACGGACCAGCGAGACCCTGCTGTTTGCACAGACTGCTGTACAAACTGGGTCATTGCATCACCAGCAGTGAATCGTGTGAGGCCACGCAAAGTACGCGGATGAATCTTGGAAGGTAACCAAAAAACAGGAACACGGACAGTGTCCCTGGGGCACTGCTGTTGCACGCGGTACGAGAACCACGTTTTGCTCCTTGAGCCTGCTGTGTATTTCGTGTGTTTTTCGTGTTGCAGGGCAGCGCAGCGGTCCCAACGCCTGCAGGAGGCGCTGCGCAACATCCGAGGCAACGCGGCGCTGCTCGAGGAGCTGCTGGCGTGGCTGACGGAGGCGCAGGCGCTGCTGTCCGCCAAGGAGAAGGACCTCCTCCCCGAGGTGAGTGCTGCCGTCCGCGCCCTCACAGCGGTATGTAGCAAGTAATTGTCTTGTGCAAACCTGCTCCGGACAGGAAGGTGGAGCCCGGACTGCACCGTGACAGAGAAAAGGAGAGAAAAGAACGCTTGATCGGTCTGTGCTGATTCACACTTCATCTCCCTCCCACTGTTGCAGGATCTCACAGTGGTTGAAGCACTAGTCAAGGAGCACCTCGAGTTCCACGACGAGCTGTCGCAGAAGAACCGAGACGTCGATCGCCTCACCAAACTCTCCATGACAACCAGGGACGGCAAACGGTTGCTTGGCACCAATTACGGCAGGTCAGAGCAGGCGTTCATCTGATTTGCTTCCCGTTGTGTTCATCTCAGGATAGCTTTCCGATATCCATCGCACGCCATTCAATCTGTTCTAATCCCGTTTGCTTCCTCTGCATAGCAACTGGAAGCTGAACGACTCGGACACGCCGTCGCCGCGCGTCATCACGCTGCAGAACCGCTGGCGTAACGTGTGGCGCATGAGCGTCGACCGCAAGAAGATGCTGCAGGACGCGCTCGACAATCTGCTCGAGGTGCGTCGCGACAGTCTGAACGACGCGCTCGGAGACGTGGTGCCACCACATTCTTGTTGTTGCTGACAACACAACGCCTCACAGCCAGGCACACATGGCGGATTGTTGCGTCAGTCGGGGCAGTCTGTGTTCGGAGATCAGCCACAACAATTAGAATACGGGAGCCTCCAACCTTCCGAGCGCGAAGTGTTGTGCGGTTTTCCGTTCAGGCTTTTCTAGCTGACAACTTGTTGTTGCGCATCACTTTATGTGGGGTCACCTCCAGAAGGAAATTGCAGAGTGTAATATTTTTCCCTTGCAGTTGGAGAGCTTTAAGAACTTTGACTTCGAGTTGTGGCGGCAGCGCTACATCACCTGGGTTCGCAACAAGAAGTTCCGCATCACAGACTTCTTCCGCCGCCAGGACAAGCAGGGCTACGGGACTCTGATGCGCCAGGAGTTCGTCGAGGGCATGCTCACCTCCAGTGAGTTCTAGCAATGGACATCTTGATCACACAGAGGTTGCAATGGCCGACAGGCCTAAATCCCTGTCTGCCATGTCGTCTGGTGAAAATGTCACTATAATTCTGCCTCAAACATTTCTTGTCACCTGAGCGGCAGGTAAACGAATCGCTGAAGTGCACAGTTTGTCTTCATACGGTTTCTGATCAGTAGTGGTCAGCACTTAGCGTATCGTGTTACAGAGTTCCCGACGAACCGCACCGAGCTGAACGCCGTGTTCGACATATTCGACCGGAACAACTCGGGTGAAATCGACTACCGTGAATTCGTCGACGCTCTGCGGCCAGACAGACAGGTCAGTGCTGGGCAGCAGGGGTCAAACCCGAGCGCTCTCGAGTGGAAGGCTTCAATTTGCAGGCGCACAAGAAGCGAAATAGCAAAGCGCGAGGTGGAGACTGTCCCACAAACGAGTCCAAATTTCTCTGCAAGAACCAATGACAAGGTGTCCACTTTTTGGATGTTTTGACGTCAAGACTATTTGGCTTCCACTGTGAACTGCATTCTGAAGCCCTCTGAACTGCGTGTGAACAAGAATTGGACGAATGGTACGAGCGGTTGAAGCATGTTGCAGTGTAGATATACGCTGTAAGTTTGGTGCAAAGTATGTAACAGCATGACTTCCAGATCTTTGGAGGTGACCTCTTTCTGCGTGGCCTTTTCAAAAACTATCAGAGACGACGAGACTTTCTTGTGTGGGACGTGGTCACACTGGCCGGGACGTCCCAGTTTTCTTCGCATGAACCTCAGCTGAACCGTTTTGCTCCTCAACTCGAAACCCCATTTAGAATGCTCTGCCTCACGAAGGCCTCTTTGGCCACATGTTGCCAGGGAAACTGCAGTTTGAGTTGCTGATTAGGCTGTTCTCATTGTTCAAATTTGATTTCTGAGGTTCGGCCTTTCTCAACAGTGTTCCAGAGAGTGTAGGTGTATGAAGTCTGGAAAAACTCCGCTAAGCTTTTCAGCTGTACATGGACATCGATTAGTGTCAGTCGACTAACACTTTGTGTAACTTTTTCGCCATGAACCATTTCAGGCCTCGAGAGTATGTATCTGACTCTAGTATCGCTTCCCAGTTGCTTTTCAATGGCGTACAGCACGGTTTTTTTACCTTCTCGCATGCAAACGTGCAATGTGCACAAACGAAAGGGATGCGCATTCTGACGCAACTGGGTGAAATTTCGTGGGAAGCACTTTGCATGTGAGAAACACAAACAAAAATTGTCTGTTTTTATCATGCTGCAGCATCATTTCAACTTCACTACATACAACCTAGACTCGCAAACATGTGCCAGTTCCCCAACTAGACTGCGTCTGTAGTGATCCCCGCTCTGAAGCTGTACAAAACTAACAACTTGCTTGCAGCGATCTTCTCTGTAGAGACTTCAGCAACACGGAGAAGTTTAGGAAGGTTTTCAAGTGGGCGCATGCAGATTAGTTTTGTACTTTTGACAATTTTGTGGGGCATTTTTGTGGCCGTTTAATTTTGTAAGTGGTTCGTGTACTTTCCTTTGCGTCTTGGTTTGATCTTCCTTGGTTTGCATCTCTGTTCCTGATCTCGTGCTCCAAAGTCGGTCGCAATGCGCGCGCCCATTTTTAGCGGCCCCGAGTTTTCGACAGCAAACAGACGCCTTGGAGTGTGAAACAGTGTTCGTGTGTCTGATTTACCAAAACAAGAAAAGAAGCATTGGCCTCCGTGTCCCCTTTCTTGGAGATTCGTCTCGGGACACCCTGCTGAGTGTGCGTATGCTTGTTCAGTCCCTTAAACCCCCAGTGAGGACTAACTTCTCCTTCACATTGAACTTAGTTCCACCCGAACGCGAACAGCGACAGAGAAGAATCGAACATCCAAATAAAATTGACGCTTTGACCTCGTTCGTTTGTTTTCTCCAGCGGAACCGTGGGAAGCGTCCGGCGACGGAGGGCGAGTTGATCCACGACGAGATCGAACAGCAGGTGTCACGCTGCCAGTGCCGCCGCCAGTTCAAGTGCGCCAAGGTCGGCGACGGAAAGTACAAGGTGAGTGAGTGCGCGGTTGCACATTGAGCACTTCTCGCGCGAAACCAGTATTTGCGCTTCACAAGAATGAACTGGCGGAACTATGTCGCCTAAATTTCCTTGGACCACCCAGATGAATGTGTTTGTGTCATATCATTCATTCGCGCGTGCCTTATGTCCATGCTGATTCCCCAGTCGTGATATGTATATACACCTTCTTTGTGTGGCCACAGATGGGAGAGAAGCAGAAGATGTGCCTGGTTCGCTTCCTCAACAACACCGTCATGGTGCGCGTCGGGGGCGGCTGGGTGACGCTCGCCGAGTTCCTTGACAACAATGACCCCTGCAAAGGTGAGACCACCTCTCGCACGCACACACACGCGCAAAGTGTTCGTGGCTTCTGCACAAGTAGAATAGCACAGTCGTGCACTTGCCTCTGCTAGAACCAGTAGCACACGGTAGTTTGCACACGTCTTCTGTGCGCCACAGCGTATGAAGCACGCATTTCCAACTTTCATGTTGCACGCTACTCGCAGAAGTAGGAAAGAGTCTGAGGAAACGTTGTCAAGATTGATAAAAAGCCAGTTTTGCGCAGCAAAGGGAGGCGGTGCTCACGTGGAGTCTCCCTACGTGGCGCCCAGCAACAGCGGCGGAGCAGCAGGTAACCGTGACAGGAGCGTTGTAACTGGGACGTCAAATGGACATTTGGTTGTGGATCCAATAGATTTTAACTTTCTCTTCGATTCAAATGTGAAAATGTGCAAGCTGCATGAAAGTCATAAAACTTGGTGATTCTGAATTGGAAAGTTGCTTTGGACAAGAAACAAAAATGCAAAGAAATACACGAAAAGGGTTTCACGCAACTTGCAGCATTTCGTGTTGACACACGCAAGCAAACTGGTGGCAGAACATAGGATAGTTCACGAACAAAATGACTTTGAAATGTTTAATTGTCTTCTTGACTTCTTGTTGTGACAGGCACCTTGCTTTGTATAAATAATTGTTGTGATTTTTGTGTGACCTGTACAGTTCAGAATTGACCTCTTATTCACTCAGTCCGATGTTCTTTTTGGTTAATTTTGCTCTGGGAACAGTCTTCTTCGTAGTTGACGACATGACAAAACAAAATCATGTTTGTCACGTCCTTTGTGACAAAGGACGAAAAAGACTTGTGAATGTTTGTTGTCACACTCAGGAGATCAATCAATACCAGAAATTGTCGCACCTCCTTACATTGCCATTATTTTCAAGGCCTGGTTATCGCCTCGAGCCGATTGTTGTGTCTGCATAAGTGTCGGTGTGAAAAGATGGTCAAAGTGGGGTGAAACTGCTCCCTCCTCTCATGTAATTACGGAAATTGCCAGAAGTTACTCCCCACCACAACGTCAACATTTGCGTTATCTTTTCTCAGCTAAAGGGCGGACGAACACGGAGCTGCGTGAACAGTTCTTCTTGCCCGACGGCGCTAGTCAGACGCGCATGTCCTTCACGTCGACGCCGCGCAGCGCGCGTCGATCGAATGCGCATGCGTCCGGTTCCCCCGCAACCAATGGGGCAACGCCATCCTCACTCCAGAGCTCCCCCAGCAGTGAGTGCTCATTTTCATGTTTTTGCTGTGTCAGAAGACATCTGCGACAACAAGTAATTGACGTACCGATACTTGTGAAGGACACACAAGAGAAACTGGTTCCGCTGGCTTTCTTGAAGGAGCAAAAGAGTGCGTTCAGACCGAGATGAGATGGAACATACCGTGCCATGTCTTCTTTCAGAGCCTGATGCCTTACATTTTCTTTTCTTGCTCTGAGATGAGCATTGCCTTGCATTGAAAGTTCTACCACAATAACGCGTGCTGTGAATTAACTTTATTCATGCTCACAGAATACTTTGAAGGTATTTTGCGCATTTAGCAAAGCGAACCTCTTCGAGCGAGAAATTGTGCCTTTGATGCAAAACCAAATCAAAAACAGATCTAAACCTCCTGATGAAAAAGCTTTCCGACAGAAAAGGTGTAATTTCTCGCCAGGCAGCGCTTGCACGGGAATAGATTAAGAGAAGAAGAATGTGTTTTCATTCTTATTTTGTGTTCAAATTGGAATCTTTTCCTATTTTTATTTACCAGCAAGTTCATTTCAAGAGAGCGACTTCGAAAAAAGGTTTCATTTCGTCAGATCTTCATTCTGAGAACATGATCGGTTTCTTGGGTCAACAAATCGTGTCGCTACTCGCACATCAAAATTCGTGTTGACCCCTTGATTTCAAGCTGCCTTCATTTTCAGTTTCTAACCTGCGCAAGTCCAAAGTGACAGGGAGCGCAAGAGATCTCACAAGCTCTAACCACCAGCACCAGGGGGCGCGGCTCTCCGTGGCGCCGCACGGGGGCGGTAACTTAGCTAGGTCGAAGCGAGGCGCCAATCTCGCGCGCTCGCAACCAAATCTCACCACTGTCGCCTCGAGATCTCGAAGCGACTCACTCTCGTCCTCGGGCTCTCAGTTTGGTAGGTAACCACGCCCTGTACTGCGTAGGTGTCGAGTCTGAGTAGATGGGCGCTTTGAGCACTGTTCTACGTCGTCTTGGGATGACTGTAGACCTAAGAGCAGGCGGCAACCCCAACCTTCACTCCGTTTTGAATTTTGGAATCTGCATCAAAAACAAGACACTTGTGCAATTTTGAGACTTATGGACCCTGGCGCCCGCATGGCTTGTGCAGACAGGCACTCAAAATTTCACACACGTACAAGTGGCTGCACTGCATTCCACCAAAATATCTTATTTGCCGGAAGATGTTTCTGCTTGACGTCTGGTGGGCACCAACTCCGTGTGCGTTTTCAAGCTCAAAAACACAAGCTGTGCTTCACTTTTGCACTCTTTCTTGGTCACTTCTTGTCTTTTCTTGTTCCAGTCGGGCTGTGTCTTATCCCCGCCCATATCTGATCAAATAACGACCCTGGTTCTGCAGTCGTTTGAACGCGTTTGAGACTTCCTTGGCCTCACTGTTCTGAAGGAGGTTTTCTGGCTTCTGATACTTCCACTCGTTGTCCTGTGACAATTTGCGCAACCTGGTGAAGATCCGGTCAGGTGTATCACGACCCTCGATGTTACTGGTAGTTTGCACAAGTACAAGGCTTTCTATGGGCACCAGTCACGCAAGCTGAGATTGCTCCCCATCACTTGTTGCTCTTCAGAATCAATCACGAGTGAGAAGTCATGTTTTCTTGGTCTTCATGCCCATTTGCCTCAGTTGCCTTCAATGTCATTTCCTGGAGTCATTTGTGTATCCATGGTCAATTTGCTGTTGTGGTGACTTTGTGCGGTCACATGTTCATGTTTTCTGTTCTTGTTTGCTGCTTGGTCTCCAGGTGGTTATTTTCTCAAGACAATTACACGAAGAGCATCGTGTACAGGTGAAGGTGCAAACCAGACCATTACAACGAAATCTTTTGTGCTGTAGTAGTTTTGTGTGAATATTCAAAACTAACACTTTGGTGGCAATTTTGACGTGCAAAGCAAATGACTATTTTTCTGCATTGCAACGGGTCTCTTTGGTTTTGACAAAACAAAGACTGGTAGATCTGAAGTTTGTGCAAAAATGCATCATGTTACACGCTTCATCAACAACTTACATGTCGTTTGTTCGCTGCTCTTCACTGTCTTACGAATATTTCTGCAATAAAACGTGAATTGCAGCAGACGTCCAGAATCGACCAACAGCGCAGTGTGTGTGTGTGTGTGTGTGTGTGTGTGTGTGTGTGTGTATCTGTCTGTCTGTTCAAGTGCTTGTGCTTGGCACAGGAGTGGAGCATTGTCTGCTTTTAAACGATTGGCTTTCTCTGAGCAGCCACCAATGGACAACCCCGTACATAACTCTGACTTTCCTCCATCTGGCCATGCAGGAGTATTTACCCTTGCTTTGCGACTTGCAGGTTCGCTGCACAACGTGTCCATGTCGACGCCCTCTGGTGGACGGCGCGGAAGTCAGAGCTCCATCACATCGCCCAGCACCGACACGCCGCCAACAGGTCCGCCGCGGGGGAAGCGGCCGCCCGGCGCCCCCGGGACGCCCACCTCGGCCCGCCGCGCGTCCGGCGCCGCCCCGCGCAGACCCTCCGCCTCCGGCTCCAGCCTTATGAAAGGTGATAGACATCTGGAACAAAATAAATTTTTCTGCCATTGAATCAACTTGCAAAGCTTGAGTTGGATTGTACACCGCAGATGGTGTGTTCAAACGTGTGGTTCACCAATGAACGTTATCTTGCAGGAACGGCATCGTCCAACGCAAAATCGGTGGGATCGATGAACGGGCGAAACACAGGGAAGCGAACCCCGCGCTCCCGCAGTCCAGAGTCTGCGGCGGCGGCCAAGGCGGAAGGCCAGAGAACGCCCAGGTACGACGTCACGCACAATGCACAGGCAGCAAAGGACGCTGCAAGCAAGCAAGATTTACACATTCGTTTGGTGTTCATTGTCCTACCTTGCAGTTTCACGTCTCTGGGCAGAAAAGTGGCAAACGTGCTGCAGTATCTTTCATTCGGTCGTTGGTTTGTGTTTCAGGTCAAGAAGCCCAACGGGAAGCACCAAGGGCAGTTCCACCCCACGGAGAGGGTCCACCAGCAAGGCCGCGCCGAGATGAGGGAAGCCCCAGGGGGGCTGCCCCTCTCATCCGCACCAAGCTCATCTGGCCAGCCTGGGGATGCCTCCACCAGCACATCATTGACCATGACTTGCTAACCACGTGATACGGGACAGTGATTGACAAGGGGATGCTGCATTCATATCAGATCTCTTCTCCAGGGTGTAGATCATTAGGCATTTTTCACGCGGGTAGAAAATCGTAGCGAAGCACAAATTTTGCAATGCAAGCAGTTGAACTGACGTACAATCACTTGTGTTGTGTACATATTTGTACACGTAGGTAGTTATGCAACGTCATTGTAGAATGAGTAATCATAGAGTTGCAGTTATTTATTTTTCACGTGCTGACAGTTGAATCATTCCATTGCACGCAGTTTGTTTCGGTCAAATGCGACAAACACAACGGTGCGTACAGCACACAACTGACCTCAGTGTTCAAGGATCTGAAGTTTGCGCCGAGGAAATCTTCACATTGAAAATAGGTCACTTCTGCAAAGCATGAACCCTGGTGGCCACGATGACAAACACAGGTTGTTGCTTTGCACAACAACGTCACAGCCCATCTGAATTGGAAATTGTTCGTGATGACTTTGTTTGGTCAGATGCGCGTTGTACATAGTTGCCAGCGTTGTTCGCTGAACTGCGCATGTTTGCTGAAAAACGTTTCATACCAAAAGAACAATTGCTCCTTCAGGTGTCAATATTGGTGTCACAGCACGGAGAATTTGATGCGCAAAACTGGAGAGCATTCCAATCAATTCACCGTCACTTCCATTCAAATCTGAGGAGGGTTGAACTGTTTCCTCCTGGTCGACACACCCGTGCTGAACTTCCCAAACTTGAAAGTTGTTGTTTCCAATGTGGAATTTGTGGAATAGCACGTTCTTCGCTCGTCATTTACACAACCATGGAGCACGTGCGAGATTTTGGTGTGTGTGTGTGTGCGTGCGTGCGTGCGTGCGTACGTGTGCTTGTGTGTGTACTCATTGCAACTTGCAACAACCACAATTTCTACGAAAGAGAAGGGTATGCAGGAAACCGTGAGGCCAACTGGATTCCAGCTATCTGGATGTTTTTCAACAACGAAATGAGACCCTTGCAACACGCCATGTTGTTGCAAGTTTGAGTTTTGGGGTTGGGTGGCGCCAAAATGCAGTGATTTCCGGAAATTGTTTTGTTTGTTTATGGCCAGGCTTCAGTTGACCTCATTTGTTTCTGCTCAAAAAGAAGCAGTGCCTGTTGAAGATTGTGCTGCGACGTGTGCGTATTCGAATATTTATTGCTTTCTGCAGATGTCTGTGAAACTGTGAACTCTTTTAGATGCGCTATAACGAAAACTTGAATGACAGTTTTCCAGTTTTCTCAACACGAACAAACGGAAAAATAAACTTTTACACTTCACATCAATTGTGCCTTTCATCAATGATTCGTGGTGTCGTTATTTTTTTTCTCGCCAAGCGTGAAAAGTAAGACGGACGTTGTGCAACCCCGGATCTAGTGGACACATGAGAACCGTTTGGCGGTTGACACGTTGGTGTTGAGGGTGGAACGTCCAAAAAAAATTGTAAGAAAATTTTGAAACCAAGGAAAGAAGTCATCGTGTGCAATCCTGACTTTTTCGAACTGAGTCCTGTTATCCACAACCTCTCATTTTGCATCTAAAGTCCTCATCTCACAATGAATGAAAAGAAACACGAAAGTGGAAAGGTCTGCATTGTTGTGGACAGGCGTTCTCGGAACATGGTTTCTTGGCACGAACGGAGAGGTGGGGGAGTGTGCTGGACGGTGAAGATGTCCACTTCGCTCATCAAATACACTCACGAGTGCAAACGGTCAGAAAAACAGGAGGAACGGCTGGTTGTGAGGAATTTGGATCACATTTGTTCAGCGGATCCAGAATTGGAGTTTAGGATGGGCCAAAATCGAAATTTTTGTTGGAGGTGGGGAACGAAATACGAGCACCATGGACATGTGCAGTAAATTCTCCGTGCATCACATTGAACTTGGTGTTGTCGGTGCTTCTGTGCATACGACACGACAATCTGAGCTCCAATGACACCACTGAACCCCCCACCCCTGAAAAGGGCGAAACTTGCTGAAAAGAATTCATGATTTAACTTTCCAGGCCTGTGCTATTCACTGAAGACTGCATACTTGACGCAAGAGGGTTTGTTGAATGTTCTCCGCGTTGTGCAGAAAGCAAATATCACGTTGTCCAGAAAACAACTGGCTTGATTTTTTGACACCCAAATACGCTCGCAGGGGTTTGCGTTGCATACCTCCAAAAACCTGAAGGAAAAGTCTCGAATGACTTGTTTTGGGGGTTTATTTTGGGGGTGATGTCTCGAACACAAGTTTCTGAAGCGTGAAAAGCACATACCAGCGTCTGTTTATTTGGAGATGTGCTCGTGACGCACAGGATGTCATCCCAGGTTCTCGCGATTCTGCCACATCCAAGGTGAGAGCTGACTAAATTTGGTGTTGGTGTTGAAAATTGCAAACAGATTTCGATTTATCATGATGTTTTTTTCGCTCGTATGGCACCGGCCAACTGTGGAGTAGAAAGTCTACTGCTTGTCTTGCTGTGCAAGTGTGCGCACAATAACTTTGTGAATAGGCAGATCAACGAGAAGGTGGCACATTTCGTGTTGCTTCTTTCTTTGCAAATGTGCCGTTTTAATTTTACGATCGCACACTTTGTACGCTGTACGCGTAAATTTGCGTTGTCCTTCAGTTGCAAGACAACAGTCTGGTCTCGAGCTAATGCAATGATGTCGAGGGGGAGGGGCCCCAAACACCAACCACGACAATTTTGACAGGACCAAATGGAAATAAAAATTCTGTGTGTTCCTTGTGTCAGATCGAGGGGTCTGGGCCTGTTGCCCATCCCGGATTTGACTCAAGCAGGTGTATAGGACTCACAGTCAGCGCCCATGGCCCAATGCTTGACAAATGTTTTGCTCAAATTTGACAAATGCTTGGAAAGGCACGTGCGCAAATGTCCATCTGAAAACACAAAAGGGAAGAGTGCTGCTTTTTGCAGAAACCTACACGATGCAAGATTCAGGTTTTTTGTCTCCCTTCTAACAATATCTTGGTTCAACCCACATCTGCATGTTTTGCAGTGTTCGATTTTGGACACACCTGAAACACATCAGTTCCTTTGATCAGGACTCTTGTGGATATTTGTTCTGTCCGGCTGCCAACCATCTGATTCGAAAAACAAAGCAGCGCACTTGTCACTATGTCCAAGACCTTGACAAGCAAGTATCAGCAAAATCAGCTCACTCATAGGCACCAACGTGTGTTCAAGTCACTTATTCAAGTGCATAAATTTTGAAAACACTCCAGGTCTGTTCGGTGCAGCGCAAGGAAATGGTAAGTGAACAGGAACAGCTATTGTACCCCAAAAGTGCGCCGAGCTACATGCAGCCCACATATATTCAGACTCATACACAACCAGCAAATTTGTGTTAATTTATACTGCTCATGCAACAACAATCAACGAGTTTCCAAAGTACAGCAGGCTTGAAGAGAGAGGGCGATACAAAGTGTAACAACACCCTTTGTTGTCAGTGTCGAAGTTCCATCTGAAAAGGCTTTTTTGAAATGTTTTGTTATGGACTCAGCATAAAAGTGTGCCTTGTTTTCATAACCTAAGAGTTCACGCGGCAAGTCTGCATCCCACAGGTATGTTTATCCCCATGTAACTCTGACCAAATCGACGTCGGGTTTTTAACATTGAAATGGGACGTGTTGCAAAGGAACCGCGTAGCAGCACAGGATGTACGCAAGATGCATCTGAACCACTCAAAATTGACATTTGCGACAAGGGTGTGGCGATTATTCGTTGCTGAAAAGGAACCGGGTTGTTGATCTTGTGACTGGATTCGAGGCGAATTGCAAGGGGAGCAGGCTTATATTTCTGGACTCCTTGTTGCAGAGAGCTCACCGACCGTGACGTGACGACGCCATGTCGCTGCGCATAACGCCGCCAGAGCTGTCGTACCGCGAGTCCGTCCTCTCGCCCGGCAAGATCGTCAAGTACGTGGTTACTGTCCGACTTCAGCTTCCAGATGTATCAAAGCAACAGTTGTGCACTGCGCGTTTTTTGTGGAGGACCTGACAGCGCTATGTACAGACGCGTGACAACGCTGTTGACCCGTGGTCCTCGGCCCACCGGACACGTTGAACGGAATGATGCTCTGCTCCTAATTGTGTGTGTTTGGCCCGATATGTTTGCATTTGATCTTGTTTGATGTTGGAAAGTTGGAATCAGGAAGGGTCGACCTCTTGCAATCCTGGCTCGCCTGAGTGTTCCTCCGTTGTTCTGCAGGGCTTTGTACGAGATATTACCCTGGGAGATTTTACCCTGGTTCTTCTTTGTTGCCTTGTCCGGGGCTTGCGTGCATCATGATTGTGATTCTCTTCCCCAATAACAACCGCGGCCACGGCACACCAGAAAAAAGCTCATTTGCGTGTGTTGAAAGCTTTGGCTCTGCGTCAAGAGGGGACGTTTCATGTCAGGAAATCTGAATGCAAGGTGAATCCGAGCAAGTGTACTTGTGCGCCCACAAGAAAATACTTTTTGGTGTCGGCTGTTTCTGTGTCTGCATGTGCTGAAGAACCTTGTGGAAACAGACGTCAACATATCTTTGGCGTATCCAGAGGGCCTGGGCCCCGGCCCCATGACACTGAAAAGTAAAACAAATTCCCTTAGTTTTCCACTTAGTGCTTGTTAAATTTGAAAACTTGGGACCCCTTTGGGCCCCAAAAAAAGAAAAGTACCCCCAATGTCGAGGCTGCGAGGTAATTGCAGGCCGAAACTGAGCCTTGTCACCCCCTACCCGATCCTGGATCTGCCAGAGCAATCTTGTGCATATGTCTGCATATTTATGATGGGAAATAGATGTGGACCAACAAGAACGACTGCGAACCACACCTCAAACGGTGTGGAGGACTGGATCACGTTGTCTATGGATCTCAAGTTCAGCAGATTTCTTGGAGAACGCCAAAAATGCAACAAACCAGGTCTGGCACGTACGTACTCACAGTCACTGACAGCAAGAAGCAAGGAACAAAGTTTCAGTTTGTTTCATACTGCATGGGTGCCTTGCAGACGTGAAGAGACGATTTCGTCACCGGACGGACGCACCACGGAGAGGGAGGAAATCCGGATCAGCTTCAACAGAAACGTCAAGGTCGTCCAGGTTGGTGGTCACAACCTGAAAGTTCAGTGTTTGGGAAAGACGATGCCTGCAGGGTCAAAAATCGATCTTGCGTTTTGATAGCACACAGAGTGTTGAGAAAATGGTCCAAGGCATGCAGCGTACATCAGGGGCAAAAAGGAAAAGATGGGAGCAAGAACGACTGTTGAGGGCAGAAAAGTGACTTGTGGTCTTCCAAATCCACCCAGTCAGTGCTCTAAAGCTGCCGTGTCTGTGCATGTTCTTCAGTTTGCCTGCTTTACACGTGAGCTCAATCTTTAGAAGGTCCAATTGTCTTTACACAAGCAACAACGACTTACGCACGTTTCTTCGTTTCTCGCTCGACTTGGGAGGGTCTGGAGTCGTCTAGTCTACAGAACCGTTGCGGCTCCTCTTGGTGCAGGGACAGCACTCCAGTGCCAAAGCAGCGACCATTCAGCACCAGTATCACCCAGAAAACATAACGTTTTGGATGAAAAACTCCTGTTCTGCATAAATTATTTGCAGTATGTGTGCATTTAGAAACCAAGAATTGCACTGGTTCGTTGTTCGCTTTTCATGAATAATACACAATGCCCGAATGTTGGAGGAAACCTTCGGTTTGAATCCTCACCCAGCTCAAGGGCAGATCTGTGGTAGAAGCGTAGATCCTGTGCGCTTGTGTCTGGAGAAAGAACAAAGACACATCAAAAGGGATTTTCTGCTTCGGAAAAGGGTGCAGCAAATATCCGAAAACAACTACGAATGGACTTGAGGAGTTGAACCAGTGCGGCGCAAGGATGTGTAGAAAATAAGTGTTGGGATATGGTTCAAAGAAGATCGAGGTTCAGAGCCTGAATTTTGACTTGAAAGGACAAGAATACTCTCAAAAGGGCTTCAAACTTGAGGGGTATGTAAAGAATGCAACGAGTATGCCACAGTGTGATGGTTTGCGTGCGCTTGAAAAGTTGGAAAAAAATCCCGAAGGGTTTTGACCTGTCCTTCAATCCGAAAGACAAACCCAGAGCTCGAAGATTCAGAGAGAGGCACACAAATTCTTCATTCGTCTTGCAAAAGTTGCAGAGCCCCTGGTTCTTGACGTGTTGTGTTCTGTCGCAGAACTACCGGACGGTGGAGATGGACGGGGCTGCGCTGAGCCCGTCCGACTGGACGAACCTCTACGAGAGCGTCTTCCGGGAGGAGCGCGGCGAGCAGGACTACACCGAGAAGCTCGAGCAGCAGATCACGCAGTTCCAGGTGAGTTCAGCACTGGTGTCATCAGACTCCCCTCGCTATTCACAGACGCCCCGTTGGGGTCCTGTCCCTCGTGTGCTGTAGTCTTCCTGACAGCATCCTCTTGCCCAGCGTGAGCTTGGAGTTAGAGAACTTTGCCAGAACAATTTAGTGGCACCAACGCCGCGTGTTTCAGAAATCGTGTCAAGAAGGGAGTTTCGTGCGCAACATCGCGATCCACCTGACGGAGCGACGCTTCCGTGAGGACGCCGGCATCAAGGCGACCCGCATCCGACCAGGACTCACCAGCAAAAGTAAGAGGGGTGGAAGTCGGGGGACGTGTTTTATGTTGTTCACTGGGGAGTATTACAGAAGCTGAGAGATCAATCAAGATCTTCAAGAAAGTAACCGCACGGAACTCGGAGACAATACAGCCACTGAGATCCACATCCCATGAAAACGAGCGAGTCGCTCACCCGCTCGTGTTCTTCAGCCGCGGTGGGTGCATATGGCCACGCCGTCGTCGAGAAAAACGAGCTGATCCCGGACAACAACTTCTTCGTACCCGGCCGCACGTTCGAGGTCCGCGTCGTCCACTCCAACTTTCCCAGTGAGTGTAACTCAGCCAGAGGCCTTATTGTTTTGCAGTTGCGAGGGAGTTCCTTCGATGCTTTTGGATTTGTATTTATTTATTTTTCAACTCCGCCTTGTTCGAATGCAGACGCTCAGGATGACGTTGAGATTGGGATTCGGACCCTGGCCATCAAGTTCGCCGACCATCACGCTGAGAGCCCGCTGGACCTGGTCTGCTACACGGGCTACCTGAGCCCCTTCTTCACTCCGGCGTCCGTTCAGGATTATCTTGCCAGTCTGGATAGCGAGGAGGCCAGGAAGAAGTACCTCTTCTCACTGCCCATCTAGTGAGTAGACTTTCTGAACATCGTGATTTTGCTGTGCAATGAAGTTTACCGACCGTGAAATACTCGTAGGAACTTGAAAATATGTTTGACATGCATGCAAAACGTGGCGCTTGTTCTTTCTGCACTCACTTCTCCACAGCGCAATCAAAACACCAAAATCAGTGAGAGGCAACGGAACACATGAGCAATTGACCATCCAATCTTGACAGCCTGAAGACACACATCGAGGGCATGCGCTACAAGCCGGACTCCTACTACCACCAGCACTACTACTCGCAGCGCATCTACGACCTGTTCGGGTCGGACGGCGTGCGGCGCCTCGTGCGGGTTCGCCTCATCCCGGCCGACGGCAGCTTCGAGATGGGACGGCTGAGTCCCGAGCAGCAGCGAGAGGCGTGGTGGGTTGGGCTCTGCCTCCATGTGCCTTCTCATGCATGCACGCCATCATCCGAATCAACATCCAGCTCAAGCGACAAAACCAACTGAAGATCCTGTTTCTGACTTTGCAGGAAGACGGCTCGCGACCCCGAGGATGAAACTCCCGCGGACTACCTGAAGCGGGAGTTTTTGGACCGCATGAGCGGAGGGCCTGTTGAATACCATCTCCAACTGCAAGTAAGGAGAACCACCCAAGCCAGTTAGACTCCGCTCACTGTCTGTTTGTCTGAGACGTTTTTTCTCGCGCAGGTGAACGACACGGACTTCGGCCACATGATGTACAATGCGTCGCTGCCGTGGGAGGAGCTCGTCCATCCCTGGGTCACTGTGGCCAGAATCACACTGACCAGACAAATGCCTGATGACGTCATGAAAATTACCAGGTCGGCCTCCCGTGCTCCCTCGTGACTTTGATCAATGCGAAAGAAAAAAGTGATCATTATGTGTTCATCACAGTCCAATTTGCAGATGAACTCAGTTTTGCTTTCCTCTGCGTGACTCAGATTCAACATGACGAACCTGCCCGAGGACACGATTCGCGTGCACGCCGCGGAGTCGTCGCTCGACTTCAACGTCGTGCCGCGCATCATGAACAACGCCTGCGTCAACATCGACCAGTTCTCCCCCGTCGGTGAGCACTCCGAACCTCGAGCATGCACCTCAAACTGAGATGACCGATTGCGATGAGAATCAGCAGCGTGCTTGTTTCGCAGAGCCTGACTTCATCGAAGGCGACACGACCGACTACATCGTGCACGTCGTGACTGGGAACAAGCCTGGAGCCGGGACCGACTCCAATGTCTTCATCTCCATCATAGGCACGTTCCACACATCGACCTTTCCTCGTTTTCTCATCGTTCTGCATGTGTTTCGCTTGCGTTGTTCTCCACTGCATGGTCACCAAGTCGGGAATTTGCTGCCCACCCAATTTCTGTGTCCAGGCTCCTGGAACACTCGCTCCCGCCAACATCGAGGCCGACCGTCTGATTGCACTTTCTGTTTCTGCGGCCAGGTACTGAGGGCTCGACGTCGTATCGCAAGCTGCACAACCCCTGGCGCAACATATTGGAGAAAGCCGAGAAAGACACGTTCGTCGTCGTCGACCGACCAGTTGGAGATTTTCTCTGTGCCAAGGTGTGTGTGTGTGTGTGTGTGTGTGTGTGTGTGTGTGTATCAAACACCCAGCGCAGATTTCCTCCAAGTCGACAACCAAACATGTCCATTGAAATTGGCAGTGTTGCAGGATCACAACCACCAGTTTGTCTCCTTTTTCATCGGACATGCAGATTTACAAGGACAACAGGGGCGCAGGTGCGGACTGGTTCTGTGAGTACATCGTGCTCGCCATGCCCTACAACGGCCGCTGCTACACGCTTCCCTGCTACCAGTGGTTCTCCGGCAAAAAGACTGTCGTCAGCCTCAAGGATGGGAAAGGTGGTCTCTGAACACAAATCATTTTTGTGCGGGTCAAATCGTTCAGGGCGCACAAATCACTTGAAATGCAAAGACAAAACACGGCAAGGGGTCTGATCGCAGGGCTGTGTGCTCTTGGATGTCACGTTGCCGAAATTTATTTCCAGGTGTACTGCTGACCCAGGAGAAGAATCCGTACCTGAGGCTGCAGCGCAAACTGGAGATTCAGGACCGGCAGCAGGTGGGCAGACAATGTTTGTTTTTTTTCCTGGCACAAGGAAATCGTGTCTTGTTGGAAGATGGGATATCAAAGTAAAAATGAATCTCGCGACAACCTCTGTCTCGCCAATACCATTCATTGCGCAACTCCCCGTGGTTCTGTGTGTCCAGCGGTACCGGTGGGCAGCAGAGAAGGACCGCGGGGCCCTGCACGGGCTGCCTGGCTTCATCGCGGCGGGAAGTGACTTCTCGCAGCTGCCGCGCGACCTGCAGTTCGACGACCTGAAACAGCTCGAGAACGCCTGGCTGCAGCACGTCTCCAAGCTGAAGGCCAGTGAGTGATGCATCGAAGTTTCTTTACAGGAAGAAAATGTCCGAGACTCCAGCAGGGCCTGGTGTATTTTGCCACATCTACTCCCCAAGAACACCCACTCCGAATCAAATCCACCTTTCCTCTTTGCAACCACGTTTGATTTGTGCCAATATCGTCACATGTCGCACTTGTCTCACAGTTTGGGAGCGGATCAAGAAGGGACTAAGCAGCGCCTTCGGTTTCCTACGAAAGGGCGGCGCCTTCGCGCCGTTCGTAGCGCTGGCGGCGCCGTACGCCGACAAGCTTCCGGGGCTGAAACACGTGCTGGAGAACTGGACCAAGGACACGGAGTTCGGCAGACAGGTAAGGACGGGTTTGGGAGGGTTCACTTTTGACAGTACATTTCCATTTTCTGAAGAAGGCAGAAACGTTGGCACGGAACTCAGATATTTGTGGCTTGTTGACTGATTCAGCTGATGAACGGACCGAACCCGATGAAGCTGATGCAGATCACAGCGCTGCCCGACAACTTTGACCTGAACCCGGAGCTGATCGAGGACCAACTTTCACAGGGCAAGACCTTCGACGAAGAGCTGCATGTGAGTACAGGAACGGCCGCCAATATGAGACCCTTCACCCTTCTGTGACAATCCGTCCAGCTCACCACAACAACAGTCATGAATTGAACCGACTTTTGCACATGTGCATCGCGCTTCCAAAATGGGAACACATCAAATTTGTGCACATGTCCTTTCTGTGAGATTCTGGAGGCCTGCAATTTGTACGCATTTCAGTCGGGTCGGTTCTACATGGTCACGTACCCGGAGCTTCAAAACTTCTCCTCCTACGACGATGGCCGGGCGAGCCCTGCCGAGGAGGCCGAGAATGGTGAACAAGAGGAAGGAGCTAAATCAGAGAAAAAGGTCAGTGGCATGCCACATCCCTCGGGGTCAGCTCACCCAGCTTTTGTACGAGAAAACAATTACGTACGGTGACAGATGGGTGCTCCGATCTGTGCGCGTTCAGTCTGTGAGACTTTGCTGAGACAAGGAGAAAGAACAACACTTCGAATTGCTTTGAAGAAGGAGGCAACAAAGGAAAGGCACATCTGCGCGCCGATGTGTTTGCTGTACTCGAAGAATGGGACCCTGATTCCACTGGCGATCCAGCTCACCCAGGTTCCCACAGTCCACACTCCAATCTACACCAAGTGAGTTCCACGAGTTTCGCGTCCAAACGAGGAGATTGAACCACAGAAAACGATCCGGGGTGGAACCACGTCGATCTTTTGCCCGTTGAACTTCCACGCTCCTTGTGCTTTCGGCGCAATACAGTGTTTCCTTTCCGTGCTTCACAGGGAGGACGATCGTGGAGAGTTTTCCGACTGGATGATAGCCAAGATGTGGGTGCGCGTGGCGGACGCAAATCTGCACCAGCTGTCGGTGCACATCCTCGGAACTTACCTCATTTTGGAGCCTATAGGTACACACTTTGACCACTTGTGAGCAACCTGAAGTGCATCCGTGCACGGTCGACAAATTGTCTGTTGTGTTGAAGTGTCAGAAGTACGCGCGAGTGACATCGGGTCAAATTCAGATCTTGCGTGTCTTTTTTCAGCGCTTGCTCTGATGCGGAACCTGCCAGCGGTGCACCCGGTGCACAAGTTGCTGCACCCGCATCTGCGCTACATCCCAGCCATCAACACGGTGTGGCGCCGCGTCCTGCTCGGGGAAGGCATGGCCTTCTCACAAACACTCGGACTTGGCGAGAAGATCGAGGATGCCATCAGCTTCATGCGAAATCAGTACAACACCTTCAAAATCTCCTCGTTACATCTTCCGGAAAACCTGATTGCAAGAGGCGAGTGAAGTCAAGTTGTGCTGAACGATTGGAGTCTTCGTGCTCTGCAGGAAGTTCGAACTGACGCCGCCTTTTATGATAATTTTGAAACCACTGTGTGCAGGCGTGTTGAGCAAGGACGGCCTGCCAGGCTTCCACTACCGGGACGACACGATCCGCCTCTGGGGCGCCGTGCAGAGCTTCGCCGCGGACGTCGTCGCTGTTCACTACCGCGACGACGAGGAGGTCGAGCTCGACGACGAACTCACTCTCTTCCTTCAGGTCCGTTCACTGATGCCACGGACTGAGCCATAATCCTTGTATATGCGACTCGTTTTCCGCTGGCGAATTTCAACTGGGGCTTACACATCTGTCGGGTTTGCTGCAGGATCTGCGAAACAACGGATTCCACGAGGACGCCGAGGTTCCGGACCGCTTCCGGTCACGTGAGGAGCTCATCAGGTTCATCACTATCGTCGTCTTCAGGTCAGGTTCTGTCCAACTCCCAACGGATGTCTATCGTCCTGCCTTTGAACCCATGCAGTTCATGCAGCATGAGGTCTGATTCAGAGTCAGCCAGATTCAACTTGAAGCTGTCCTTCAGACCGTGTCACGCTTTGTCAATGATATCCCGCACACGTGTTTTCTGCCAAACCACGTCTTCAGGCCGCACGCATTGGTTCGTTTCATTTAGCCAGATTGGCTCTGCATGAAGTTCAGAACACAGATCTGCGCGGTTGTTGCTGAACAACACAATGCCCAAAACGAAACGTACCGGCAGAGTGTTTGAACCATTGAGACTGCAATGCTCAAGCAAGCGATATTGTTTTGCCTGCAGGGCAACAGCGCAGCACTCTGCGGTGAACAAAGGGCAGGTGACCGTCTACACCTTCACGCCCAACGCGCCACCAGCGCTGATGCAGCCGCCCCCGACGGAGAAGCGCCCGGGCGGGTGGGAAGCGGACGCCGTGCGACGCCTCCTGCCGCCGCCCGAGATCGCCGAACAATACAACGAGATGTGTCGCCTCTTCGTCGGTTTCAACAAGAACGCGGTGAGCATCTCAAACCTCCATTCAAGAATTTGCCGTCCAAAGGTCCCTGTTCGAAAGCAACAAAGCGGCATTGCAGGAGTGTGGAGCTTGCTTTTGGTTCTCAATGTGCCACAGAGTTACTTAGCCCTTTTTGTTAAAACTATTCTGTATGTCAATTCACGGCTGTTCTCCACCCGCGCAGAGCCACCTGGGTGAATACCCGGAGAAGCTGTTCAGCGACGAGCGGAGCGTCGGAGCGGTGCGGGCGTTCCGCCGCCGCCTCGACGAGCTCAGCGGCGAGATCAAGACGCGCAACGCCGGGCTCGCCGCACCCTACACGGCGCTGCTTCCAGAGAATGTCAAAACTGGCATCAGAACCTAGGCAGGGGCACCAACATTGCATCCTTCCCTGCCCACAGGATTTGAGTGTGTGCTGATGGGTGCGTGCATGCAGACTCGTGTTTGTTTGTATAGAACGGACTGCATATACATGTTGGAACACGCAGACTTCACTGTTCCCATGCAAAACTCGAACTCAACCGGCGAAAATGTGACTTGAAAACTTGGGCGTTTTCAAGATCAACGCAAGGATATTTGTGAGTACATGCCTGTAGCTCTGGTGTGTTGTATTAATCACTGGAAAACCTTTCTTGTGGTGCTTTTGTGTGTACATGTTTCTGTTGAATACGCAATCTTTTTTCGAAGTTATCGTGGCTACAGATTTGAGGGAAAGGGTGACAGGAAAAGAAGGGCAACTTTTGCGTCAGTGTGAATCGACAAAGAATTCCATGCAGAAAAGTCTGAAGACGAAAAAGAGGGCGCATTCATTCTTTCAATCCTGACACGGGAACATGGCCAAAAACCCCTGTGTCGGGATCTGCTGGAGTCAAAAATGTGATTTTGTTGTGGAATTGAATCTCTGTGGTAGTGGGTCAGGATTTCCAATACACCGTGCACGCCCAGTTTTGTCTTTTGCTTTGAAAAAGTTCCTGTACAGTGTTGATTAGATCTACTTGTAATTTGAAAAGTTGTCTTTCTGGGGACGAACGAGACTGGCTTTATGCGTTCCAGTACTCGATCCGACGCTGTGATGGTCTCTGTATACGTACTCGTACTAAAGTCTTGAGTTCCGTCTGTCAATGGCAGTATTGCAGTGTGAGAATGCCTCCCCGAGTCAAAATGCCTCCCCGAGCAGTGTGACCCTGTGGTCCCTGGGTCAGAATGCTTGAGGGAGGAGTTCTGACGCAAGAATCTTGCTTCTGACAGATTATCTGAACTCAGTGGCCAAAAACTTCATGCCATGGATTCTTAATTGCTCTTGAAACCCTTGTCCAATCCCTGTTTGACCAGTTTATGACCAACCAGCACATCTCCAAAACCAAAATGATAGCTCTAACCAGATTGTAAAGCATAAACTCAGCCGAGTGCCGTCCAAATCGCCTGTCTTTGGTGAAACCAATGACTGTTTTTTCACAAAGTTTGTTTCGTACACAAAAATTCGCGACGAAACCAAAAACAGCGCGCTTCGTGGCTGATAATATCACAGACTTGTGGCAGATAATTGGTTCACATCACTCTCACTCATTTCAGCAATAATCCTTGTCCAATCGTCTTTGATCACTGTCGTTACCTGCTCAAACATTGTCAAGTTATAACCAGTAAGTGGCTCAGAATCGCACAATTCTGGCAGATATTCTGACCCCTGTCACTTTTGAGTTCATTCACACCCATGGCATGATCTGTGGAAAACTTGTGTGATGATTTCTGATCAGTCCTATCACTTGGTCATTTCCTCATTGGTCCGTACCATTTCTACTTTTGATTCTGATCAGTTTTGTTCACCAAGCAACACCACAATCAAGCGTAAACTTCTGACAGTCTTCGTGCTTTTAGTTTCTTACAGTCTGTGAAAAGCCACTGTCCGGTGATCTCTGAGTGGTTCCATAGCCGACCAATACATTTCCAATGACCAATAATTGGCTTAGATCACACGGACGGACAATTCAAACTCCGTTCCATTGGTTCACACCTTTTCTACTCTGGGTCTGTAAAAAATCTGCCTGATTGTGTCACCTTCCACTTTAGAATCTTTATGAACTTGTGGCAAGTGATTCAAATACTTTCTTCGTTCATAGCATTCCCACTCATAGTCCAGAAAGTATCTTGCACAATCAGTCCCAATTCTGACCTCAGTTGCGAGATGAAAAAAGTATTTCTGTTTGTCAGAGAAATACACTCACAAGTCACTGTTCGGTACGGAACAGTAATCCGACAAACACTGATCAACGTCGCGCAACACAACTTTTTCATTGGGGTCATGGAGCCAATTTCGGTGTATCGTGTTGAGACTGAACATTGGATTTTCGCGACGGATCAAGCTCAACGCTGTGTGTGTCCACGGTCAAAACCCAACCCCTGTGTAACAATCAAGCAAAAATCACACTGCAATGGGGCCAGGCTGTCAACCAGGTTGGATCTTTCCCAAAACACGTTTGGAGAAAGTTACAGCTCTCCTGTCAAAAACGGCCCGAAAGAATTTCCCATTCATTTCTGATTTGCTGATAAAGTTGAGTTCATCTCACTTCGACCACCTTCCAACAGCACTGACATCAGTAACTGCAAAACAGTGCAGTCACGCTGCTAAAGTCGCGCGCTTTGAGTTCGCAGTGGTCACCCCAACACACACCTCTCATCTAACTTTGCCCAGGTTGGATGCACATATCGGAACGCGTGCTTCAAAGATATTTGTTTCAAGTTTGCTTTTGCAACCTTTTGGTTTTATTCTTGCCACATAAATCTCCACAAACTCAACCGACATGACGTTCTGCGGAGTTGAATTCGTCTAAATTCGCACCACTCTCCACAATACAAAACGAACATGTGGTACCGGTGCGTCACGGACAAAAGCTTTGTGCTCCGCATACAGACTGACGCTTTTCCGAACGTCCTAACATCCCTTCACAGCTCAAAGCCAATCCAGGTTGCAGTTCTGGCTGAAATTACGGCACATAGCACCATTCTAACACTTGTGTTGTTCTACAAGAAGTCCTCCTCAGTGCCTTTTTGTTCTTTTGCTTTAGCTTCGAACACTCGTCTCACATTCCGTTCCGCATGGTCAAGCATGTTGAAGTAGTTCATCTGCAAGATTTGCCACGAGTCCTCGCGGAAATTGGGAAGACTCCGAGAAAACCTGCAACAAGGATGACGAGGTCTTCAGCACTGGCGCGTCTCGTGCAAATCGAACGTTCGTCACCCGCCGAGTGCATGTGCTCCACGGAAGGAAAACATTTGAAAGTTCATCAAAAAACATCTGAATTTGATACTGATCAATTTTCCACCTATTTTTTACATTTACGAAAGATACTGCGGGGGAATAAATGGGCCGGGTTGTGGGCTTGAAACGAACCAAACAAGAAACAGCGTAGCCACATGCCGAACCGGCAACATGGCCACTGTGAAATGGGAATCCACCGCTATGATAGCTGTGATTTTTGCCTGGCCAAAGACCCGGAGCTCATTCTGATACTCTTTCCTGAAGCGTCAGATCACCCACCCAATGTGCGATAGAAGCTGCACTGAGCGCGCACTGTGACCAGGTTTGCCAAACCGCGTTGACAAGTGCTTTGTCACCAAGCTCTGCAGCCTTTTAGCTCCGTTCAAGGTCGTTCTTGCAAAGTGGAATGTTGACCTGTCACGGTGGTAGGTCATAAACAAACAAACAAACGAACACACACACACACACACACACACACACACACACACACACACACAAACACACGTACCTGAAGTTGCTCAGTGTGGCGTCAGCGAGGGCGAGATCTGGAGACTCCAACATGCCGAGCGCACTGCGCCTCGACTCGTGGAACGCCTCCCGCGTCGCCTCCCGCGTCGCCTGCCGAAACTTCTTCTGGCTTGATTCGTCCATCACCTGCCTGAACCTCTGACCGGATTGGACCATCATCCGTTCCATCCTCCGCAACATGCCGTGACGGATGACAAACACAGTGAGGACTTCGATGCGTGGGGCACCTGCAAACATCAAAGCAAACATAATTAGACTATAAAGTAGAAAATTAGCCGCGTGCGATCCAACTGTCCTCCGCAAAAAATGATCGGTTTAGTGACCATTTCCCCTCAGTTCATTTGCCCAGTGGTAATCTTTTTTCAGCAATGTGTCCAAATTGATAAAGTTTCACACAGCCAACACTACAATACACCTGAAATGTTTATTTGGCACCAATATCCAATATCACTTGGTTCAAACCCCTTGTTGGAGCATTCCTCCATTCATTATGAAAACAACTGAGTACACATCTTTTCAGTGATGTCTTGACTGACAATGTTTCATACAACCAACACTAGAACATGGAATGTTCAAGGGGGGGGGGGAGGTAAAGCAACCGAGTTGAGTTCATTTGCCTGAGCCAACCCAACTAAAGTTGCTTTCATCCACAAAAATACGCGACGAAAACAATATCAGTGCGCTTCACGGCTGTTAACAAGACGTAAAATGATGAACAGGCGCTGACGCTTTCAGGGTACCTGCCCGCAACCATTGGTGGCTGCGCACTTGGACACAGCCACTCAAGTGCACAACTTACGGCACACAATCTCACAATGGTACTTTTCCGCGCCGTTCACCAAGTTTGGCTTTGCCACGAGCCTGCTGTTCTTTACCTGTGCTTTTCTTCACGGAGATGTCATACACCAGGCCTCGGGTCTCGTCGTGGTGCAGTTTATGCAACAACAGCTCTCTTCTGTCAACTGCCGACAACTTTGAGAAGTTTTGCACAACCTCTTGCAGAATCTGAAACACAGAGCATCAACATGAAACTGGCCCGTGAACTACAAGTGCACCTGAAAGGAAAGGTGGCCACACTTGCCATCAGTGAAAGGTCACAACGGAGCAAGAGCACAAGTTCGTACCTCTGGATCTGCTCGACTTTCCAGCCATGACTGGTCCAACTTCCCAGTGGATAGCATATGTGTGATTTCTTCCACGGTCTGGGAAAAAGAATGCAGAGCGAATCAAGAATGAGTTCCAGCGAACATGTCCCACCCGGTGAGGTCCACCACACTGGCCAGAAAATGTTTGAAAGACCAAAGCAAAAAAAAACAAGACTTCGAATCCTCAATATTTATTTGCCAGCATGTTCAGCGCAATCGGCGAGATCTTGAGTAGAATTGCAATGCAGGTCACCATTGACAGACTCAAAGTGGCTGTGCAGACGTCTCGTATTGTGTTGAACAATCAGCCGCGTGCCATCCTAATTTCCTACAACAATCATCGGTCTGGTGAAACCAATGATCATCATGTCACACTGACCAGTTGTATCAAGATACATTAGAGTAATGATCCAGTGGCCGGCCACCAACTTGTTTCTGCAGTCTCTGCCACACACATTTTGGGCTCTATCTCAGCAACTACATGAGATAAAAGAATGAAACATACAGCACCTGAAAGCTCTTTTCAGGAGCTTTCAGGTGCTGTATGTTTCATTCTTCTATCTCATGTAGTTCTTGTTTTATGGGGGTGGCCCATCTGGAGCCACTGCCTCCAATGGTTCCATCTTTCCAGCCAAAAATAATAACC
>JAAUXT010003042.1_pt1 | contig 51040 bp, 40 predicted proteins | sample 7278171 | NCBI WGS metagenome assembly JAAUXT01 (sample SAMN14350112, study PRJNA611818) | marine sediment metagenome | isolation source: surface marine sediment (1.8m) | place: French Polynesia: Moorea | collected 2018-08
CAGTTTCCACTGTTTTACAGTCTGCTTGGGTACAAATTGGGTCACATTGCACAACAATTGCAGAAGGTTCCGATCATGACCATTCTCAGAATTAAATGATAGATCCTCGTAAAGAGCAGTGATTGTAACTGGCCTCAAGTTGACAGGGGTGTGCACGTTGACTGTCAAAGTGCACATAAATCTGCTGGGAAAGAATCCAGTGCAATGGGGAAGAACGGATTTGGGATCACAAACTTTTTATCGTCCTCCTCTGCAGCCTGCGGATCCTCGGAGCGGAGATCGTGCTCGTAGAAGGCGCCCTTCCGAGGGATGTAGGCAGGGTTCTTCCGGTCTTCGTCGTCGTCCAAGTTGGCAGCTTTTTCTGGAGTCTCCTGCAGAATAACAGCACCGGCACGTCAAGCAAGTCTTGTGTGAGACAGAAGTCGGGTGTGAACAACTTCTCCACAGAAAGCAAAGTTGCTGCACCTCTCCGTCCCCGCTCTGTCTCTCCTGTTCCATCCATTCTTCATCCTCCACAATCACGCTTTCGTCATATTCTGTTTCCGTTTCCTCCTCTGTCTCGGTCTCATCATCCTGTCGAAACAAAGAATTGCAACACACTGAACGGCCCGCACCCTCGAAATGCACTTCTGCTTATGCTGGATCGAGGCATTTGATGTGATGCGTCTTGCCCCACCATGGTGGATCTGGTCCCGCCATTTGGTATGGTGGTTTGTTGCCGTGGTGGACCTGGTGGGGCTTGTTGGGGGCCCCCTTGACACTCATCATCACACAGCATGATTCCATGAACAAAGCACACGCCTCATCTTGAGTCAAGCAGATTTTTGGGTTACAAATAACGCGAAAAATCACGGGTCTTTGGGGTGGTGAACAGCCCGCTTCCGCCACTTCAAGACGCGGTCTACGAAAAAAGTCGACGCATCAGGAAGCAATTTGTCATTTGGCAACGTTGTGATTTTCCGAGGAACTGAGTGCGGACATTTCAACGTTCACGTGTTCCATTCTCACCTCGTTCTCCTCTGTTGCACTCTCGTACTCGGACTGTTCCGTTTCTCGCTCTGTGCCAATTTCACTCTCCTGCAAGCAAGAATGTCAACGCATTAAACACTGCCGCACCTAGAAGTCTGGTGCTTGATCACACGTATTTCGCGGGAAAACTGCTGTGCACGAAAGTTCACTCTGACTCACAATGCACACAAAACCAGCACACCATTGTGGCTTGAGAGTGTGTGAAAGAAACAAACAAATCCACCTTGCTCCAACCATTCACAAAATAGATCCATACAAACTGGCACATCCTCTTTCTCTTCCTACCCAAGGACGACCACGTTTATCCTTCAATCCCGGGTCAAGTTTATGTTTCACGCGCACACCTCTGTAGATCTAGATCTTCTGATTGTGACTGGATTCACCAACAGATTCCTTTCAAGACAATATTCCACTCTTCCTCGAATGTCGAGTCTGACTGAAGACATGATTGTTTTGGATGGATCTGGATTCTGGCTGGTGTAGAAATCTAGACTGGACTCTCGTAGACTCTATTTCACGAATAGCTCAGTGAAGTTCAAGACTGGTGGCCTTGGAAAAGTCAGGGGCATTGGTAGATCTATCTACACATCACGTTTTCACAGAGTGAAGACAAATGACTTGACCGGATTTACGAGGCACTTTCACCGGCGGGTCATGGGAACTCACTTGTGTGAAGTGCCGAAAGCATGAATGAAAAACATTCCATTCAGACCATACCCCAAAACTCATCACCCAGACAGAATATGGCACAGAAAATGCACAACTTACACACTCAGAGCTCCTCGGTGCCCTCACGCTGCTCTTTTGTTGGATCCGCTCATCATCTTCACTGTGATCGGAATCCGATTCACTCGTGTTCAATCGCCTTCTTCTTCGATCCATCTTCACCGTTTTTCTCACGAATCTGGCAGCACAGACCTCGAGTGGGCCTGCTGGACTCGATGGTAACTTCTGAAACAAAGCGTCTCGCTCCGTGCAACGTCTACACTCTATGTCTGAGTTGAATCCTGTAACAAATCTTTTGTGGGCGAAATTCCACAAGTGTATATTTCCTTTTTTCGCAGAACACGCAGCGTATGACGTATATCTTCAGTTTAGTGGCAAAAAGAATGGTCGTCGCCATTTTTGGTCGATCATAACAGAAACGCAGATGGCGACACTGAAATATTTTTTTAACGTCAGAGTGCAGCACCAAAGTCTTCATGTGGGATCACTTTCGTTGCAGTAAAATGGTTTATTGTCTGTTTGTCTTTCTTTTGCTGGCATTTTCAGACGTGAGAGCTTTCCAGTACGCATCTATAGATTCGGCTGCACAGAGCTACAGGTGAAAGCAACCACTTTCTGAGCTGTTATTGACTGTTTTGTGATGGTTTGGCAAATCATTTGAGTTTCCGAACAATTTCCGCGGGTGCGTAATGGTTATAAAGCCTGCGGTCACGGGCTTGAATGTACGAGTGTCTGTTGGTTCAACAGTGCTGGTGTTTTGCCGTGTCTCGAGCGGATGGGCCCACGGAGAATACCCTCCATCCCATTTTGTGCACCTTGTCGAGTCGGAGGCAGCTTTGACTTCCGAAACCATTGGAAGATATCGCAAGACTCAAAGATGGTGGGTCCCCCTCCCCCGTCTTGTCCTGGACCCATCAGAGTGAATCGTTTTCTCAGTGAAATCACATCATACGTTTAAAATCTCACGGGAAGTATCAAATCAACTGTCTCACCAATGAACTGACCAATGTCAGTGACTGACGGGTGATCGGAGACACCACGTTGTGACGGAGAAGATTCCGACGGTTGACATTCATTGGTTGAAAATGTGTTTGCCAGCTGATGGCCCAGCTGAGAATCAGGGTCGTCCTGTTGTGAGTCGGTTGTGTGGCTGTGCATGGAAAATGGCTGAAACGTTCACGTCCCTCCAGCTTGCCAGAGTTGCCGTACCCCACTGGCGGCCTGGCTCCGTGGATTGATGCCGCCACCGTCCACGTGCATTACAACGGCCACCACAGAGCCTACACCACGAACATGAACGCAGCTTTGCAGAAGTGGAGAGAAGAGGTGAAACAGCCATGTCCAGTGAAATTTTTAGTCAGCATGCACGTTTTTGGGACCGATGTTCGGGTGTGTGGTCCCACTAAAGTTCAATTCAGAGCAGTCAGCCCGAGTTGCAGAATCGACGAACCACGAAATGGCTGGTTTTCCCTTAAATTTCTAGATTCCCGGGGACAAGCTTCACGAAGAGTCCATCACCGTCATTCTGGAGCATCTGCAGCAAGTGCCTGAGCAGTACAGAATGGCCGTGAGGAATCACGGGGGCGGGTGCGTCTGTGACTTGTGATATATTTTGAAGGCAGGCATCCTGGTCTGTTTGCTGAAACACTGCGTGTTTTGAGCACAATCCGTGGATCTTTGATCTCTTGCTGATTTCAGAACTCGAACACCGGCAAATCGATTGCATTTGGTGCATTCAATCCAAACTGGACGAACTCCACACCACTGTGCTGCTCAAGAAACATCGCGTTTTGCTTTTGTCACTCAGGTTTGTGAACCACCTGTTCTACTGGTCGGTGATGTCTCCGAACAGCGACGGCGTCGCGCGGACGCCGCGTGGAGCGCTGCGCGCCGACATCGAGCAGCAGTTCGGCAGCTTCGACCAGTTCCGCGCCGCCTTCACACACCAGGCCAAGACGCTCTTCGGCTCAGGTCAGTGCTGCTGTTCAAGGTTCAGGTGCTTTTTACACGAAGCCCAATCGACTCGCACCGTGTTGTGTTGCAAACCCTGCAACACTCCTGTCACTACGACAGACACGGCCACTATGTCCTTTGACAATTTAATTCAACCATTGTTGTTCAATGCCAACAGCAATGGGTAGCACCACTTGCACTGACAGAAAAAAAACCGTGAATTGCATGTTGTTGTTCCATTAGTTTGGCTGCATCGAGAAATTGTCTTTTGTCGCAGACCAGTGAAGCAGTAGTGTCGCAGGCGTGCGAGTATTTTGCGGCGGCGCTTGGCGGCCTGAGAGCGATTCAAGGGGCCGGGTCTGCAAACTTGTTTGGAAAATTGTCAGGAACGATTCGTTGTTAATTTCTGGGCATTCTCGAAAAGCAGACATGTCTTTCAAACCGACTTTTCTTTGAAAAACGTTGAAAAAAGAGGCAAAGAAAAATTGAGTGTCAAAGCACTTTGTGCGCACTTTGTGATCTCCAATGTACTGTCAATCACTGCTGACACGACTGCGCCTTGACGACATCTGGTCTCATCCATGAGGAAGAAACTGAACTTGATCTCGAACCGTCCAGGTTACGTGTGGCTGGTGAGGAACACGTCCGGTGGCGGCGGCGGCAGCTCGCTGGACATCATCAACACAGGCAACCAGGACTGTCCGCTGACGAGGGGACGGTACCCTCTCCTCGTGATTGACGTGTGGGAACACGCCTACTATCTAGAGCACAAAAACAAGAGACCGAATTACATCGACAACTGGTGGATGGTGGTGGATTGGGACAAAGTGAATGAACTGGACGAGTTCTGGAAGAAGAGGAACGCAGCCAAGGATGAACTGTGACAGGATGCGGACCAACCGCAGAAATCGAACATCGATGACTTTCCATGCCTGTTGGCAGTGCGCACAATGTCTTTCGGACGGACACCTCTGTCAAAAATATTGTGATCACAGTCAGTCAGTGCCGATGTAGGGTTCTCCACAACACCTTGTGTGCTTGCCTGTTCGGCATATTTTGACGTGAAACTTCCAACTTTTTATGAGAAATGTTGATCTGCGTGCGTGCGTGAGTCAAATTGAGCCGCAGCGTGTCTCAGGTTAATGATGGTGTGTCGTCTGCTGCACACGACAAGGGTGTGGAGTGATTGAGATTCTGTTGAATTGAGCGGGGCCGGGGTCTCCTGCGCATCACCTCTGTCAGTTGAAATTGGTGTCACGTCTTTATGTAACGTCTTCAAGCAGAGAAAGTCGTTTAGCTCGCCAATAACTCGACTGTGTTTTGTGGGTTTACAATGACATTCATGAATGGACCACCAATGAATTGACGTTTTCTTATGACGTTCCTCTGGTGAATTGGGATTTTCTTACGACCAGCCTTGACGAGACCACGCTTCAAAAGACATTTGTATTGATACCGTCGTCAACGAGGGGATTTGGGCGGATTGTCACTCAACCCACGAGCGTTGGCATAAAGCTGTAATATGGTCTGATTTACGGAAGTCTCCCGCGGCCTCACACTTCGCTCCGGCGGATATTAAACCTGCGGCTCCTTCTTCAATCCAGGCTTAGTGATGCACCATTTAATTACATGCCTCACTGGTCGCGCCAGAAACGGAATTCTCTCCGGCTGCTTTTCTTCAATCTTTGCATCATCAAATGCGAGGTTTTGATTCTGCGCACCAAGTGCAAGACGTGTCCGTCGGTTTCGGTGTGTCTGAACACAGTTTTCGGCCAATAGATTCTATTTTCACAGACTTCAACTCTGTTGTGATTTGTTTCCGGATGCTCTGAAGGCAGATCCACCACAGAGCCTGGTGGACCCTGGGCAGCAGCGGGGTCCGAGTATCGGGACGGAAATCTGAGCGCGGTGGTCGCGCTCACGGAGTCCGCGTGTAAATCAGAGACGTGTGACGCGCTTCTGCTGCGGAGGATAATGAAGCTGTCCCGGTGCATCAGGTCCGCGCCGCCCCGCCCGACCCCGACAGCCCCACTGCAGGCCAGGTCTGCGCTGAGTATGTGTGTAATGCACCAAAAGCGAAAAAGTGTGGACGTATGTTGCGCTTTCCTTTGTGTGTTGGTCAAGAATCTGCTCGATTGAGATGAAGGCACGAGCAGAGAGCGACGCTTAGATTGAGAAATGGGAGCTTGTTCTGAACGTTTGACGTTTGTGCAGGCAGAAAACTAAAGCAACACAACATCTGGACAACAGCAAGATATTGGGAAAGTTTCTGGTTGTTCGTTCAAGCGAGTAAATCGTTCTGAATCGGGTGGTGGTTTGGGAGGAAGAGGCGCGGAGTCCGTCCTCAACTGCGGGGCCGACAGCGCAGCGCCACGGTGGTCGAGGCAGATAAAACTGGAGGCCAAATTCATTCCAGTTGAGCTCACTTGTGACAATGCATTGATGATCATTCTGATTCTCGAGAATCAATACGCACTGTTCCGGGCTGTAGTTTTGTGACCACAGAAACCTGACCAAGCATGTGGAATGATAACGTTTCTTGAGGGCTTCTCTGTGTCAGCCTGGTTCTTTGCTTTCAGTGCACGCAGTTTCACGCACCCTGTAGCCTTCTTTATCATCTCAGTCGAACGTGCGACAGCAGAAGGACGTGTTCCAGACGCGGAACTGTTCTTATCTCGAGTCAAAAGACTCTTTGGGGCAGCTGCAACACATTAACAGACGGACTGCTGATCGCTTTAATGTCTTCACAGGGTGTGGAGCTGATGTCCAAAGCTCTTGGCATCAGATCTTGGTCCCCAGCAGATGGTGGTTTCGTTCGAGTGATGCCAGGTGCGAGCACTCTCCATGGAAGGGTGGACTTCAATCGATCAGTTGTGTCATAGAAGTTGAAGTGAGAAACTTTTTGTCCAGGTTGTGATTTTCCTTCACCCTCAACGCGAATGCTGAAACGTTGACTGCTTTCAGTTCTGGGCAGAGTTTCTGTTCGGAGCTGCTGAGTCATTCGGCGATTGAAGATGACAGCTTAAAATAATCGGATCTGGTGATCTGTCACGTTTTGACATTTGATCAAAGATCCACGCTACGAAATTATCTCGCAGCGTCTTCACGCATTGCATTTGATTTCAAACGAGGTGCATTGCGCTACAACCGCATCGTCCGTGGCTCGAGATCGCAGGCCGGAGCGTCCTGCGCAGTCCCGACCGATTGAAACCCTCTCCATCACACGGCATCCGGTGCGGCCCTGCACCTCGCCCCGCGGACCGCGAGAAACGAGACGGCTGCATTGAAATGTCATTTGCGCTTTGAGAGCTAATTGGCCGTGACGAGACCATTAACAGATTGGGTGGAAAGCGAGAGCTGAAGGGGGAAAATCCTCGTGGCAGTCTCTCAATCATCTGGCTCGGCTCCTGTCTCTGCAGCGGCGGGGCGTGATCGCTTGTTCGATCTACGGTCCGTGTATCGTGTTTGGATAAATTTCAAAACCTTTGCTTTTCATTCAAGCGTGCATGCTACAGGAAATGTATCCTTCTTGGAAAGATTTTTGGATCGAATCTTGTTATTTTATTCCGTACAATTGCATGTTGAAAAACCACACCTCCAGAGTCCTAAGCATTTGGAGAAGGAAACCAGGAGCCGTCAGGGGACACAGAAGAAGGAAGCCTGAAACGGGAATAAAATCGTTTCGATCGTTTGGCAGACGTCAGATCAACAGCAAAACTGGCGCACTGCGGCGCAGGAAGCAAAGAAACGTCAAAGGAGAAACCAGCAACAAAATACTCCACGGTGAAACAGCCTGTAGATACGAACACAAGAAAGCGCCAAGGTGATAAAATTTGGATGTATTTTGCTCACAGCACTGCACAATATCGCCTCATTTTCAGCTGTGGCTGCAATTATGACAATGGTTCGTGGTGTTTGTCCAGCAATGCAGACATTCGATGAGTCTTCTTCAGGCGGAAAAAGTTTCTTCTTCAGTCATCTCAGAGAATTCTGAAAGTTGTGCTTGAAAAAAATCTCGTATGCCAAGGATGTTGTTGTTCCATGGCAGAACTGATCCCTTCACAGATTGAGTGAGTGTGTTTGTGGCCAAGGAGATGTCGAAAAAACCAATCCCACATGGAACATGTCAAGCCTGTGGGGATTCGGTGATCGCAGGTGCAGCTGCACATTTCGCGGTTGCCTCGTCCGGTGTCAGGCCGGGAACCACTCAACAGCTCACCTGCTGCCGGTCATTGGGCAGAGTACGACGCACTGACCAATAACACTGCATCAAATTGTGATCAAACGCAGTCGCTACGTGATCAGAATGCAGCGCCAAGAATGAAGTTGATTAATATCATTCCGATCAAGAAGTTGACCTGCAGTATTGCTTCGCCTTTGGTGCAGGGTTGTAAATAATAAGGGTCTCCCAGATCCTCGGGTTCTTTGCTGCTGCTTGGCCCTCGACATGAGCAAACTGAGTTTCTGGAACCAACGATATTCTCTTCTATCCCTCTCCAGATGCTGATTGAAGGGCAAAGTTCTGCAGTGTCCTGCGTGTTCAGCTCTCCCTGACTGGCTGAAGCAGTCCAGATGTATGTTGTGTGGCAAGTCCAGATTCTTCCAGTTGTTGAACTGAAAGTCTGGATTTCACAGCTGGGTTACGAGTCCAGATTGACGCCGTTGAGCCTGAGCAGCAGCAGGGCGAGGAGCGCCGCCCACCCGACGCCGCCCAGCAGCAGCGCCGCCACCGAGAAGCGCAGCGCCGCCCGCCGGTGGAACGCCGCCCGCAGGAAATCGCCCTTCTGTTCGCTCTCCAGAGACGTCACTGAAATATCACACTCAAAATTGAAAACATGGCTTTGTGTCTCAGAGACGAACATCACACAAGCCCAAGACGAAACAGTGGAGAGTTTAGATCTATGCAGCAATGTTTTGGCGTTTTCTTTCAAGGACAAATTGTTCCCAATCTGTGCGTGCCACAGACCCAGCCACGGCCTTCGTGGTCCTCCAAGGGCTGTCACTGAATAGGACAAAGTCCCTCGAGTACAAGAGGTCAGACTGGGTTAACACAGTGGAATACAGGCAGAATAAGTTTGTTATCATATTCATGCATCTGTTTCGGGCGATGCTGCTTTGGATACACGTCTGCAATTCCCAGCCAGATGGACAATTTGCGGATCAAACGAGAACAACGGTGCACGTTTCGAGTTGACACAGTGACAAACACTCTGCAGATTTGGTCTCCCAATCTACAAGCGGGTCGCTGGATTTTGGTTGTTGGTGACAGCCTCTGGTTGACGAAAAGTTTTGGATGCTGCTCTCCTCTTTTTGGACAAGTCTGGGTCAAAGTTCCCAAGTTTCATCGATATTTGGCTGTCACAGAAAGATGATCCGGTGGTGATTTATTTCACTGGACTTCTTTGAGCGACACGAAGAAGTGCAGCGGCGCCCATCTTGAGATGGAGCCCCAGGTCTTGGACTTCAAAGAAGAAAGTCACGCGTTTTCTTGCCAATTGCCTTCAGTCACGCAAATTGTGCGTTCTGTTTTGTTCCTTGTCCATCAGGCCCAAAGCCAACAATCTGAATGTTGAAACTGAACAACTAGTTGCTGATGAAAGTACCTGAGGAGTAGAGAGCGCAGACGCCCAGTGGCAGGCAGCAGACCCAGGTCACAGCGCAGGAGACCCAGAAGGATTTTGGGTAGCGACCTGGATCCGACTCTGGATAATCCTCGTCCAGGTCCTGGAAGGCACAGGGCAAATGCGGGGCACGTGACATACAGAGACGGAACAAGACCAGTGGCAATCATGATGAGTTCAAGGCAAATATTGCCTTTTCCCTGTGGTTCACACTTTGTGTTGGCATCATCTTTCGGAACCCGGGAACTAACGATGCGTCCCTCGGGGCTTTTCTCTGGCGTTTTCCTTCGGAAAGTCGGCTCCATTTGGATCGAATTTCTTGGGACTGTTGTGCTGAGTAGTTTCCCTCACCTTCCGCAGTGACGGCATCAAACAACAAATGTATGAGCTTCGGAAATTATTCGTACTATCTCCTGACAAGAAGAAACTTTCTCGATTGATGCAAATTACCGTGTTACCTTTGATTGGAAGGAAAAATTTTCATTGCGAGCATTTTGAACGTGCGGCATGGCATTTCCTCATTGAAAGGTGTAGTTTTGCGGCCTCGGATCCCCAGACCCGTCGCCTAAATTTGCCCCGCCCCCTCGGGTTGGACACAGCTCACGATTGGGTTCCCACTCTCCAACCCTTGGTCAGAATCTGCTGCAGATAGGCCACTAATTGGGACTGCGGAAAGACAGAGGTCTGCGAACACTTGGCGAGCATCACGCAACAGTCGCAGGAGAATCTTGTTTGTTTCACTTGAGCAACAGGCGACTGTGATGCGCGCTACCTGGGTTCCCCCCCCCCCGGCGTCGCCAAGCACGCCGGAAATAGATGGAGACGGGGAATTCATCCAAACAGCCTGAGAGCCTAAACTGCATTCTTGGAACTTTTCTTCAGTTGTCTGGTGTTCAGTGAGTGCAATGATCAATGGCTCAAGAAGGGACGAGTGCTCTGGTTCAGTGGGATTGATTCCCACTTACGTGTGACAGGGCAGGTGCTCTGATGGTTCTGTTTGTCGTGGGTTTTTCCCGCCAAAGCGTGAATGGATTTCAATTTCCCCACAGCAACCAGCATCGAAATACGGGTTGAGATTCTAGACAAAGAAATTCAAAGTCCAACAAGAAAAACAAGTTCCGACATTCCTTTGTCTCTCGCTTTCCCATTTGCACCTCGAAGTTGACACTTGCTCTTCCCAGAATAGACACCGAGTCTCTAGGTGTTAAGTCGCAAATGACGGAGCTGCGTGACTGCGCTTCAGGGCTGTGTTTCACTGTCGAGTGTGTTGTACCGAAGCTATTTCTACGCATTGGTTTGGAAGTTTGGACAGGTTCAGTGGCACATTCAGTTTCTGATTGATGGAGAAAGGCAGGCGACACCTCAGGAAGACTTGGGAACCCTGCTTTTGTTCCAAAGCTCCACAGATCAGGTCCTTTCATTGAGTCTCCAACGAACGGACGTCGTGGACTTGTGGGGCGAGATTCATTTCCACGGAAAAAGATCCTGGCGCGCTGCACGCAGACTTCCCATCTGCGAGGTGGTTCGGTATTTGAGCATAGCTCCAAAGGGAAAAATCTCGACTGCCTTCTGGTTCTCTCATCAGAGCCGCTTTGTGACGTTTGGCCCAGAGCGCGGTACTCACGGCGTGGAGGTCCTCGATGAAGACGATGGAGTCGCTCTCGATGAGAGGCCTGCGCGCCGCCGCTGACATGGCTCAGATCACAGCCGCCGCCTCCACCGAAAGTCTCGGGGCGTCGGGACTGTCTGAAGACACCTGGAGGGAACAGGAACATGGGTACTGTCAACATTACAGTGCAAACCAACAGCGCGCGAAAGGGGAACCAGACAAGAGCGTCTTGCAGCGCGAGAAACAAGAACCAGCACAATTAAGCTCGATTGCAAAACAGAAACACAACAGTCAACCCTTATTCGTAAATCCAGCAATTCTGTTTTCTCCTGTTGCCATTCCCTGTTCCATGTTCCAGTCACAAAATCCAAGGAAACTAAAACCTTTGCTGCCATCGTTACGAAGCGTGTGTCTTCTCGTGAGGCCGATTCCGTGTTCCGTTGCCGGGGCCGCAGCTGTGGGGCAGGTGGACGAGGGGACAGCTTTAAAGGTGCACCGCTCGCCTCACTCAATCCATCAACAGGTCAACCTTATCTCCTGTGTCAGGCTTCTTTATTGTGGCCAAATTGAGTTACAAAGTCTCAGGTTATGTTATGGGGGAATACATTTTTCATGTTGCAAGATTGCTGTAAGAATTTACCTGGATCTCACGGTTAGCACTGCGATCAAAGTCTTTCTGTTTGAAGTCAGTGTCGTATGGCTGCACCAGAAAATCATCTGTGCGTGTGGCTTGACTTCAGTGGCAAACCAAAGAGACAATAATGACAGTCTGCACACACAGGTAACGGGGAAAAGTTCATGTTTTCAATTGCCCCGAAATTTTTTTGTTCACGCTGTCACTTTTTTGCAGAATTTGTTGTCCCCATCGGCTGCCCTCCTCCGGTTATTTTCAGAAAAATTGTCTCAGGAAACCGATCTTCAAGAATATGTGTTGACAAGCCAGATTGAAGTGACGAAAGTTGCAGGGTGCGGTTGAGGGGACTCTTGACCGTGGCGGTGCCCCAATCAGCCACTCTGAAGGGGTCTGGAGGAGCGCTTGAGAGTCTCGCAGCCGAACCAAATTAGCCGAGAAGCCCTTGATGTCAACTAAAATAAAGCACCCAGTTTGGCAACACAGAATGAGAAATGTCCCTGATAGTTCCTGTGTCAAAGAGCTCAGATGGAGCTGGTTGACTTCCGTTGAACGCGAGTCCTCGGCAAATTAATTGGGATGGAGATGCTGACTTCCACATGAGAAACTCTATCGATCTTTCAGCTTGAAGGTCAATCCATGTGAATGGCTTTTTGCTCCACAAACTCCAACAAGAAAGGTCGACTTCATTTCAAGTGCCGCAGCGAGTTTTGTTTTGCCAGCGGTTGTCTGTCGTTGATGAAAACAAAGAACATTTCTTCTGTGTAGTTTGTCTGGAGGCAAAGAAAAACAAAAGTGTGTAAATTCCGGTTTTTCTATTTGCAGTGAAAACGGTTTGAGGCCATCACTCATCGCCGCCAATGTTCTTTTCTGGCAGCTGAAATCCGGGCTGAATTGACTTTCTACTCAAATCCAATTCGCGATATGTTGACTCATGCCCCGATAATGTGCGCCCAGAAAAAATCTCATTTTCTATTTGAAGAGAAGGCCGCCGACTCCCACTGAGATGTGTCATTGCACTCCGGCAATCCATTCCGGGACGGTAAATGGACTCTTAACTGCTGGACGTCAACCTCCCCATGTCAATACTCGGTCAGGGATCCACCGATGATGTATTATGGTCGGGCAGCGGTGTCCGACGGTCGGGCCCTGGACAGTGGATCGAAGCGGCGTTCAGGACCTCAATCAGCAGCGAACCGTCGGGGGAAAAGTTCCACCAACAAAAGGAATTGTTCAACTTCTCGTCGTTTGGGCTCAAGAGAATGAGAATAGATTGCAGCCGGCTCCATGGCAGGTTCATTTGGGCTTTTGCTGAATCTGCAGCCGTTGTCCTTGCAGGTCTCCCGAGGCTGCAATGTTAGTCAAGAAAGTGACAAGTGTTTCTTTTGCGTTGAGTTTGGTCCAGGAAAAGTACTCGTTTTGAAACCTCGCAAAGCCTCAAGTGGTCATTGATGGTTGTTGAAATAATTAGAGATGAGACTGACACATCTCACCTGCCACGTCGGTTGCATTTGCTCATTTGCATCTCAGCAGGAGAGAAAGGTATTTCTCGCGTTGTCTCGGCGTGGATTCTGAACCTGTTTCTGGCACCAACAGAGAACTTTTTGCTTCGACCTGATTTTTAACGTCTATGCTTGACTCCATTATGCACAGTCACACTGTCAGGGTCGGTCCAAGCATGTTTGAGAAACATTGTCACGACATTCTTGCCATGAGGAACTGCGGAAGAGTTTTCCATTGCTGTCCTACACGGTAGCTGAACAATATTGTTCCATTAACCTTTCAGCAGAACGCAGCATCGCTGTGGTGGGACCTCGCCACCTCCGACGCAGTCAATGGCCTTATCGCTTCAAGACTATGGATTGTTCTCAAGGCTAATCCCGTTCCTCGCTGCCTGACGGGAACCCTTGGTTGCAGGTCTCGTGGATTGTTATGGTGCGTGAGGTTCCAGTGGATGTCTCCTCAAAACACGGACAGATGATATCAAGGTCTGCCATCTTATGTTCGCAAGAAAGACTACCAAAGTGAGCGCATCCAAACGGGAAATGACCCACGTCCTCTTCATGTTGACTCAATTTCAAAGCAAAGCCACACTGTCGAAGTTTGGAATCTCGCGTGAGATCTTACGACGCCACTTTTGAAACATGGCGAGAGCTATGTGACTGGTTCGGCCGTATCAGAGCATTTGATTTTCAGTGGGAGTTATGACAAATACACGAGACATCAATTTCCTATCAGAAAGCCAGGGCTTTGTAGCTCGGTCAACATATTCCTCAGCTCAGTGTCACGGATTCCAGTGTCCTCAACTGAGATTGCTTCGCCAGCTGGAATGTCAGCGAGCATCCTGAAGGCTCTTGCGTGATGGGTCTGTCTGATGTACGAGCACGCACAATGTGTGCGTGTACCTTGGATGCAGCTCAATCGAGAACCTGGAAGCTTCGACCGGATCGTGTTGCGGTCACTGTCCCCGACTTCACAAAGCAAAAGGCCAGTGTCGCATTTGCTGAAACTTCTCAGAAGAAGAGCAGTCATTCTCTCATTGTTGAAGAAATTGCACTTTTATTTTCGACCAAAAGGAGAATTTCTTTGCTCAAAGAGGAATTTTCCTGATTGAGTCTTTTTCTAGTGCATAAGTTTGTGTCAATGTTGGTAAAACTTTGCAAGGAAACTGGCGAAGAACCCCCAAAACACAAGGAAATGTCCTCCTGACATGCAGTCTGAAGACAGTGAGGTTGTGCGCCTGTGCAGCACAAAAAGGACGGACCCACATCCAACCTTCTTGAAATTGAAATCAATGAAGAATCACAACGCACCACCAAATCATTTCCAAAGCTCCTTGAGAAGAGAAAATTGTAGAAATGGCAAGTGCAGTCTCTTGTGTCCCACAGATTTCGGAGACTGACTGAACTTGAATATGGCAGCAAATGAGGTCCTAATGAAGCAATACTCCTCTAAGAAACAACTGAATTGGACGTTCACATGCAGCAGCGGAGTGAAACCGACATGAACCGTAGTTTATTTCCCAGATCTGAGTCATCAAGAGAGAAGATTTTTTCTCTGCACATCAGCAACCAAGCAAAGATTTCCTTTAGCTCGGCGATAATAGGTAAAATACTGCCGAGGGTGCTTCTTCACCAGACGGGCAGGAATCAATTTTTCCCATCTGCTTTAATCTGGAGATGCTGTGGAATTTGCGTTTTGTTGACACAGCCAACTTCGCTCAAATACAAAATGCCAACTCTGTGCTGAATCTAACATTGTACGAACAAGTTTGCAGTACGGAAGTTGGGTTTCATTGAAGAAGGCAAAGGGAGAGAAGTGAACTCCGAAGACAAACCCCATGCATGCAAAAAACAGCGGATTGCCTTTCTGGACAACCCTTGGACAAATGACCATGTCATGTCAGACAAACCCTCAGCCCTTGAAACACAGACGAGGACCGCAGGCAAATTCCCACTGCTTTTGTGGCCTCAACCACTTGCAGTCTCTGGGTCTGCTTCCAGTGAGCAAGCTGCAATAAATGCGGAAGTCGCTCTGAAATACGCACTCATTACACCAGCATCCACACCCCTCCATTATGGCGGAATAATGATGACTCAATCCACTCGGAAAGTATTTGCACTCACGAAACCACGACGCGTGGCTTGTCACAACGTGAGCCAGGAAGCCGTTTAACTTTCTGCAGAGTACAGATAGAAGCAGGAGATCCGTTTGTGGGATCTGCAGATGCTTGTGGGATGTTGTTACCGTCATGTATCAGTCTGTTTGACATTGAAATGTTCTCTCATTGCAAAATATTGAATGTTCATCATTGATTTTCTCCACCAGTCCACGAGTTCCATGGGCGCGTGCGTTCGTACGTGTGCTTGTGCACGCGTCAGTTTTGTCCTGCTGATTCATTCATCCTTGACCCACCAACTGCAGAACGTTTGCACTCACCTCAGCTCAACGACAGGAGATCCTGTCTATCGTCAAACTATCCCAAATGTCTCCAGAGGCACACCAGAGCTCAAATTATTTCAGATCGTATCGTGGCGCCCTGAGCAGGCTCTGTCAAAATGTGCAACAAGGACATCCTGCCACGCAGCATCACAGGTGTGAAGGATAAAGCCCGGACGGAGCTGGGAGATTCGTGGCTGACGAATATGGAGGGACAAAAAGAGACCTTCTGATGTGTCTGTCCCTCCAGCGAAGGTGGTCGCACAAAGGAGGATTTTCACTGGAACCAATTACAGGTTCTGATCTACATTTAACCTGCAGAGGAATGCACAGGCCTTGAACACGCACGACAAATTCGAGACTTTGGAGGAATCTTGGCAGGAATCTGCATCCATCTGCTTGCTCAGACTCGAGGCTGTATAAATAACGGCTCATTAGCTTCCATTCAAACACTAATTTACTGATTTTCTTCTCCAATTAGCAAGGGGTGGCTTCATCAGGCATTCGCCATGTATTAATTTCCTGAGGAATGTCTTGGATTAATTATCTATTGTGATGGATTATCTCAGGCGCAGTGTAAAGAAAGTCCGGTGTTGAATGCTCGTCCCAAAAGTGGCACTTACCATTTCCCGACACTCAATGCATGATTGATGATCTCGACTGGCTGGGGCCTTGACCCTCTGACCCTTGAAACATGGATTTCCTCCTGAATGTGCGCCACACGTTGCAACATACCTACAGACGTCTGCTTAAATAAAAGATCAGCATGGGTTCTTTTCGAAGCTATGGTTTGTGATCTATGGGGGTTTGGCCCCTGATCTTTGGCCTGTCTTAGACGCATCCCGGGGGCCTGATGAGTTTCAGTCTTCGCGTGCGTGTTGCTTCAGAGTGAAGGACGCAAGATGGCATGAGATGAATGTGATAGAAGCTGAAACAGGTCGTGACTCTTGTGGAAACCAAGCAAAGTCTGGCGGGAGTGTTTATTTTGAACTGAAGGAGAAGGTTCCAATAGGAAGCGACGCAGAGCTGCCTGCTGCGCAGATTATATTTCTGACAGAGGACAGAACACGGGAATGTTTCTGAAAAGGTGTCGACCTGTCTGGCTGTCTGCAAGGTCCTCGTTGTGCGACTTGAATGCTATTTTCTGTGATTTTTGTGCGTCTAAAGCCAATAAGTCTTCAAGGAAAAGTTCCTTTTCTGCTGCAACTGCATGGCAATGCTGAGTACCTGAAAGTGTTTAATTTTGCACCTCACGACAACCCACACTCTCAACAAAATTTTGTTCAAGACACGACGACCACAGGCAAGTTCCAATCTCAAGCAGCATGCGGGAAAAAAATGATCAGAACCTCTGGACATGTTGTGTTTGTTTCTCCTTGCGGAGACAAATTAGATTTGCTTGTTTGTTTGTACGGTTTGTGATTTGTGATGGACAAAATATCACAGTGATTTGAATTTTCCTCATTCCACATGGATGCGGACGACACATCTTCCAACAGACAGGACGCTGAGAACCGAAGCAGGTGCTTCCATTACGGGTGGCGCCGCGTCCGTTCCAAGTTCGCCTCATTACTCAAATTCCCTGTCTCCGTCCCCCCCCCCTGAAAATTCGGTGCTTTCTTGACAACTTTGCTCTCTGGAGAAGTGACGGTTTCAAAGGATTCTTGGTGGCAGACAAGTTTGTACAGAATCTGTCGAACAACATGAAGTGCACATGATGTGTTCACTCACGACACAGGTGTTTGATTGAAGGTCATGTGAAGGCAAATGTTTTTTGAGGACTGGAAAACAAATTAATATTTGGTCGCTGAAGACGGACCTGGGCTGCCTGAAGGCCAGAGACCCTGGGAATGTTGCGTGCGACGGAGCCGCACAAAACAGATCGTGTTGTAGTTTCAGTAAATTTTGTACAGAGCGGGCTTTTCATTTATTTTTTTCTGCAGGAAGTGGCGGGTCCTTTTACAAGTGGTGTCGTGTGCTTTTTCTTCGTCACATTTTTGGCTGCCGTACACAAACGACGTACGACTTGTTGTGTGTCTCAAGCTGTGGTTTCGATGCATCCCTGCGTGGGCATCCACGACGATCTGTACCACAATCTGCTCGGTGCTTTCAAATGATGTTTTTGAAGGTTGTTCTTGACTGCTTTGTCCTGAAGCAGTGCTTGTCACGCATTAAAAGCTTTGTCTTGTGCAAAGCATGGCAATTGTTCTTGAAACAGAAAAATGAAAAGTGCACAAGGAATGTAAGTTCCCCTCTTTTCGTCAAAGCTGACACTTTTTAATCCGTCTCAAATGAACACCAGGACTTCCATGTTTTTTTCTTGCTTATTTGGGCCTGATCCACAATTTTTTGACAATTTCATGCAGTCGTGCTGTGCCTTGGCTCTGTTTTTCCCCAAACCTCACGGAAACGCTGGCAAACCCAAGACCAGTCAGGCAATGTGGCGAGCCCAAAGTCAATGTGGAAACAATAATTTTTGACGCACCTCAAGGAGAAAGGTTGGCGTCTGGGGTACAAAGGAGGGTGACGTCTTTTGAGGCTCTGGCCCCAGCCTATGAAGGTGTGCAGATCAATTCATGGTTGCGGAGTTGTTGCACCTCTCCGGTCTTGCTGAAGGCACCATGTCGTGTTGCGTGTGACACTGTGAGTCAAGTGAAGCTCCGTACAGGGGATATCTTGAAAGCAAAGTGAAAAAGCTTCGTCGCAGTGTCCCAATCACATCAAAGGAAACTGGAGTAACAGGGATGTGACGTACAACCTCTGTGTTCGGATTGCAGGGTCACGTAATTAGTTCACGTCGTGGACGTCGTGCCGGACATGGAAAGAACATATTGCTTCAATTCCTCCATTGATGTGACTTTCCATGTCACATGCACCAACGCAGTGTTTCTGCAGCGTGCACAAACAGTTCCATTTCCTTTTGCTTTGAAGAAATTGTATTGATGTTGGCTTGCGTACATTTTCTGTGAAGTTATTTACTACTATGTTCAGGAAATAGTTCCCCGAAAGGCCTGTTCATTGAGAACAAGAGCTTTTACACACTCACAGGCAAGATGAAAGGAAACCAGGCCGGTGAAATGAAGTTTTTTCGAAGGCTGCGAAAAGTTTGAACCAATAGTGAACAGCACGACATTTTTGACAGTTGTTTTACAAACAGAAAGGCGACATTTGAGTGCAGGAGCCTGCGTGTCTCCTTTCATCAGTCAGGAAAGATTTTGAAGCTGCCGCCAGGTCTGGGTGGATTCCACCTGTCAGCGTGCAGGATCACGACGGACAACGGTGCATTGTTCCTTTGTCGGTGCACAACAGCGAGTGCATACAAATGACAGCCATGAGTGCAGTACTCGTTCAGAAAGTAATTTTGTCAGTGGATAAACTGAACAAAATCAGTTTGCAATCAGAAGCAAACCAAGTGTAACAACACTCCTGGCCACTTTCAATGAACCTACCAGGTTCCTCATCTGTGTCTCTCATGTAAATATTGATCTGAACAAATCTTATTGTGCCTGTTTATTTGCCTATTAGGGTTTGCAATGTGACCAGGCGTCACTTCCCAAATGGAATAGGCCCGAGGCGCATCGAGTTTACTGCTCCTCCGAGTGAAGCCCAATCCCCATTACCTTGTTAACTCGCCCCGAAAAGTGGATTGCTGAAATTTGCATCATGTCACTTGATCCTCTGTGATGACATGCTGATGGCGTTTTAAACTGTTTCTGTGGATGTGCCTAAATTTGTTACGATGTGTTTTTTGCAGGCCAATTTCTGGGCGGAGAACGCCCGTGCTGCTGCAGGGTCTCCAAACACTCTGCACGTGGCGTGGACTTGAGTATGCAAAGCACCAAGAAGCCAGAGAAGGCTGAACAGCCTGATGGATACTCGTGGTGTGTTGCCACTCTGACTGCAGGTGTTCTTGATTGCAATGACAACCTTGGCTTTTGTGCACTGCTGAGAACCTTCCCCTGCTTCAAAACACTTGTTTCTCTGCGTTGAAACGTTTCCGACGAAACGCAACGTGGGGTGTGCATCCAAAAACCCTCTCAGATCGCAACGAGTACCTGAAGGACTTACCCCGTGTCATGGCAAGAGGCAGAAAAGCCGTTAATGTTGATGCATGTTTGTGTCAACATTTACCGCAACCCTGCGACAAATGCAGTTTCTGTATGCAGCTCCATGACTCAGATTTCATAATTATTTACTTGTCTGTGGTGCTCAATCAAAGTTCATGTCAAGTGTCCCACGGTTATGGTTCCTCAGAGATCCCATTGGTGTGAATTACCCAGCGACACCAGATTCCCCAAAGGCAATGCGTCTTCAAGTTTCTCCGTTTTTGTAACCACAGACAGAACATTGCGTGGTCGAATGAGGACTGCAGGCGAGAAAGGACGTCTTCGGTGCAAGGACACTCAAGCCCGTGCATGCAATGCGAAAGGTCTTGTTTGCGAACGAGCGAATTGTGTTGTCAGGAAATCAAAAGTGCGTTGGAATCCATTTGTACTGGGACCAAACATTCCTGACATTTGGTCCCTTTTGAGCTGTGCAGGAAGCAGACTTCTGAAGGATCAATACAAATGATTTACCCCAGAGACGCTTCTCCCCCGTGGATCCCATTTCAATGAGACCATGCACTGGTTTTTATTCGCTTTCCCAATGTCGTCAAACTTTGATGTTGCTAGGCCCAAAGTCAACTTGGTATGTTCAGTTGACATTTGAGTTGATGGAATGAGACACGAAGAAACAAGCTTGTGGTGCCGCTTCAGACAACTCCAATTGCTCTTTTTTGTGTCCATAAAAGGCTGATCACAGTTAGACATAGCCAAACCAAGCACACGCTTTGTTTGGGCCAAGTGCCAAATGAAGACAACGTTTCTCAGTTTTTTCCAGCAAGAGTTCAGCAACCTTTTCACAACTCTCAAATAAAAATTTCGCTTTGTTCTTTCACAGGCGAGACGTTTTTCTTTCTGTGTTGTTGCAGAGAGTATTGAGCGTCTTCACTCCCCGCGACACGCCCACTGCAGAGCACAGCAGCATTCCGTTTCAACACGGAGGCAAAAAACTCCAGTTTTTATCACTCATTCCACATTGAGGCGATGACAATGTGAATTTTTTCTTGCTGAAACTTGTAATTGCAAGGATGCACGCGTGATTCCACACAATTTCTTTAGCAGATGAAGTGGAATTTTTGTTTCCAGGTTGTTCGCGTTGAATGTCGACGGCGCAGAGCTCTGAGGCGCTCTTTGAGATAATTGGATCTTTAAGTAATGAACATTTCTCGCAAAGCTCCAAATTACATGTGAATCTTCAGATTGAAATTTTAATTGGAGAGAACAAGATGCGCAAGTAATCTCAAGGAGTTGTTGTGCTGTGTTGTGGAGCATTTTGCCAGATTTGAAAAATGGCTGGTTGAGGCTCTGCGGATCAAGGATTTGGGACGTTTGACCTGTGCTTGTGTGTTGGTGCGCACAAGAACCAAAGAACAATCGGAGATTCCTTTGGTGGGTTGGTGGAGACAGAAAATGTAGTCTACACTACGTTCTCTCAAACACAGGTTGAGTTTGAGAAATCAGGCTTGCACAACCAGCGTACTTGGGGCCCTGACACACTGAATCGGGCTGCACTCTTTCGGGCTGACATTTCTTTCTCACAAACCCATTTGGGCTGGACTTTTCAGGCACATCAGCCAGAAGGTACTTTTGCATTGCACTGGAGTGAATGGACCCACACACACACAGAATCATTCTCTTCAGCCTATTCAGGCTCCAGAGAATGATGGATGTATTTTTTCACATCGAAATGTGATCAATTGTTCTCTGGAGCCTTATCAGGCTCTGCAAATGTCAACAGACACACTTTTTTCCAGGAAAATGTGACTTTGTTGATATATTTTTGTTTGGAAACATTGAAATATGCTGTGTTTTGAGTGACAGATGTTTTTTCAAATTTATGACAGATGGGATGATTCAATTCCCAAATATATTTTCTTTGGCATGTACTAACATTTGGTTTCATGTGGGATATACTGACAAGATTTGTTTTCAATGGGATGTACCTTTATTTTATTGTTGATGGAATGTACCAACAAGTTTTTGTTGATTCAATTCCCAAATTTATGATCAATGGGATGTGACAACATTTGGGTTTTGGGGGGAAGTACTGATAATATTTTATTGATTCAAATTTCAAATTTGTGTCAATGGTATGCACCTTTTTGCAATAAATGCTACTGACTCGATTATGCTGGAGAACGCTTTTGGGCTGGAGAGAATGATTCAGTGTGCGTTTCGGGCTGACGCGCCTGAAAGCCCGATCGGGCTCGTGCGAACGAAACGTCAGCCCGAAACGATTCAGTGTGTCAGGGCCCTTGCAGTGCGAGACGCACTCGCACTTCAGGACCAATCATCGTGTCACTGGCGTTGGTGCTCCGTGCGACGCACTCGTTGTTCGATGCTTGCTGTTGTGTGGCCTATTTATTCTATGTTCTACGAACGGCGCTGCAGAGGAACTGTCTCCACTGTTGTACTCGATCCACTGTGGACTGAAAAAAGAAACTGTAATTGCCTGTCTCCACGTCGCTCTCATCAGGAAACACGCAATCGCGTGCGTCCGTGAGAGGACGCCTGGAAGGAAGCACTCGTTGCGTTGCTGCGACTCTCGGTGGACCAAAACAACTGTCATTTGCTCAATAGATGTGCAGTTCTGATACGAGGGTTCGCTGAGATCCACGATTCGCTGTTCAAAAGAATGACGCAGGTTGTTTGACAAGCTCAGGAAATTCGCTTTTAAATCTCGACAAAAAAAAAATTGTGCTTTGACTGAGTTGCTTGATTGGTTGGTGTTCAAGCTTTCTACGTTTCAAAACGGAGAATACGAATCAGTTTTATCAAGTTTGATCATCAAAAGTATCTCTTTCGCAGACGTCGTTGATCATTCTTGAAATCTGTTCGATTGCCCGAAATGTTGATGGAAAGCCAAGAGAATACCGAACTTGCACTCTTGATTCAGTACGTTCTCTGGAGAATTTCCCAAAGAGACGGTTGCGTCAATATCCTTTGAAAGGCCGTGGATTCGGTTTCAAAAGATGTTTTCAAGCTTTCAGGCCAGCTCATCCTTAAATCGTGATTCTATTGCGAGTGAAAATGTGAGCTGCTGTGTGGGTTTTTGATGCCTCTAATCGCGTCCTGATGCTCAGTTTCCTCAGTTATTCCGAGTAGGTTTGGGAAAGAATAAAGCTTGAAGGGTGCAGGAAGTTCTGTGCGCACAAAACTGGTCTTGTTCTAATTGATCCATCCTCCTCTGCAGTGTACACAGCAATCCACAAAGAAGCAGCTGAAAAAATCAGTTTTTATTTCTGTGGAAAGTTTTCGAGGCTTGCGAAAGTGCGTTCAGTTCTCAATGAGCAAGCAAGATGCCAAAAAACCAAGTCCAGCTCGTTCTCTTGCTCGTCGACAAATAAATTCTATGGAATGTAGTGCCATTTTGTGAACGCATTCATTCCCATGACAATGCAAACCGATTTCTCCTTCAAACCTAACAAGCAGTTCATCAAGCATATCCCTGTACGCACTCGTGAGCTACATGTGCAGAGCTTCCAATCAGTTTTCCATTGTGCTCCTGTGCATTTTTCTTACCGATACGAATCTTGGGACGCACCCACCTCGGGCCAAACCTGCAGATGTCCTGGATGGAAGGTGACTTTTCTCGAACGATCACGTCAGAAAAACACGAATACGTAAAACGCGCAACCAAGTTGAATGAATTTTCGCCGTGTGTCTGGCAAACTTGATCCGCTTGCATTGCAATGAGTCAGCACGAACGGAATGCAGCTGGCAGTAATGCCGTCATTTCGCTGCGATATGTCCGTAGAATCTGAGGCCTGTGAAAGAAAAGATCCGCCTCCCTGTGGAACTGGTTCCCAACCAGATCTGGTTCACAGCACTAAACTCTGTGATGGCACAAGCTGCGTGTCAGGCTCAAAAACACCTGCTCGTTGACTTTTGCAGAAAGTGAACGCCTTTCAACGCCGTAAACACGCCAACCAACGTCAGAGCTGTGTTCTGTGTACAACGTCGGCTTCCTGTGTGTTCTGTCACCAGAACCAAAGCTCCTTCAGGTCTCATTGTGGTGCAGGGCGGCAGGATATAAGGAGATTGTGCCCATTATTTCCAAGCCAGTCCAATGGAATCTGTCTCCAGATTGAGTCCTCGTAGCAATCTGCATCTAATGAATTTATTTCTGTTTCTCCTCGGACACTTCAGTGGTTGGTGAAGAAAACGTTGATTTGAAGCAGCACCACAACACAACATTTGCCGTTTTTGCAAAGAGATGTTTTGACAGTGTGATTCAACAGACCAGCCGATAACAACGCAAAACCTGTTGGCTGTTTTGATTGTTCCCAGAGCAATTGTAGCAAAAACTAAATTTGAAATGCTTCCACATTTGTACGCACACACTGCATGGATATTCAGTTGTGCAACCCGTCAATTTGAACAAAACCGACGAACTGTGTGCAATTTCGTGTTCCGTGTAGTGGTTGATGAGAAGATCAAATGAGTTCGTTTGGTAAACGCTTGGTCCGCAAGACATTTGTGTGTTTCTGTTCAAACAGGTTGTGGTGCACCAGCCACCTGAACCTTCTCCCAAGTGCCGGTAGAATCAGTGAGCAAAGCTTGTGTCCAATGTTCAACTGTTTGACTGTTCTTTGGCAGCATTGTGCTTTTCGGCTTTCAGGTGAGAAGTCTGCAGAAATTGAGCTCAGAGCAAGGTTCAGGATCTACTTTCATGCAGGAAGCAGTCTCCTGCAAAACCCATCGTGTTAAGGAAATGCGGATGTTCACTGTCAGTAAAGTCCGCAACCAAACGCCACAGTGGGACAGAAAACAATTTTGAACAATTTTTGAACTTGTGATAACACACAATGACTCTGGCCCCACCAGCTGGTGTGGTGATTTCTTGGAGAATCCAACCAATGAATGGCCGCACCTTGTATTGAATAGCTCTGTGTGAAAGTGCACAAATCGACGTGTACGCCGATGTCTGTTGGCCGGAACTTGCATCTAAACTTCAAACCATCCACCTCCAACAAAATTAGTGACGCAAAGGCAATCTCAACACGCGAAGAAGAAATTTTTCATTTCCTTTGTTTGTGAAGTTTTCAGAAAAAGGACGAGCAAACCGATACTCCAGAGCAGAAAGGAATGTTTTCCTGGAAACCAAGCTTTTCGAACAGATGGAGCCAAGCAAGATCATCGCTCTCACAAAATGTTGTTCCCAGACTGTGAATTTTCAGTTCTGCGTGTTCAGCATGAGGACATCCATTGCAACAGAAACTGGACACGGACAGTTACTCTCATTGCGGAGAACTGTTTGTTCAACAGGCAGATAGGCAGAAGTTTAAAAAGTTTCGATGATGATCATTTGGTGAAGCTCTAGTCTGCCAATGTCAGCCATTGAAGTTTGGACCAGATTCAGACGCATTTTGTTCATCCTATCTGCGTGTGAGTGTGCAAACAATCGTTGTCAAGCAAAGTGGACTTGTTTTTTTCACCACCCAAACAGCAGTGGAACCAAGTGTTGAGGCTTTATTCGTCCTCTTGAACATTTTGCTTGGTTTGAATGGGAAATCGAAGAGGATCCATCGGGATTTGCTCGCCGGGGCTGTTTGATTGATCCGAACACGCTGTGCGCTCGCAGATCCAGCGGCGATCCGGAGCCTTCATTCAGTCACTCCAGCCACAAACCGCACCTTATTTCGAAATGCAAATACGCATCGCGGATGCCTGTCATCTTTTCAAAGCATTGTGATCCTCTTTGACACGCACAGCCTTCTCTGTGTGATCCCTTTGGATTCACGGTGAGAGAGACCCAGGAGTTTCATCTTGCAGAGTCGCACCTTTTTACTCGTACCAGGGTAATTTGAGGTTGTTTCGGATGGAGTTCTTTGAATCTTCTTCCTGTTCACTGTGCCGTGTCTGGGTCAGATCACTTCGATTGTTCAAGATTACTTCCATCAGTGGAAATCACAAACATTTCTCGGTTTGCCACGTGTCAAGACTGCGCCCCGACGCGCGCATCATGAGTAGAGAACGTATGTGAAGTCGTATCCCTTGAGTTTGAGCAGCACGCCGGCGCCGATCGCCGTCCACAGGAAGCCGCCGAGCACGAGCGCCGTCACCGAGATCCAGAGCGAGGCTCGCGAACACGTCTCTGCTCGCGAGAAGTCGCGACGCCGCGACGCCCGACGCGATAGCACTGCAACGACAACGCTTGAAAATTAAACTGCAAATTCCTTGTTCGCCATGAGATTCATACTCGACAGACACCAGTGTGAAACAGAGCGGACGATGCAAGGCTGCAGTGCAAATATATTCGTCATCCCAAATTTGTTCAGACGATTTTGATCAGGTTTCACTTTGTTCGCGTTCTGCGTTTCTGTTGCTGCTTCACGCTCACTACTCCTGATGAAAAATGACAACATTATGAATGAAGAGGAAATCCCAAAACAGCAGAAAAAAAGCTCTTTCAGGGAACTTATGCTAAGTTCCATCATGTGTGTGGAATTGCGAGACTTCGGCACAAGGCTCTCAGTTATTACTCACCTGCATGGATGGAAATTTAATGTACCCTTGCCACGCAATCTCATTATCTTGCCGAACAGAAGCTTCATAGACCAAAAATGCATCTATTCAACGTCAGAAGTTTTCATTTTGTGTCAACATTTGGCGGTATTGTTGACATATTGCAGGGACAACATTCTTTTCAATTGATGCACGTGTCTCGAGACAAAAATTCGTTTCAGTTTCACGTTCTTTTGTTTGTCAAGAAGTGACAACTATTGTGAATTTGCCATTGTTCTTTCTGTTCAATGTATCAAGTGCGAACAGTTCTGAATCGGTCTACTCTGTCTTTTACCACAAGCAAAACAAATCGACAGGTACTGGAAGGGATCGTGTTCTGTCAGAACAAAACCGCATCTTGCCAGAAAAAAAAGCTCGCCGTACTTAGTTGATGCCTTTATGCATCAATCAGCCAATCAGTCAATCACTCGCTCAGTCACACAGTTGCACGGCTCACCTGCAGCGTACACCGCGTACACGCCGATCAGGGGGCAGCAGAGCCACGTGACGGCGCACGCCAGACACAGGTTGGTGGCGCGCACGTCCTCGTCCTCGCCCGCCTCCCGCACAGGGCACTCCTGACAAAATAGAATGATTCAAAACTGAGCCCAGAAAATGGATGCGCAAACATCGTGTGGAGGTTTTCCAGACAGGTTGTCCTGGAACTAGTGTCACAGTTTTAGCACTGCGTGGGTTGTGAACGAAGCACGACGTTTGCGGCTCAGAACAACAGTGCATGCATGGCTTCTGAAAGTCCCGCCATCTGCACGGGCGTTGACTCTGAAATTGTCTGGGTAAAGAACAGAGATATCGGTTCTGATCTCCATGCCCTTAATTCTCAGGAACGCCGAAAGCTGATGAAGGAATCACTTTGAGAAGGTTGCGGGCACCTGTGGCAGTTGCCCTCAGCTGTCGAGTGAGGCTGTCTCGCGTTGGACTCTGCACGCGACATGTACAAGAAAGGTTTATGAATCTTGGATTCGGATGAGAATGGCCGACAACTTCAGCCTCTTCCTTCAAATGGCCAGACACAGCTCGAGGTCAAAGTTCAGACGACAGGCTGGCACTATTCCGTTGAATACACGTGATTCTATATTTGACTTCTTCGCAGGTCGAAAGCGTGCAAGACAAACCCTTTTTCTGCGAAACAGCACCAGTGAGAAGGTTCCGATCTTGCTTTTTAAGTTACAGGCTGGACAGGAGAACAGCAGTCTGATCAAAGGGTTGGTTGAAGCAAGCTGCACGCTCTGTATGCATGCTGTTTCACCCCAGGGATGTCAGAATCAAGAGGCATCTGCCTCGAACCTGGGCTCATTGAACAAATTTGAGCCAACAGGCATGGGTTACAACTTCTGCAGAATAGACGCACGTTTGTGTCACAGATTGACTAAATGATATCGCAACAATGTTAGTCTGTTTCGAATGGCAAAGCAAATGCTTTTGACATATTTTTTGCCTCCAGGACTGTGTTCGAAGACAACCGTTCTCGTGGGTCGTGTGGACTTCCGACTTTATTTCAATGCCAAATGCAGCGTCAGGTGCTTCATTCAGACCTGAAGCGTGAAGCTTTGAAAAGGTTCCGCCGCTGTTGCAAGACTGAGCGTGGAAACGTGAGTGTGAGTGTATTCCACCACGTCGTGCAGAGCCAGCCAGGAAACACTTGCAGACGGATTATGGAGGCACGAGTGGAACTGCACCACATCCATCCAAAGTGTGGTGTGTTGGTTTGGAGAGTTTCGTCAACCATGCACCAGCTGAAGCCCAAGTATTGCCACTTATGCCCGCCGTTCCTTGTCGATCCAAATATGCTGGAGAGCGCTCGTTGCACACAAGAGAAACGACAGACAAATTTATGCAATTTAACTATCTTCTTCGAGGTGTGGCATCAGTAGGTGGGAAACACGCGTCAGGAAATGAACACGTCTCTGTCAGACCTACCTGCCGAGTTTCAAACACATCAAGCTGAGCAGGAAATGACGGAATCAATGAAATACACAACCTGTCACCTTCTTAGCACTGATGACGGTGAATTTCCCCTGGGGCAGTATTTCAATTTCCGAGTGGTGCCCTGGATGGAGCCTGTGCAAGTGCTTGTGATAAACAAACTCGCTTTCATTTTGTTAATGGATCTACCGGTTCATTCTGTGTTTGAGGGAAAAAACGATTCTTTTTTCACACGAATATCAACAACCAAAATTCATGAAGGCCGTCCCCACACACATGCTTCATGTGTGTACGAGAATTTTCCGCTGTCGGTCTCCATCTCGCGAACAGTCTTGATGTTGTGGCGCAGCGGAGAATTCGTGGACAGCCTACGTACGTCACACAGTACGCACGTCAAGAAAATCTGGTCAAACTCCTATTGCCTGTGCCTGCCTGCATGTGGCATGCGAGAGAACCGGCAGCTGAACACTTTTTGAGAGGCAAGTGTCACTGTCAAACCGAGTGGACCTTCAGCAGACAATACTTGTCCACGGTAATTCGTATGCATTCTTCAAACAATTGTTTTTCCAACTGATTGACCGGAGTTAAAGTACACGCAAGAATCTTATGTTCATAAGAAACGTCTGTTGCCTCACATGAAAGAAGCGCCTCCAATTGCAACACAATGTGGCTATTATGGGTAATCCAATCCGTGTGATGACATTATTTGCTTACCAGATTGCATTCCTGGATGTGGACGATAGTATCATTGGATATTAAAGGCTTGCGGATCTCTGGGCACTCACACACGTCTCCCATCAACCGCAGCTCCGTGGAACACTTCGGGTTCGCCATTGTCCAATGTTTCACTGCTTCTTCAACAGTTTGTTGCGCACATGTGCCTTGTCCCTGCAACACACCTTCCGCTGTTGTGTGCGAGAACAACTCAAGGCTCTACACTATCCTTTACTTGTTGAACAGTTTTATCCATTTATGTTCAAGCAACATGGGCATTTTGCGTGCAGCAGCACAGGATCAATGTATTGTCCGTCAATGTGAGCACGAAGAAACTGCACATCAAAAATGTGAAGACGAAGAAGTCACGGAAAAGTCATTTCCGATTGATTGCAGATTTCATCTGTCCTCACATCACAGCTCGTGCGACTCTGCGCCCCGAAATACTCGCAGTACGAGTTCGTGTCGGATTCATCAGAAAGCGTCAAGGAAATCTTTGCACGCGCGTCTCCGTCTCAATGAAGGGCCTGGTGCTTTGAGAGTTTTCTCGAGTGTTCCTGGCTCACTTGCCGATGTGGAGATTAGTTGTCGCAGCAGGTGCCCCATTGTCAGTTAGAGTGTGCGGGCTCCGGGTTTGGAGCTGTGTGTCGATACAGTCCCGGTGTTCCACACACAGCTTCCACGTGAAGCTGCCTTTCTTTTGTCGGGAACGTGAGGGAGAAACGGTGTTTGGAGAGTTTGTCAGAGCCATCCCGGCCAAGGACAAAAAGTTACAATGAGGAGAATCATGTGTCATCCAGAACCTCAGTGGCCGTGCGCCGACACGACTGCAAATGACTCTGCGCCAATTTCGAAGATGTTGAGTGCGTCAAAAAGAGATTTTCCGCGAACCTTTGATTCTGTCATTCTTTTGTGCAAAATGGATGTCATTGTCTGAACAACGACAGGAAGGAAGCAATTTTGCCCCAAATACGTTCCAAAAGAACGCAGTGTTTTTTCGCACAGTGCGAGGCGTGATGAGGTCAAAAGCATGCCTCAATTGGAAAGAGACTTGAAGGGCGCCCCGTCCAATTTCTTTGAGAACAATTTCAACAGTGATCTGCGCTTCTGAGATCGCTCGGGTAGCAAAGCTGAATGTCAATGTCTGACCGAGTTTGTACACAGACAAAAACATCAAGATTGCATAGCAGAACGGAAAATCAAGTTTTCCGTCCAATCAGAATCATTACCAGTCAAAGGTGGAGCGCCGAAGCTCTTTCATTTTGCGAGATCGTCAGGAAGATTCAGCATGTCTCACTTCTGGGACGTTTTCCACACGCAGATCAACAATGAGACGATCGCACAAACTTGTCGCATCATTGCACATTTGCCAAGCCACAGACGAAGACCACAGACGAGGAACAACTTTTCTGACGCGAATTTGCAGCCATAGCTCAGAGGAATCCTGCCTGAAGTTCTGGTCCTGTCTAAAAGTTCACATTTGGGTGGTGTCCTCGTCGCTCGATCTCGCCGTTGTCTCTGCTTGCACGAAGTGAAAACTGGTCCGACAAAACCTGCAAGATGGAGGTGAAGCGGTACAGCTGCGAGGTTTCAATGAAGCAGCAAGGTCAGAAATTCAACTCAAATTCATTGTGTTCTCTAGCTGACGGCAAGGAGAAAAGATGTCGGTGTATTTTACACATTGAAACGGTCACCGGCCAATAAGAAGCGGAAATCTGTTGATTTGTGCCAACTGCGCTGACTGTTACAGTTGTGAATTTGATGAATCTTGCAATGAGGAAGGAACGGAATCATTTTTCTGAGGATTTTTCTGTCGACAGACAGGATATCGATTTAAATTACTGCACATTTCATTTTGACAGCAGGATGAGCAGGACTTGGGAACCTGATACCGCCTCGTCTCCATGTTGAGCTCGGAGTGGAGAACCACTGTCTGCTTGCTCATTTGAAGCATTTGGAAGCTCAAGAATGTCTTTCACTCACGCGATCAGCCTTGAAGGAAAAAGCAACCGTGACTCCAATCTTTTTCCATTTCCATCCACTGGAAATACGTTGCGTCTCAGCTTGGACGTTTTTCGAAAATTTTGTGTGTGTGGTTCTTTCCCTTGTTGGCCTTTCTGAGTTTTCTGTCTGTGCACACAGTGCGTGCACCTCAAACATGGTCTTGGAACTTGGCTTCTCAATTGCTCAGAACCAAAGATTCATTTGACAGTCCGTCGTTGGACTGTGGGTTCGTGCTGCGAATCCAAGAGGTAGAAGAACCTTTGATTAAACGCCAGTGTGACGAATTATTTGCAAATTAAATTACAATAGAAAACAATTGTTCCTTTTCGCCTGAGTCCATTCATTCTACGGAGTTGCTCATTCATGTCAAAGCAAGCATATGGAATTGGTCTGGGTCAGAACGGTGGTCTGTTGGTTTCACTCGACCTTTCTTTCTGATGCATGTACTGTGCAAGCCCAATCGTTTTGCTGAGAAAGATGCCATTCTGGAGATTGTTGCGACCGGACGCGCACAGAGCGTGGAGTGGTACCGCGAGTCGAAGGACGTGTGACAATTGGTTCCACTCTGTGCTGGAATGAGTTTGGGAGCCATCAGCGTGGAACTACAGTACGCACTGTCCAGCGTGAAGTGGCAACAAATTCGACCAAAGACAGCGTCGTTCCACGCGCTGAGGAACCACGCTGTGCGCGCCCGGTCTTCGAGGTCCCCTTTTCTTCTTGGGTAAACTTGTATCCTTGAAGTCACGCTGAGGCCTCCTGACGGTTCTGTGTTCGCGGCCTGTCCCTCATTAATGCAAGGTGTTGGCATCGGTTGTCGGCTGGGGAAAGCCAGCTTCCGACAAAAGCATTAGAAGTATTTTTCTCACCACTCATTAGTTCTGAGTCAAAAACTCTTGCCTCTTCAGCAAAGCTTGGATGTCAGTCTCCCATCGCCAGTTCGCAAGAAGTTGTGCAGCTTCACAGTTTGAACACACCACGATGTTGTGTTCGAAATGACTGAAAGACCTGGCGTTGGCCGACGTCCGGCAGTTTGGTCAACTTCAAGTGGAGTTGACGGAAACTTGCATTTCGCGGAGCGTTCCGCACAATTTTGTTGCTGGTGCCAATTATCAGTGCGTGTCAGGACAAAGAACAGTTTCCACTTGGGCTCATTGTTTCATTTCCCCAGCTGCAGGAAGACAAGAACGAAGAATATCGGATTTTTACTTGTTTAATTGACAAAATATTTCTGGACATTCTCTGTATGACTAGCTTCGTTGTCTCCCTTTTCAAGTTTTCTGTACAAATAAATATACACGAATATTTACAGTTAGCTCAAACTAGAATTTAATATGCTGAAGTGATACAGATTTTTGTAGTCACCAGTGCACATGATCGAACAATCTCTTGGCATGGAGAATGGTGTCAACAGTCCAGTCTTTCCAAAGTCACTGTAATGAAATTTACAAGTCAACAAATTTTGGCTGACTGATCTAGCGAGAGAATCACGAAGCCATTCTACGCATGCACATGTAAGGGAAACACTTTTTGGGAAGCTTGCCGAGAGAACACAGACAAGACACATATTTCGTTGGTCAAAGCAGCAAAACAGTCACGCTGGGTTCTACCAGGTAAACGAGTAGCAGGAGAAGCAGAGATATTTTGGAAGGCGTTGGAGAAGAAAAACGTTTTGTTGCTTCAGCAGTCATTCAAACAAAAGACCATTTCGACTGAACGCCAGCAGACAAAGTTGAGAAAAACTTTTTTCGAGGCCTTCCAAATATCTCTTCTCGTGGGCACAGCCTGCTACAAGTCCGAAAAACCATCAACAATCTGGTGTCACAAGGTCTTTACTTTGAAAAACATTGACCAAAAACCTTCAAATGATTTTTTCATCGAAACCGTAGGCATCCCGTGAATGATATCCACAAATTATCCATTGATAATATTTCAAAGGTTCTGTTGACACAAAAGCACGCGAAAACTGCGTCGGAGAGAAACCTTTCGAAACGACAAGATGTGGACAGTGTGGCGAAAGAGGGATTGTGCAAGTACAAAGCAGCGGGGGCAGGGAGTGGCTCACACAACATTGTTTCAGTATTTTATTGACAAAACAATAAATATTTTGATCTTTGGGTCACGGTTTCGATCAACAAAATATAGATATCAAATTCAGACACATTTCTCTCGGGGTTTTTTTGCTGCGTGGACGCAAAAAAGGTGGATCATGTATTGCAAAGGCAGAGGAAAGTGCAGCACTTGCAACCAGTCGTTGCAAATTGTCAGCATAAAAACTGGATTTGTGGAACAAAACTGAATTTTTACGTCCAGCTGTACTTTGAGAAAATATCAGTTTGTGGTCGAATTGTGTCCTTAAATACAGCTTCACACTTTTGTTCGGTTGATTCAACATCCCGTCAGAGCAGGACTTCAAAATGAAGTCTTTTTCACACAAGTGTCTTCTCTATTTCAATTACTGTGTGGACTAGGTTTGAACTTATAAACTTCGTCCTGCATGTGTACAACAGACACTACTTTTTCTCCTCTCCAAATTGATGCAATTTTAATCTCAAGGTGATGCCAAAAACACACAACCTTCTCATGTGTGGGCCGACAGTCGGCTTGCCTCCCCAAATTCTTCTCTGTTTTGATTCCAAAACACGCTGCACAAAAAAGTGAACGCCTCGGTTGTTGCGCGGCTCCGAGTCTACTTCCTCTTGCGCTTGTAGTAGCCATAGACGTCGGGGCGCATCTGGACGTCCTCACGGTCCATGTCGGGCGAGTCGCCCGGAGCGCCCTCCCCATCGGCACCCGCAGGCGGACAGCCGTGGTGTGGCAGCGCAGGCAAAATCTGTTGGGGTAAACACAGCACGAAACGTTACTTTCTTCATCTTCCACGTTGAAAACTTCAGCCCCAGAAAACAACTTGACGCATCACAGGGCCGGTGGACTGAAATGAGGAGACAATGGTGTTTTCAGACACGGGTGTCGGGCAATTTCAGTTTGGGACTGAAATGGTCAGTCACCCACTTGAAATCTCTGATTGACATTTAAATGTGAGTTGAAATGGGGAGGCAAAGGGATGAAGGGATAGGAATTCATAGCCAAACCTGCCTGACCCTCTGCAGAGCATGAGAGCCTTCACCTCGTGCTTGGCCATATTGGGGTGTCAGGACATTGCGCCATGCTCGCAAGTTACTTTTCAGAGCGCTTTGTGTTCGAAGTGAGTCCCTATCGTGCACGCAAACCGACGACAAGGGCACGAAACGTTTCGTTCAACGTTGACATAACAGCGGTGTCTGTTTTCGATTTGTGTGGGTGTCAAAGTTGATTCAACAGTCTATAACCGATACACTTACAATCGCTTTCCACACAGTGTTGAAGTCCTCTTCGCTGAGGCTCGTTTTTCTCTCTTCGTCTGCCTCTTCTTCCTCGGCCGCACCTTGCTCTTCAGTTGGAACTGTGGTGAAAACAAGACGCTCAACACAGTGAAAGGAAGGCGCACCAAGAAAGACAGCCCGGCTCCTGACCACGAAACCACCACCACTTCATGTCATGGTCATGATTGCAAAGGGCTTGGTAAAACTTGATGACAGTGACAGCAATGTTCCGAGCGCCAACGACCCTCCATGAAGACAGGGACTTTGAAGAAGAGAGGACAGACAGACAGACAGACAGACAGACAGACAGACAGACAGACAGACAGAGAAGGGAGACGGAACTGACCTGTGCCGCCGAAGAGGTCCCAGATGCCCTTGATGTTGTCGCGGGTGATGTGGTCCGGGTCGGTCACGTCTCCCACAATCGTGAAGAACATGTAGAAGAGAGCGTTCGTGTCGAACGGACTCATGCCTTGGCTGGCGGTGATCCAGGCGGGTGCGAACTCGCGGGCGCTGATCTTGCCGTCATCTGTGTAGTGGAGAAATGCAGCTCGAGTCAACCAGGTGTTTTGAACAGTGCGATCCAAACCCAGGATCTTGTTTCCTGGTTCTTGAAAAATGGCTTCCCGAATTTTGCTGCTGTTCTTCCGGCCAGCGGTCAAATGTCCTTCAATCCCAGATGGGTTGTTTTGGATTGGTTATCTCCGAACATTGACAGGGACAGTAGATTCAGCAAAAAGAACACTCGTCAAACCTTTCTAAACGTTATCGCTGACACCTACCGTTTCCGTCGATGAGCTGGAAGAACCTGGTCATATCCGTATAGGTGATGGGCCTATTCTTGCCATCTGGTGTCTTCTCACTGACCACGAGAAACTTGTAGAAGTCCTCCAGCCAGTGCGTGCACAGCTCGAAGACGAACGGATTCCGGCGCTCCGTCCGCTTGCTTTCGTCAAGCTGAGAAGTACACGGGCTTCATGACAGCTGGACTCGGACTAGACACGACCTCCGCCCTTGGTGGACTTCATCAGTGGGAGCCATTGTTCAGTCCAAATTGGTCCTGTACAGTGGCATTTCAAGGTGATTGATCATCCCTGGTGGTGACAATGGTGCACGTGTTCAGACTCCTGGGGACCCCGAAACCCAAATGGAATGTATATAAAGTTTGGAACTTGGTACTTGAATCACAGCATTTCGCACTGAACGTGAGTCACGTCAGTTGAAGTTTGAAGTTGCGGGTGGTGAACACGGAACGCAGAATAGCTCAGAGCTCATAAACGCACCCGACGTGGGGTTTCCCTTTGCGAGGCTTCCTCTTCCGCCGGGTCCGCAGCCACCTCCCGCCGCACCACCGCGTGAGCCGAGCTGGAAACAACAAACTCTTCTTCAACGTTCATGTGCTGTCGAACAACAAACACTCGGACTGTCGAATACGGTATGAGAAGTGTCAGTCCTTGTGGCTAGGTCATGACAAGAGAAAATTGGAGAACGACTAGCTGATCAGACATCATAAGGAGGTGCCTGCTCCTCCAAAACAAACTGTTGCTGAAAGTTAAAATTGGATTTGTATCAAGCTGCTCATTGCTGGAATCTTCGCGAAAAGAAAGAAACAGCCTTGCATGGCTTGGGTGACCGATCACCGACCTGACGTGATTCATGAGTCGGATTATACCGATCCGGATCGCAATACTTCCCTGGTCACACCCCAGGTTCCAGGTTCCATTTCCATCCGTGGAAAACAACTCCAAGTCGCGGGTTACGAGCTTTGAATTCAAAAGCAGCTCCGTGTCGTCGTAACTCCATTGAAAAGACATTTGTTATTCCGTGGACATACGGTACTTTCCCACTTCCTCAAAATAATTACCACAACACCTCTTTGCACCAAAGAAGAAATGATTTAAAACCTGTTTTCCCGCAGCTCTAAATTTGACTCGAAATAACATCGATATGATAAATGGTCACGCAACATCTCTGCTCAATGGAGAAGTGGATTCGTGAAACCAAAATGTTCCAAGCAAATCTGCGTGTGATGCTTGATGATGACCACCTTCAGCAGTCAATGTTTGTCGAAAAATATCTTTTGGGCAAAAAGTTCGCTCGTGAACGGGATCAATGTTTTGATGCAATGCAGATCAAATCCGCTTCGAGGTTCACAACAGGTTGGCCAATTTCAGTGATCCGAAGCAACTGAGAGATTCGTGGTTTCCTGTTCGTGAAAGTCCGTTGGTTCAGTTTTGGCAAGTGAAGATCATTTCCTTTTGTGGAATTCAATTTGTGCCCTAGCACAGTGAGCACGGGTTCAACTTGAACGGAAACATGCAGTGTCAGGGAAACGAGCCTGTTCTCAGTTCGGATGCAGGATGCAGGTCCAGGTGTGCCTCGCTTTCTGCACAACAAGGATCTAGGTTTACTGCTTCCATGCCTTGAAAAAGGTTCCAGCGAGAAATGAATATTCTTGGAAACCCTGTGCCTCGCACCCTCAGGTTATCAAATGCAAGGTTGTTTATGGTTTCTTTATGACTTGCTTTATGGATTGCGTATGGTGTACTCAGAAGTTGCAACTCTTCACTGAAGTTGGTTCTCGCATCCTGCAGTTGAAGCGGTGTATGTGTTCCTCAAACTAGAATCGTCTCGCACGTACATCGCATCTGAGAGTTGCGTGACGAGGTCGTCTTCCTGGCTCTTTGGGCTTGTTCGGGTGACGTTGATTTGGTTCTGTTGTGTTCCTTTTTCATTGCTTGTCACACTTTGGCTGGATTCTGTCGTTCTTTCCAGACAGAAGATGACAAGATGAATTCTAGATTCACTGTTCGGCTTTTCATTGTTGCCGTAATTAGGGTCTAGGTGAATTGGCGGATGCGCCGGCACGGGAAGCCGTGACGGATGTACGAATGAGCACAACAGAGCTATTTTAGACAATCTGACAGGTGTAAAATCGGTTGGCACGTCTTCTGATTTGCGCACAAATCTCGTTTGAATTTTCTGGTCATTTGCTGCCTCGTTGACTTGAAAACCTTGAAAAAGCAGAAGAGACTCGAGAGATGACGGTTGGAGCTGCGAGAGACAAATTGCTTTTGAGTGTAAAGAAGTTGGCGCAACAGACAATTTATGGCTTCTCCCAACTTGCTTCTTTCTGACTCAAACTTCGCATTTTGGTTTCACTGCTTGAGACTTGTGGAGCTGTTGCATCATTTCTCATTTCATTATCTCAGGCACCTGGCTTATCAGTAAAATCCTTGCAGAAGTTTTGGTTGAGTTGAGGCTGCAGTGCTCGGTACCAGGGCACGTCCAGGCAGAGATAGCCACCGAGCCTGAGCCTCCTCAGGCGCTACAACCACCAACACGTTTAGTCCTCACAACCCCACCGTGAAAAATCACAAATTGCTCACTTCAATAGCTTTGACAGAAATGGACACGTGTCTGGACGTCTGCCCGATGACATACAATCATGAAAAATTGCCCCTGTTGCTTCAGTCACCAGGTTGTGTCCAAGTTTCTGTTGTCGGGTTGAGGGGACTCGAACTGTGTTCACACAGGCCTTTCACTTCCGGACTCTGGTCCATTCATCTCAGTCATAATCCGAGTCGATATCCGCTCATTCTGGGTTTACTGCGGACTGCTTGGGGTTGCTTACCTGGATTCTGCCCTGGAGCTGCACGAGGATCCAGTGAACCATTTTGTCAGAGGAAACGACACCTGAGGCTCTTTCGTGGGAATGACTGGTGAAAACTTTTGTTCAAGTGCTTTCCTCCAAAATTGGCGAGGGACAAACTCCAGACTGTTAGAAAAGCACAACGTTGACGTGAAGGCTCGATTTGGCACGGCATTGAAAGCCTGTTCTGCGAGAACTGCACCCAACAGACAGACAGTTCTCCACCATTTTTCTGCCCGGCACAACGATGGATCCGGATGTTTACAAACACTCCTGCTGTCATTCATCAAACTCGGGAAGCAAACCTTTCTCTGTGCTATGGATCTGTCAGAGTCGGTCAGAAAAGGTAGAATTCCGATAAATTATCTTTGCCTGATTTGATTGAACGCCAAATAATAGAGTGTGGTATTTACAAAGTTCACCAAAGTTCAGTCACCTGTCTGCACAGCAGAAACAAACAAATTGTGAAGGTCCATGTGTGTTTCCCAGGAACGGCCGTCAGAACACAACCCACGAAAGACCATGAAAGCGAACATTACACAGCGTCTCTTTCTCAGTTCAAGGCTCTCCCTCTGAGTCGAACAAAGCGGTCCACCGCAGGACCTGGACCTAAACGGCGTCAGATTCAGGTACCTTGTGAACAGTCGGAACCTGATTGATGACCTGAACTGTTTTTCAGTCAAGTCAAAGAGATATGAACGGACAAACACTCAACTTCGCAGTCGTACATCAATGACAACTCTTGACTCAGTTTCTCACTTTTTCTGCTCTTTGCAGTCATGTTTTCCTCCACGAATCACTTCTCTCCTGCTTGTCCCTGGCTCAGATCTGTCAATATCCACCGATAATCCAACTTCCTGCAATCGCTCAATCGCTTTGTACCTCCTCGTGTTCGAAAACAGTCTGATTTCCTGGACTCAGATATTTTGACACAAATCGGGTGGAAATCAGCATTTGAAATCACCCTCGAGCAGCAACTGTTCGGAGAGACCCTCCAGTTCTTTTCCGCACAACGTTGTTCTCGAGTTTTGCTCACGAGTGCAAAGAGACCTTGACTCCACGTCGTGTAAACATTTTTGATTTGTACAATGTAAAAAGGACCACGCAGATATACATCCGAAAACGACATATTTCTGGTTTTGCCAAAATTAACCTTGTTGGGTGGAATTGCAATCAAGCCAAAGACGATGAAATTAAACGCTCTTCCTACCTGCATGTTGTGGTGACCAGCACTAAGGCTAGGATGATATCCAATTTCATTCTATCCACTCTGATTCTTTCTGAAACAAAAGACAACACCGTGTTTTCAGCGAGAGTAAAACAGTCTACTTTGTGATGTACTCAGGTACAATGTCCTTCCGAGCGTGAGAAAAGTTTGCGGGTAAAGACCAAAAGTCTGCTGTATGAAAGAAAACAATGTACGTGTGTACCTGTGAAGGCAGAAGCAACTTTGGTTTGTTGTCAAAACGTACGAGTCTGGAGCTGATGTTGGGTTTATCAACAGCAGCTTCAGCGCGGACAGAGCCACTCACATGCAACCTGAGCTCGCGTTGGGGAGAGAGCTGATTGACCACTTGGGATCTCCGAGATTGAGTGGGAGGCTTCTGAGAGAGGTGGGTGCGAACGTCAGAGAGTTCGAGCGCGTGGGATTAATGTCTGCTCTGGTGCGTGGGTGTGAATGGGACACTGCAAAGCGGATGTAATTGTGTGGACAGTTTGTGTCTGTGCGTGTGGTGTTTGTCTGTGGTTTCTTTGCGAAACATCTAAGTGATTCGACTTTAAACAGGCAAGTTTCATGAAATCTCCTCAACAAACCTCTTCTTCAGTTCAACACATCATCCAGAACTGATGGAGGATTTCAGACAAGTGCGCACAGAAAGAAACAAACTGCAGACAGCCTCGGATTTTTTGGGGGCGTTCGTTGTGTTTCGTGCGGCCAAAATTGCACTCATCTTGCACCAAACCGTCACAGGTGTTGAAACAGTCAAACAAAGGACAAATCGTTTCAGCAAACGGGGTGAAAAATATCCTTTGAACGGGTGAGGCTGTTCTGAAGGGTGTGGACTTCAAACAGCAAGAGTCTAATGATTACTGCAGACAAACTCGTTGCGATTGGCAACTTATATCCGGGCCCTGCCCTGTTCCCACCCGTAAATCTTCATCAGTGCGACTGTTGCTGGTCAGATTGATGATTTCTACGGGGCTGAATGTTCAAGTTACAACAGGCAGTAAGAAGAGGATACATGTCTCGTTTTGTGTCTTCTGCGCAAGCTTTCCGAACAACGTGTGACTACGCAAGAGGAGCAGTTCTACTCAAATTCTCTCATGTTCATGTGGCACACAAAGACAGTTTCCACCAAGTTCCTTCCAGCGTAGAAATGTAGATGTTTGGCTTCAGGCTTCAACCGAACTGGTCAGAAAACATGAATAAGAAGCATTGCACAAGGCAACTACGGCTGTGATGTCCCAGGCGTCCCCTTCGTGCGCCCCCTTCGTGCAGTCCGCCCCCTTCTTGTTCCCCCCTGTGCACCTCTTGTACAGGATGCAATAAGTCGCCACACAACATGACAAGGGGCATCCTGGTCAAGATGCCACTTGCCTTTGTGCAGTGCACCCTATTCACACCCGTTCACATACCCTTGTATTCCACCTTTGTGTACCCCTTTTGTGCACCCTGTGCAGGACGACGACAGGACATGATTGAGCAAGACACGAGACATCCCAGCTGAGGTGCAACACACAGGTGTTATTTGCTTCGACCTGTGCCAACCTGTGCTCAAGGACAACAAAACCGAATCCGTGTGCCATTCTGTTCTCAAATCCACGAACTCATCACTCCGGCAGCCCAAACCTTCGGTGCAGCTTGAGTCTTCAACTGGACCTGTTTCGCAACCGGTGACGAAGTGACTTTGCCGTTTGTTCAACTTGTATCGTTTTCTACGAAGTTTGTCAACGAAGTTCCAGTTTCTCTCCTTTTTGGCAAATGTGACTGCTTGACCCACCATACCAATTGGTGGGGCCAGATCCACCACACCAACTGGTGGTGCCAGACCTACCACACCAAGTAGTGGGCTTAACCCACCACACCAACTGGTGGTACCAATTCAATACACCAGCGCCTATCTGGCAGAGCCAGGTCCACCACACTAGCATTGAGGCTAAATCCACCACACCAGTTGCTTTGACTGAAATGTGTAACAAAGGTCTTGGTGCAACAAACAAAATGTTGTGTGATTTTCTTTCTTCAGTGTTCTGCACAATTTGAGTGATGTTCACTTTTGGACAAATATGAATTTGAGATCCCAGTCGACAGATCTGATTCTTGAAATTTCTTGACACACGTTCTTGTTGCGTGTGATTTTCAAACAAACCCTTTTGGGTCATGTGTTTTGTTTGTCTTTTCTCCCCAAAAATTGAAACGAGGAACTTACAGTTGGTGTGTCTCCTCCAAAGAAAAAATAAAATCCAGTTCGGGTCTGAGAGCGCTGTGTTCACGACGGCTCACATCGTTTGTTTGAGCTGTCTTCGTGCGGAGCTCAGCAGTAGACTGTGCAGGGTGTTTTGCAGTGGCGGCACTCTCCGATTCCACAGCGCAAAAAAAGTTGCATTGTGATCGTGGTTTGCTGTGGACGCAACGATTTTTGTGTTTTATTGGATTTTCTGAGGGTAAAAAGGGAAGAAAAGCATGTGGCGTTGTCTGAGACAAGTTGTGCCACAAATATGTCTGATTTTCACAAAAACGAAACGAATTTTTGTGTTGAGCGATGCTGCCCCAGCCGAAGCAAAAGGCAAATTTAAATCGAACATCATTTTGCTGGCAGAACAAAGACCAGCTCGTACATTTTGGTTCGTCGTTGGGGTTCTGTGAAAGAAGTGCAATTGCTGGATCCAATTTTCACTTTGGTGCTTGTACTTGGGTCAATTTCACAAACTGGTTGATCAACCAGTCTTCCACAATTCGTTCGCAAAGTTGAACTTTCGAACAATGTCAGAACACAAAGTTCGACAGTCTTTTCCGAGATTGCTGTGGAGTGCGTCGAGGTTGAACCTTATGTTGTGGTTCAGACAAGGTGACAAATTTCGTTCAGATCCAGACCACAGATGTGACACTGCTCTGTTGGTGACACAAACTTCAGAACAGTGTGCGTCAGTGCTCTGGAGTCCACAACAAGTCAGAGACAACAAGGTCATCCAAAAAAGAACCTATTTTTCTTGTCTGTTTGGTCTCATTGGCCAGAGAATTCAATAGTTTTTGGCTGGGGTGGGAAGAAGACGTCACTCATTTCTGAGTGTTCCATTCGTTGATGAAGATGTGTATCAGTGACGCTCATTTGCCAAGAAGTGATGGGTTCTTTGTACTCGTATCGCCTGCTCTTTTCTCAGACGTCTCCGTCTTCTTGTGCTCAGAAGAGATGAGATAACTGCTTCCGTTTGGATTGTCTAAATCTGTTGAGTCTGTAAAAACACTCGACAACATTGATCTGATCCAGTTGTCTTGTTTACACTGAGGATACAGTTGTAAATTCTTTGCAAGTTTGTGCGAAGCTGTGAACAGACGAGATGGCGGATTCTGTCTGCGGACAGGGATGGGCAGGTCGGCAACAGTCAGAGAAACAGATCGCTGTCAAACTGAGCAAACAAAGACTTTTTCACCAAAGAATGCAAGCAAACATCTATTGCGTCAAATTTTCGGGAATTCGATGGAAGCTGTAAGAACAAAGACCACGGTCCTTTTTTCCGGGACAGGCTCAGTTGTGTTGTTATGTCGTCATCCCTGCAGCCAATTGTCTCGTTGGATTCCGTTTTGGAATGGTGATATTGAGCAAGTTTTCACTGTTGTCCTTGAAGTTCGATTCCTCAAGGTGACACAAGTGTTTCTCGAGCAACAAAGAGTGATCACCTGACAAGTAAGTGCTATTGTGAGCACTCTCACTTCTCCACAAATTTATCTCGCGAATTACTGTTGGACTGATTTGTCATGTGTGTGTTCTGCGTGTATTCACCTATATTCATACGCAGGGGAACACCATGCAATTTTCTCATCGGTCACGAAGCATGAGGTTTCACTGAAACGTACATGAACTTTGCGTGGTTTCATTCTGCTCGTTTCACCGTGGACATGGACCAAGCAGTGAACAAACAGTCGAGACGTGAGACCACATACGCCGTATCTGTGTCGCCAGCAGTAGAAAGCCGGATCTTGGAATTCTGAAGGGACCTTTTTGTAGACGTTTGCTCAGTACTGCGGAAACGCCAACGCAAAATAACAGGAAGAGCGGCGGGCACGAACAAGCGTGTACGTGTAGTCGGGTGCACAAAGGGACTCGGACGTCAATCTTGAGGACGCATCTCGAACAACTACTCCCCCCAGAGCAAGACCGCCGACCGCGAAATCCACTGACTCACTCAGGTGGTTCGAGACACAGTCTCATCAGCCCACGGCCCATGACACGCAGCTCTGCTGTGTGCGGCCCCAACAAGTGCAAGCAACAGTCAGAAAGCTGTGAATGCCTGGCGTGAATACCTTGAAACCTACTGAAGATGCAAGAAATAGCCACCTCGATTTCCCCGTCAAACGCAGGGGTAAAAGATGATGAAGATGGAGACAAAACCAGAATGCAAGAGCTGAACCAAAGGCCATGTTTGGTTTCTGACGCACTCTGAATGAAAGGTGCGATTGTACCTTGGACAAACTGCGCAAAAGTAAAAGCACAGACACTGACATAAACCTGGAGAATGACATCATCATGAATTCAGCTTCACCTTGCAAGGCCCAGGTCCCTTTTTCGAATTCTGCAGGTCCAACGAACGAACTTTCTGTCTGCATAGTTTGAAAAATTGGGGGTTGAATTGCACTTGGTTGCACGAGACGGTAGAAATCACCAGGGGTGGATGGTACCTGATCATGTTTCCACCGTCTGCACCGGATTTGAAGGCTGCGGCTTGCAGTGCCTACTTAGAGAAGCCACAATGTAGACTCCACTTCACTAAATACACAGATATTGACACAATGTCGCACGTTCCCATCAGCTGAACCACACTTCTTAAGTGCAAATAACGCCGTGGAGGCCAAGGAAATCTGATAACACGCCAGACGCGACACGCGTATCATTTGTCATTTATCATTTTTGGTGTGCAAAAAATGAAAATTCGAGTACAAGTACTCACAGACCACGTAGTGTTTTTACAGTCAGTGAAACTTGGGACAATAGTTTCCGATAAGACGCGTGCATTTTGGCGAACGTGCGTTGCAAAGGAATCCGCTGTTTTCCAGCCCCAAGCGAAAACAAAGACATTCCGTCTGGGAATTTGACCCAACCGGAGACACAGCCAGGAAATCCAGTCTTGACCACAACACGAGTGCTGGTGGGACGAAATTCGCAATGCAACAAGCGTTCAGACAACAATCTTGGAAATGTGGCGTTGAAAAAGAAGGCCAATCAGATCTCCTCATGCACAGTGTAATTCTGGATCGAGGAACGGAAATGACACGTGGTCATCAATGGCCCCATTCACCTTGCACAGGAATAGACGCACAACAACGTGCCGAGTGTTGAGTGAGAAACGGAGAGGAGCGAGGGCGACGTGCAGAGGTAATCCAGGGAAAAAGGAAAAAGAAATTGAATCAAGAAAGTTTGAAAAAACTTCAGAGATGTCTGGTGCATGATTATGCGGCTCGCAAAGTCTGCACAGGAAAATATAGATCTGTTCTCTGCTTGTGACGCACGCCGTCTACTGGCCGTGACTTGTTCTCAACCTCAGCAACGAATAATGGTATTGTCAACTTGTGATCAATCGCTATCTTCTTGCAAACATAATTTCCGTGATTAGGTCTGGTGACGCATCTGCTCTGACGGTCACAAATTACGTACGAAAGTTGCTCAATGTGTCTGAGACATTATCATTGAGAAAATATGATAACTTTACACTCTCCTTGCAAAGAACAGATGTGGATCAATGTCGTCCTTGTTTATACACTCAATTGTTTCGAGTGTTATTTTGATGGTTCGTTCTGACAGTTGAGACAATCAATGTCTCGAACGCAGTCGCTATAAGCCGAAGAAGAACAAAGAACAGAGGCAGGAAAAGAACCAGAGAGTGGATTTTGTTGTTGTGCTCCACGCAGTCTCACTGCACACATTGGAACAGGACAGAATTGGGGAACAACGCCTGGGAACTTGACCTGAGAGAACAACAAGGGGCACGTGTGGTCTCAGCGTGGGTGACTGCATTTCGTCCCTGAGCCAATTACACTGAGACTCAGGCGACCTGAGTCCTGTTCGTGTTCGTGAGCACAAAGATTGTTCAGCAAAAGCAGAGGCTCAGAAACGTCATGTCGACACGACATTGGAATGTTCATTCCTTTAACGAACCATTCCCGGGGTTGTGGCTGGTGGGCGTCAACAAAGCAAGAGTTCACCAAACACAAGACAAGCATTTGAGCAGGGGCATGGGAGAAGCAGGTTGTTTGACCTTCTGGAGAACAAAAGGGAACCTTTTCAAAACCTGTTGCCCGCATGTCCACAAAAAGAGTGGGTCCAGGGGTTTTCAACCAAGTTCTTGTTCTTGGTCACGTGCTGCTTGTACTTCGCTTTCAAGTAGTTGCCGTTTCTGGAGTCTCTTCTGCAGGACCTGTTGAACAAAGACAGCCTTCACCCACTGCTGCAGCGCTCTGTTTGTTCAACAAAAGGCGTCTTCGTTGGAATCTGTGAGCCTATGAGAGGTTCACCGGAGAACCATTCAAATCTTAGCAAACTGCTTCGACAAGAGAGAAACAATGCGTCTGGTTCTCGTACGTCTGTCCAAGTGACAGTGCGTGGGGTCTGACCCTGAGCTGCTGCCAGAAGGAGAATCCGCCTGAGCGGCTGGAGTGGGCGCTGACAGAGCGCCGCCACAGCACCGCAACACCGCTGATAGCCGCGCCATCAACTCCCAGTGAGAACTTTCCTGGCCTTGAATTCCTTCCATTCCTATCTTTATGATGGTCCAGGCTCTGACAGGGAAATGTGGAGTTCCAGTCCTGGCAGTCCGTTTCGTGCCACCTGCATGCAGTTGTGTTGCCTCCATACAGAATGTGGTATGGTCACACATCAAACACGGGGAGCTCTGAATGCAATTGTTATCAAACTGCAATCTGAGAGTCAAGAACCACGAGTCCACTTCTGTAAGTAACCAAGTCATTTACGTGAACAATCAATCTCCATTCGCTTCGTCCGACTGTTGAAGATTGCAAACGAGAAACAAACACTCAATTGCCTGCATTCTTTGTTGCGGTGTTCACGAATCTGGTGTCAAAAGACGATGAGAAATCAAGACAAGAACACTTGAACGAACAAACCGAGCCGTGACTTCGGGAATAGTCCTGGAGTCCAGTTTTGTTCGTGTGTATGTGCGTGTGTGTGCGTGCGTGCGTGTGCATGTACGAAGTACAGATGAGAGCTGTCATTATGTCTCTGCTTTGTAGTCCGTCATTTCATGAAGACAAGAAACAAACCTGAAACATGAGACAGACCATGCATCACCGAAATTCTACTAAATCAGGCAAAAATTCAGCCACGTAACCTGTCGCTGCAACTTCTCATATCCAGCCTTTGGCTGACTCACACCTCTCCTGACCTAACCCTCAGTGGCCTCAATTTAAGCCGGGGTTTCCGTATTCCTCGGGCTCAGTGCAATCACCATCTGTGTCTGTGTGTGTCTGTACGGTCTGTGCAGTTCGTGATGATGCCAGACCCCCCCCCCCACTCTGCCCTGTTTTCAAAATTTGGCCGAACTCTGCAAGTTTTCTGTCAGCCAAATGCAAGGTGAGATTTTGCATGCCAGGAAATTTGGCATGCTGGTCAAAGAATAAAACGGGGAGAGGAGGGCCTGGCAGTAGGTGCTGCTGGAAACCCTGCTCCCCCTTTGTGCTAGAATTTGGCCAAAATCTGCAATTTTCCTGTGAGCCGAAGGTGGGGTGAGGTGTATGATTTTGTCAGCCAAATGTCATGTGGGCAGTGGTTCGTCAATACCAACAACACGGAATCGCTGGCTTTCCAGGCAGATCCTTCTTTTATTCCTGAACAACTTCGACGATGTTCGACACCAAATGGTTGAAGTCAATCAGTGAACACAAGCATGTGCAACAAGAAGTGGCAAAATCACTCACCTTCTCTGACTCTAAGGCACTTCGAATTCACGACTGCTACACCCTGGCACGAACCTGACCAGAACTTTTGACCGTAAATTTAACTTATCGTAGTTGAACACGGTTCTAAATTGCTGAAAGGCTCCAGTTACAGATCAATTATTGTTTTGACCAGTTGCCAGAATCGCCACCTGCGTGTGTCTCCACACGGACAAGAGTGCATCAGTGCTATTTATACCACTAACAGCTTCCGTGTCTAAATCGGCACTCACGACACGATAAAGTCTCTTGATTTGTGCGCTCGTTCCGGATGTCAGTTCAGCAACCGTAAAGTGCAAATTGGTCTCGCAAAGGGGATAAAAATGAACAGAAATTTTTACTGAATGCTTTTGAAAACGGAACTGACACAAGGCATAGCTGATGAAGAAATGAGGCGTGTTTCATGTGTTCCAAAATTGAGGTTGACCTTCAGTCGGTCACACACAGTTTTGTCCATTAAAAGTGCAGCTTCAGCCGAACGTATTCCCTGCGAACACCTGAGCATCACAAAACCAACTGAACCTTGCCCCAAGCTTTCGCCACAAGCGGAAATGACTGTGATACTTTGACACTTTTGCAATTGGAACAACATGACCCCCTGAGTTTGAGTCCAAGGTTTCTACCGGCAATTTCCAATCACTTGTGGTGTGATGTGTACCTGGGTGACTTGTTTCCCTTGACAGAAAGTTCGCACGTTTGTGTTTGTGTCCTCTGCACAAAATGAACATTTAAACTTGGGTCTAGGAGTTTAAAATTTGAGGAACAGTCTGTTTGGGGAACAGCACGGAGCTGATTGATTGATAACCCGATTTTCGTTCTTAGAAATGCCAAAGAAAAACAAATATTAAGAAACGGAATTCCTCGGTTTGAAAAGTTCCCCAAAATCAGAAAATTAAACTGCCTAAGAGAGCACAGATGAACCTGATGTAATAAGGCCTGAAGAGAAACAACACAAATTGTCAAAGCTCCAAACAAAATGAAAACAAAAAGTTTGTTCCACCACAATCAGGTCTGTTTTTGGATCTTTTTCGTGAAGAAAAGAATCTTGGACAGGGAACACCTGCGGGAGACCAGAGAGAAACGTACATAGCGTTGCATCTTGAATCAGACGATTTTCGCTTGGATCTGCAGTTGATGGTCTGTTTCATGGAAAAAATCTGAAAATTACACACAGGGAAAAGTTGCTATTAGCCTGAGCTCTGAGGCTGCCTGCAACTTTTCCATTTCCCGCGACTGAGGTGAGCGCTGTAAATTCTAGGTTCCACTCAGCGAGCTAATGCACTCAGCGGATTTTTTTTCCACAACCTCACTCCCACACAAATGCAGTTTAGTCTGAGAGAACTGTCCTCTAACAGACAATTTTTCCGCCCACCTGTCTCGAACAACAAAGCGGAAAAATCTCACGTGTTCGTCAAGAAGGTCGGGGCAAGTGTTTCCTCTGGAGAGACCACTGATTTGGCGAACCAAAAAATCTTAGAACTCGGCGTTTCTCTTCAGAGCGGAAAGGCGAAACCGAGCGCAACCCCAGATCCCCTCCATTCCTCAGGGGAGACTTGGTTCTGGAAGTGCTGCGTGGCCTGGCGTCAGACACAGTCACGCCACATCAAGAAGAGCGCAACTCTCGCGTCTTCGGTTGAGGACGCTGCTGCAGAAGCAGCTGAGAATCTTGACACCTGGAGGTTGATCTCTGAACTCGCCGACATTACATAACGGTTTATGTTTCCGCAGCAATAAGGCCACAAACTGCACCTCAATCAACCTCTTTCCTCGCCACGGCACTCACAGAGCATGACCCACACTTGCGTAAAGCATTTTCCGAGTAAATCTACGTGACGTAATTTGTATGGCGCAGACGGTGCGGTGTTGGTCCTGAAACTGCGAAGATGCGCACGAGTTCGAGCGTCCCGCGGCCACAATTGCGTTTCACAATTCGTGTTGCAGCTTTCCTCTTTTCTGATTTCCTTCAATCTATTCATGTGTTCATTCTCATGATCAATGTTTTCACTTCAGGCAGCAGGTCGGAGGACACTTCCTTCTTCTCAACGCTCCTTTCCTCACCGTTCCCCTCCGGCTCATAGCTGGGCAAGACGCCAACGAACCAAGGAGACGCCCGGCAGGATGCAAGAGCCTATTTTGGATGGGCATTCGGCTGTTACATCAGACGCCGCTCAATTTCTGCAGTATTGTGCCGGTTATGGCCGTTTCGGGTGAAACCTGCTCAGAACGAGACAGATTCCAAGACAGCTGGTCAATTGCTGTGATTTTCCAGGCTGAGGCTGGTTCGCGCTCTGCAGCCAGTTCCGCTGACTTGTATCTGTCAAAGAAATCTTGACGAACACAGTTGTTTTTTAAAACCTCAAACAGTTCTCTTGAATATCTTTTCCGCGCGCCGCTGAAATGGATCATCAAAGTTTGGATCGGCATGAACAGAACACAAAAGTCTGCTGAAAACTCTGTTTTTGACTGGATATTTGGCATTTTTTGTTTTCTACCAGAAATGAATACCTGTGATGACACCGAGGGATCATTGTACGAGGTCTGTCGCAATTTTTTCCTTCTTGTTGCGATGGTGACGTTCACGTACGATGTAGGAATGAACATTTTGGATATTTGTTCACACATGAGGGTGGTTCAAATTTTATTGCAACCAAAGTAGATCAAAACAATTAGCATCTGCGCGAAAAACTTAGATTTGTCAACATGTCCTTGAGGCTCCCAGCAGAGCAGTTCAACGGCACAAATTCAGTCATCAGTATCCATGGTCAGTCCGGATTCGTCCTCTGGATTTGGTCTGGAACAGTTTGTGGTTAGTTCAGTTTTGGTGAGCAGCAACTCTGAGTCCTTGTCCCTCGAAGTAATGCCCAGAAGCATCCACACAGCGTTGGTACCGGACAGCAAGTTGTTGGAAACAGTGTTCAAAGTTGGCTTTGGGTATGTTCATGAGTGATCGTCAGACAGCAGTTTGGAGGTCTTCCAGGGTTTGAAAACGGTGTCCTCTGAGGGTTTTCTTCATCTCAGGAAATGCAAAAAAGTCACAAGGACTGAGATCTGGACTGTAGGCGGGGTGACTCCACAAGTCCATGTTCAAAGACTGAAAATATTCCATTGTTTCATCTGACTTGTGTGGTCCTGCGTTATCCTGGAGAAGGATGAAGTCCTTCTGCCTCCACAGTGCAGGTCTCTTTTTGCGCAATGCCTCTCTCATCCCCCTCAAAGCCTGGATGTATTCAGCAGAATTCACTGTCCCCTTGTTGACGAAATGGATCCAAATGATGCCTTGCCAGTCAAAACAAAGAATCACCATGCACTTCTTTTGTGACCGCTCCTTCTGCAGTTTTCTTGGGCGTGGCTGGTCACGACGGACCCACTGCATGTCAGCTTGTTTTGTCCTCGGATCGTAAGTGAAGCACCAACTTTCATCTGTTGCAATCAGTTTCTTGAGCAAGGATGGGTCACTGTTGATCTTGGCCAAATTTGCATTGGAAATGTCAATTCTGGATTGCCTTTGGGTGTCGGTCAACAGCTTCATGTCAAACTTCAGCGCAATTTTAGTTAACTTCAAGTCCTTCCTTAACACCTGCAAAGCTGAGTCCTTTGACATCCCACACATTTTGCCAAATTCTCTTACAGTGCGTCTGGGATCCTCCTGGATGGCATTCTGGATGAGGTCACTTTTGGCAGCAGTTCTTTGAGATTTGGGCCGGCCTGTGTGCTTTTCGTCCTTTGTCCCTCTGTCAGGGTTCTGTTGAAATCTTTTGAAACCAAAACCAGATTTGAGGACTGGAAAGGGCGTGGTCAGCAAAAGCAGCTCTGATGGAGTTGATGGTCCGCAGAGGATCGAAGCCCCACTTCACACAAGCTTTAATGCAGGCACGCTGTTCCAAACATGATTCCATTGGTGCAAAAAATAGGAACAAACTCACCAAAAATGCTTGTGTCGCCGACATGTTGAGTTACTCGGTGACAAACACAGAACCAGGTCACTAACCAGGTCACACATCGATCACACTTCATGCTCTGATCCTCACTGACATCACATTGCATCCACCTGTCCTCAAAAAGTTGCACAAAAAAAGAAAAAAA
>JAAUXT010001227.1_pt1 | contig 51014 bp, 53 predicted proteins | sample 7278171 | NCBI WGS metagenome assembly JAAUXT01 (sample SAMN14350112, study PRJNA611818) | marine sediment metagenome | isolation source: surface marine sediment (1.8m) | place: French Polynesia: Moorea | collected 2018-08
CATCCGTCCATCCGTCTGTATGTGTAAAGTGGGTCTAACTGGGGGGGTGGGTTAGACCCACTTTTGGAAAAATGGTCATTTTTCCCAAAGTGGGTCCATCCCCCCCCCCTGAACTTGAAGGTGTTTATGAACTGCGAACGTTTGTATGGACCACACGCTTTTTATGCGTAGCATTCTTGTTGGAATCCTGTTTCATTTGTGCAAATCCCCCTGTGTTGCGCGAATTTTTGGGCGCGTATTTTGAAGAGCGCGCTGTGAATAAATGTTTGAAAATGGAGACAGGGACACCAGCTTTTCCTTGACACAAAAAGATGTGAAAATATCTTTGGACACACAACTGAAAGAAACTGTAAAAACGTAAAATGTGTTTATCGGGGCTCAGTTTTTCCTGTCCTGTCCAGCGGACGATCCAGAAGGAGTAAGCTGTGGTGCAGTCCCAATGTGTCTCCGGCGCAACGTACCATGAGACGCTGCAGCGTTCCTGAACCCCAATCCTTGACACTTGGTTTCCTGCTGTATTTGCAGGGCGTCGATGTACCTGTGGATGCACGTGGTCATCGTGCTCGTGCTGCTCGTCCCCATCCGCCCGGTCCACGTGAAGCAGAAATCCACCTGATTTCCACGTACGGGTCAACTGCTATTTTCACATGTTTACAAACCCTGTTGAGATATTCTGCCTTGGTGACAAAAAGTTTCCCTCTGCCAGTCTTCCTCTTGTCGGTGATAAGACACCTCACATCGTGACGTTCTCAGCACTTTCAGACACTCTGCCTTTGTAGGGCGTGTGTTATGAAACACAGCACGTGTTGTTCGGTGTCTGGAAAGGGCACAGTCCGAGAGGGGAGGGTGTTACCTGCCGTATTCACCCGTGTGCAAGTCACAAAAGACGCAGCCAACTTTGGCTTGACTTTCTGGTAATGTCATGTACAAGACACATCCCGTTTTGGTGCTCGATTTCGGGGGGAAAGGGGCGTCTCACACACGCGTGGATTCGGCAAGCACCTTCCTGCACCACCTACCTCGCTTTTGGCAAACAATTGTGCCCTCCCCCAGAACATCACAGAAGTGTTCCGTGCCAGAAGAGAAGAGAAGGGGTTGTGCAAGATGATTTCGATGCAACATCTGTTTTCACAAACACAGTGTGTACCCATGCGCATGTTTACAAAAGAGAACTCAAGGTGCTTTGGGTGCGGGCGTTTGTGGCAGATCTGCTTTCCCCACCCAGATGTGGCACTCTGGTCGCAATGTCACCTTTGTTCACGACGCTCGCGTCGCGCGGCGTGACGTATTGTTTCTGACGTGAAGGTGCACTCAACCGAAGATGTTTTGTTTTTGCAAGGTTGTCGTCTGTTGATGACCAAAATTATTTTTTGATTGGCTTGGCAAAGATTGTCAGTGGTAGTTATGGGTGGTTGGTTCACGTGTTCATATTTTGTGATGTACCAATTTGTTTTCCTGCCACGCTGTTGAATTTTTCGTTCTTGTTTGAGAAAGACTTGTGGTTCAACTGAAAGACACGTGGAATGCGCTGAAATAGTGCGAACGTGGAATCATTTTGTGCACTTTTCTTTTGTAAACTTTAGAGAACAGAACAGTGATTAACACACGCAATACTGCCACATTCCTTGAAGCAACAAGTCCATGATGTGTGCAGCGTGGCTTGTCCGTTGACACTTTTGCGCCCAAGTTTGTTGGCGAATATGGTCTTTTGTGTACGGTAGTTTCTTGACCATTTGTTTCATGTCATCACCTTTTTGACGCACGCATATCCCGCTCACACACACGTCGGTGTTGTGCTCGAGTTGCATTATTTCCAAGAGCAAAAGCCGTTCTGTTGTCAATCATTTGCCATTTTGTCATTCGCCTGAGAGAAGGTCTATTTTTGTATCTGTTTACGTGTGTGCGCTTGTCATGTTGTACTCGGCAAAACTTGCGTCAATTCTGTTTGTGAAACTGTCGCTTGTTTGCAAAAGGCTCACACTATCCGACACGAGTGGGTTTTTTTGTGGAGATTGGTGTTGGGGTTTGTATTTTGTTGGCAATTTCTGCAGCAGTCCATGACAAAACTGTGACATCCGACATAGGTTTCTCGTGAAGATGAACTCAAGGCGACGGGAGTGCCGCTGGTGAAAGAGCGAACTGATCGCAGCAATGTGACATAATATACACTTGAGATTACGTCTTTGAAGATCAATATTCAAAAGATATTGGACGGAAAGGCAGTGTTCAAATTTTGTTGAACCTGCTTTGTTTTATTTGAAGGCACGCTTGCTCTGTGTGCCACAAGTGCGTCTCCAGTCAGTTTATCAAGGTAAACCTCCAACTGAATGAACTCGTGTCTGTTTGTTTCATTCAAGAAGACCTGTGGGACAACTTTGTTTCGGTGAAGAGAGTTCAGACTGAAAAAAGTAACACTCGCGCACTTGGACAACAGAGATTTGCGGTGCATACTCAAAAACGTCGGTGCTTAAATGAATGCAGTAATTCAGTGACATTCATGCAACCTGGAAAATACACATTTTGACAGTGAATCAAGTGTTTTCATCTTCATGCACAGGCAGTTCGAATCATTTCTTAGTGGCTGATATTCGCTCGATGTTGCTCAGCTGAAGCTTCGATTGTTCTTGTTTTGTGTTTCTGCTTGTGTACATGCATGTGTGTGTGTGTGTGTGTGTGTGTGTGTGTTGGCTCTGCGCATTTGCCCACAAGCCTAACTGTTCAGTTTGAATAGGTGCGTCAATCTCAATCTCTTCCACGCCGTTGTCTTCAAATTCCAGCAAGCGTGCGAGCACTGCACCAAGCTGCGGACCTCCACTTGAAAGAATTGCAGATTGCGATCTGTCGTCTCGAGAATCTGACATCTGACGAGCGGATCAGAATCAATGCACTCAGCGACGTCCAGGAGTGACAAACTGAAGGGTCAAAAGTACTCTTGCTGGGCCATGGCACTCGTGCCTGTGCACAACTTGCAGCTGCTTCACTTGCACCACAGTAAATTTTGCTGAGGCAAATGTTCAAGAATTCACTGGCTGAAACTTTGGCTTTCAAAGTTGACAGTAGCTTATTCCACTGAACACATTTTCACTCGGGGAAAACTGTGACACTATGCATGAAGCACGAGTCGAGGTGCCGTTTCCGTCAGTGTGTTTGTCTTTGGTCAGACGAAGCTCGGACGAAGCGTAACATGCGCACAATCGAGAGAAGTGCTTCTGCACGGTTGATTTAAGGATGACTCTTTCATATTGGCAAGCCCAAAGCACGAAAAGTACCTTTCTCCCGTGAGGAGCACGACTAGTACTCTCCAACGGTTAAAGAAGTGCAGCTGTGTGTCACTCACCATTTTGGGGGAATTGTTGTTTTGCAAAAAAAAAAAGAAACGACTTTGCAACCGTAAAGTGTACAATATATCTTTGGATGGCAGTGTTGGTCTGTTTTTGTGTGACACTGACTTGTCCGACAGAAGAACCTCCTCCTGTGTGGAAATCGATCGGAGCGACTCTGTTGATCTGCCGTCGGTTCATAATGTTTGTTCAGGAAGCTTGAGGGCTGCAGAGCACTGGCAGGACCGAGAAGAAGCGCACCCGAGAAACAAAATCGTTGGAAATGTGATAAAGGTGTAGAGAATGGGATGAAACCCTTGTCTTCCTTGGCATGTGACAGAGGAGAAGCTGACAGACTTGTTCTCGTCTTCTCTCACTTAGAAGGGAGTCAAAGCGACGGCATTTCAGCTTTCAGAAGCGCACATGAAAGGAAAGTGCGCAAATCGAAAACATCAGCTGCACAGCTGAGCATGCGTGTCGGAGACCCTGCTGAAACTCAACATTTGTCTCTCCTCAGGCAAAAATTCTGATCTGCTGGTCAGGGGCAAGTTGACGAGCAGCTATAAACGAGCTTGCTTTACAGCAATGTGTCGCGGTTGAGCTCTTTTCAAATCTGTAACCAGAATCACTCTCCAACCCTCTGTTTTCAAGATATTACCATTTCTGTTACCTGGGGGTCCAACTGGGCCCCAAAATTTTCCAGTCTAACTTTGATCCAAATGCTCTGGAGACTTGGTCAGGACTGCTTCCAGGGGGGTCCCACACCATGAAAAATTTCCAAGTCTAACTGTGACCCAAGTGCTCCAAAGACTTGAGTCATGCTTGGGAAGGGGGGGGGGGGTCCCACGCTGGGTCACAGACGGACAGACACATACTGACAATATCAAACGCCATACGCCACTAAAATTCCAGGGATGTCGTTGAGCCGCGTGAGCGTGTCTGCTGCTTTCAGCTTAGCTGGTTTGACGCGTTGCATAAACAATGTGCTTTGTGATCCAGGGACGAGGCCAACGGGGGGAGCGGAGAACCAGACCCCGCCACCCTCACCCAACTTCCGAAACCTTGTTTTGCCTTTCCGGAGACAAAAGAAAGTTATTCTTTGCGGATGACAACGGCAGGAACTTTATTCATGTTTCAGGACCCTGGGCCCAGACCCATGGAACCAGACCCAGACCTGTGCACCAGGCAGCCAGGGCGTCACCAAACTGCAAGGTGCAACCAGGATTGCTCAACCAGACCAGAGCAACTACACTACTGTTTTTAGTATTTCGTTTTCCAAGCGTGATTTTTAACAAAAGTTTGCAACGTATCTTACAACAAAAGAAAGCTCACAAAAATCCAAAGCTGTTTGAAGTGTTTTCCTTTCAGATGGAAATCAGTGAAAAAGAAAAAAATAATTCTCAATATGATTTTGTATTTTCTTTGTGATCGTCATTAAGAACCCATCAAGAGCCCTTTTGATGGGGCTTCCTTTGAAGTAGGCCTTGATCAACTTGGAGCAACCTATGAATACAATAAAAAAGCTTCTGGTGTGTTTTCGTGAAAGAAAAACCAAAATGACAAGAGATTCTAATAACCGTAGACAAACTACAGTGCAACCAAACCAACGCAACCGGACGAGCACAAGGAACCCAGTCTTATCTGGTTGTGCCAGTGGTTGCACCAGTGCTTGAATTGTCAAGGAAGGGCAGTATAGACCTGTCTGGGTTTGCTTTTACGGGTCTGGGTCCAGTTCTGTATGCCTGGGTCTTGTTCAATCTGGGCACAGTTCCAACATTGCAAACAAGGGCAAGACACAACCACAGAAGAGCAGCCAGACCAGTGCAACCAGACCAGAATAGCTGTGCCAGTGTAGCCAGATCAACCACCACAACCAGACTTTGTTGCCTGAACCTTGGGTCCAGGTCCAGTTTTGCAGGTCAGGGTCTTGTTCCACGAGTCCAAGTCTGGTTGCACAGGTTGGGCCTGCATGGTTCTTCAGGTTACAACCAGACCAGTGCAACCAGACACATGCATCGTTATATCTCGCACCATGGTCTTGTTCTGTGTGTTTTGCCGAACATTTTTCAAGATTCAAACACGATTTCGTCTGGGCCTCAGAATTATTGTTCAGAAAATGTCGAAAATCGCCCGCTTTCTGACATTCTGATCTCCCGTTTAACTTTGAAATCTGCTCGCCTGGAATGATTGCCCCAAACCATTCCTGCAGCTGCGTCAACAATGGAAGGAACCAGTTGCCTGCGTGCACATCGGGTTATTGCTGGAGGTGCCCGAGGTATGAAGTTTTGAAGCTGAATCATACGCCCTCCACCCCGACATGCGCGCTTCTTCCGGAAATCCAGGGAAAACACAGCAATGCTCTGTTCACTAAACGGGTGTACCGGGGGAGTGTTGAAGAAGAAAAAATGGAAAAACAAAATGTGCCGGAGGCTTCTGTGAAACTCAATTGAGAATTTCCGTTCAAGGCTCCAACCAATCAACTTCGACACTTTGCTTGACAGTTGCAGAAGATTCTGCCAGGAAGAAGTGAGCGTTGACGGCAATCGGAGCTGGTGGCAGAACAAATATTGTGGGACTCCGGTTTCAGCCATGTCTTTGCCGTGCGCAAACGCTGACGTTCAGGGAGCAAAGGCCGCCATTCGTTTTGCTTGTGCACAATCATGTGGTGCAAGTGAATTTTGCCTCCTCTGTCGTGTCGTCTGTCAGCCACCAACAGTTTCGCCAAGTTGAAAACGACTATACAAACAGCTTGTTTGGCCCAAGTAATTTTCCCTCCAGAAATAAGATTTGGCAGTTACACACACACACACACACACGCACACACACACACACCTGTACGGAGTCTGCTTTCTCCAGCATTGTTTGGAGTTTTGCTTGGTATTGAAAATATCTGCAGAAAAGGAAGGACAGACACAATTGAATGGGTGCTGCCGGCTGACAAACGCCAACCTTGAATTGAGGGGACTCAACAGGTCTGAGCTGGAACAAACACATCGTGAGACGAGCACAGGGAGAATGACTTGAAGCTCCACAGCGGCGCGTCTTGTGGTTTGAACGAAGCTTTGTGTCCGGAGTCGTGCTGCCGCTCGACACGTTGCGCTAATTAATCCCCCCGGAAATCAGCGCAGGTCGTGTGGCGCCACCTGATGCTGGACGCAGCGACTTCCGGTGGAGACTCAGGTCCCGCAGAGCAGCGCACGAGCATCGCGCGGTCACAAGGCCACAACACGCCAAGTCTGATTCTCAGGGAAGAAAAACTCGCACTGAATGTCTTTGGAGTAGCAGCAACTTGTCGAGTGTTTGCACGCTCGTTTGTTCTGACAAGAGGACAGGCAGAACGCTGGAGAAAGGAGACACAAAAGGAGTCGAGGTAATCAGGAACCAGACAAATCACAAAAACAGAACACAAGCACATTTTCTCAGACACCAAGTCCCAAATCATACACAACGTTGTTTTCCGACACAAAATCCAAACCTTGCTGCATGGATGCTCAGCGTGTTTGTGTTGCAGGTGAATGGATGGACGTGACGTCCCGGCGGTGCCATCCACGTTCACCATGACCTTCGGTCAAACAAAACGTTTGGCCATGCGTGTGATTTGATTGATGACACCCCGAGCTCTGGTCCTCGGAAGTCTGGGTGAGGTCCACAGGCAGCATGCGCGATCAGTTTCTCCGAAGCAAAGAAGTCCAGGTCCGCATCACAATGGTGTCTTGACCAAATCTGTACAGTCTCACTGAGTCGCCACCAGTACAGGTGGCATGATGCACATGATATTAATTGCTGGCTGAGCATCCGAGCTTGATCCACATCGATTAGGGAATGACATCACCGGAAATTGCTTCAACTGCCTCGCAAGAACCTTTCAGAAGGCAATTTGGTTCAGATGGCGACCGTACATGCCGAGCTCATTCACAACAACCACAAATCAGAGACACGAGGCTTTTTGAAATGTTTTCAGAAATGTATTCACAAATTCATGCACATTTTCCACAAACATTCAAGATCACGTTGCCGTGTTTCAATATGGCAATGAGTAACATCAACAATAGCGCCAGGAACGCAAAAACCTTTCCTGGTCCAGGGGTCAGTTAATCATTGTTTCTCACTGTGTGGCGTTTCCATCAGGACTTCACATTTGCTGCCGCCCGCATGACGCACCCACATCCAGAAAGACTCGTCCATTTTATGCGCAATTTCTCCATTAACCTCGACGGACATTTCCGGCGCATCCAGACACACACCATCAATTTGCTCTCCGGGATTGTCCTTGTCATATTTCTTGCTGCACAAGTAAAAAGCAACCAGTTTCTTCGTAACTTCATTGACTGCATGAGAAAAGGTGAACTTCATCTGTCTTCGCAAGCCAGCCGTTAAAGTACCCAGCTTGTCGGAATGGCTTCTCAATGCATTGCAATCAACAAATGTTCACAGTGCCCACAACCTCTCCGGGGGAGATCTAATTTACAGCGATTGGATTTATCCCATATTGAATTTGTGAAAGGAGTTTCTCTTTTTCGTGTTATTGATCATGATACAGCCTTGGAAGACTTGGTCGATTCTAATGTTGTTCACTCCATGATACACATATGGTAAAGTAAGATGTTGCTCAAAGGATTGTCCACGGGTCCGATATGGCCCTGACCTATCAGTCTCGGATACATGTCGTCGAACACGCTGACTCCGTGCGCCTCGGCCTCGTCGGAAATCCACCGGTTTATCGCAGCTGATGAGAAAACATTCAATTCATCGAACTTGGACCCTTCAGACACGCTACTTGTCTGCTGGTTCATGGAACTCAGGATAAACACGAACCTCAGACCGGGTGAAATTCTCTGCACCTCTTTCGCTATTGCGAAAAGGTTAATGATTTCCTCTTGAAAGGCTGTGTATCCACGCTTGAAAAAAGTTTCGGCACCACAGTGCACCAGAACGAAGCTCTTCCTCCCATTCACCGTCCGCACCCCATACAGAGAGCGATGGAGGTCTCCACACTGGGAACCGTACTTGAATTTCACAATGTTCACATGTCTGAAGCTCTTTGGAAGCACATCGGGGGAACTGGTCATGTAAAAGTTGTAGAGATGAGCGGCTCGGTCCCCCATGAACTGGATGGAAAACATGTCTTGAGCGCACGACATGCTCGTCGCCCACAGGTCCGGAACCAAACAACGCGCTTTGTGTGAGCGCCAGAGCCACGTCCCGTTCACTTGTGTCCAGGATCCTGGTTCCAGGCTCACGTTTCGGGAACACGGCTTCTCAGGCACTCGAGGCACCAAGCCATCTACTCTAGATTGTTTGGGGCAGATTTTTTGCTGATGCACAGTTCTGATGTCCTTCTCGCTCAAGTCCCTTGTGTCGGGGTCCGTGATGGCTCTGTAAGCACTGAAAGCGTAACTGTACAGTCTGACGGTGACAGTCACACATTCTGGAGGCAGCACGCAGCAAACTGCGTACGTTCCGTTCTTGTTGTCTGAGAAGAGGCTGACTCCGGAGCTGTGGTTCCCAGCGACAAAGGCCATGAACGATGAGCCACCTGGGTTTCCCCCGCTCGGAGACTCGTGAATGAGGATTTCAGCAGCAAACTCTCCTTGGTCCGTACTGTGGAGTCCGACAAGCTGACCATCGTGCGCCACAGTCACTGGACGCACCCCGGCCATTGCAGACTCCCGCAGTGCCTCGAAGTCCTGCATCTGTTTTCCCGCCAGCGCGAAAAGTCTGACGTGGCATCCATCAGGCAGGGTCTGCGGCCTCCGGCTGATGGTTCCATTGCCTGCAGACTCGAAGCTTTCATCTCCGAATTGCCGCAGGCTTTTAGCCGTGATCCAGTACGTTAGCAGGAGAAGGCACACCAAAATTGGGGTGATGACCAAAAGTTTACGATACCTTGCAGGATAGCTGCCAGACGGCCTGGGAAGCTTCACCTCAGGCGAATTGGCCTCTAATTGTTCCTCGGCCGTTAATAGTTGTATCCGCTGTTCGTCCTTCCCGCACGGTTGCTCCATGAGAACTGCTCTGAGCGCTGAGCCCGACAGCCTCTTACATCTACCTGTTGAAGCAGTGCAACTTCGCTTTTTATGCCTCTGCATTGCGCAGTCCGTCTGGATTAGATCTATCTTGCGTGTTTGATGCAGCGCGTGAAAAGGAAATTCCAAACCAAAAGCAATTCAGAATACTGCAGTGTTCTGAAGCGATGCCAGGATGGGCGCATTGCATGTTCGTATTGCACTGCTTTCTCGGCACAAATAAGGAAAAGCGAACGTACCCAGCTTTACTCTCAGATGCCTGGCCAAGTTTCTTCCAGCAGGCTGTTTACCGGAGAATATTGTTCTTGTGTTCCACATCCCTCTTCATGTTTGTGCGCAGTACTTCAGAGAAACCTCGGCTTCTTTCAAAAAGCAGGATCTGTCTCAAGGAGCCTCTGTTGGTTGGTGTTGAAGAAAATCAAAGGAACTGCCTGTCTCCCAACCGTGTTGTTGCATCCTGCATTTCACGCAGACATCTGCGACACGCGTATATATTCGTGCACACACAATTCGTAGCATGTGAAAATAATCGAATTCTGTCGAGGCTATTCTTTCACAAGGATTTGCACCAGCTGCGCGATATTGAACACGATGAGATGCAGCATCAATAGCAAACCCGTACATCAAGTCAATGGGCAGACAACATCGCCCGAAAACTTATCCTCCTTTACGGGACGGCTCCACAGAATGTTTTGCAGCAAAGATTCCAAAACTCAGTGTTCACTTAATTTTGTAAAATGAAGCGCAAGTGACAGATGATGAGGCAGAAACGTCGAATTCAGTCGCCTTTTTGCCACTAAGGAGTTGAACACTGCAATTTCATTGCCAATCCCCGCTGAGCTCAGGCAATTTTAAGCAATGAGATAAAGCGACAACGGAATTATTATTTGTGGCGACATCACAGAAGAATTTCGTGTGCAAAGCTTTTTCGTTGTGACACTACTCGTACACCGCAAATTCGAGCATTTTCCTCGCACACAGAAAAGAGCACAAACAAAACATGAGTTTTGTTCGCTGAAAACAGGTAACAATAGACACAGCTTGCTGATGGAGAAACAAATGAAAAACACTGCCAAACCAGAAACGCGACCTTTTCAGACAGGCGCCAAGGCAGCGCTTCTGTCGGAAAGCCTTGTGTTTCACAGCTCGCGCGTCAAACCCTGACCCGATGACATTCATTAATCTGCCTGAGCTCTTGATACTCACAGAGAAAAAAGATTCTTGGTTCACATCTGGTGTGCAACTCAGTGCGGAGCAACAACGTTTCCAGCTACAGGTCCCACCTGGAATGTGACACATGACTCAAACAAAGGGAAGCTCACGTCGGACAGAAAAACAGGTTGAGGCAATTTAATGTCGCATCAAGGGACAGCTTCATAACACCTGGCAACATTGCCGTTACAAGTTGCATCACATCTCTTCCTCGCTCCCCACACAGTTTCGTTATTGCCGCAGCACGAGTCTGCCTTCCTCTCGCGGCGCCGCCGCCAGCTCCGAGGTTCAGCCACGGATCGTGCTGATACAGTAAATTAGAGAAATTTATCCTCCTCCGGAGCGCTCGCAATCGGCCTGGAGCATCGGACATGTGTCAGTCTTGTCCTCTCCGTCTCACTTACTCACACTCGCCTCTACTGCAGTCCCCGTCCTTCGACATCAGCTGCTGTTGCGCGAAGTGCTTTCCGCCTCAAAGATAACATGTCAGATTTCCCTCAGTCATTTGCTATTCAAAGAACGAACAAAGCTTCAGCCATATGTGCAAAAGAGAGAGAAATGTTTCAAGCCGCTTTACTCTTTGATGGAACTGGAAGCTTCTTGGACGCAGAGCTGATTCTTCAAAGGAACCTCCGACAACAAACTGGAAGACTTGCTCATCAATGTTTCAACACAAACCAGCAGAAGCCAAACAGATGAACTTCAGAGCTGGAAATTGCCTGTTTTGGAATAACGCAGAGCATTTCACAAGAAAATGAACGCTTTTCGCCCAGAAGCACCGCACCTTTTACAAGGTGTCTGCATCAAAAACAAGACTCTCACCACGGTGGTGTACATGGCCGGAGGTGCGATGGTTCGGGGCTGTGCTTTGATGTCTTCAACTCAAAGGTTCTTGGTCTCTGAAGAATCTAGTCGCCCCAAAAGCACGGGACAGATTCTGTATGTCGGACACACAAAAAAGAACTGCTGTTGGTATCTTTTTGTTCGTCACGCGCTGTTCCAAGTTCCAACAATTTGCGTGGAGTTTTGACGTTGACGCAACGGCGCACGCTGCACGGACATGTGTCCCTCTGCCCCACGAGCCAATAAATTGGACGGAAGAGTTGAACCAGAACAATTTTCCATCCAAACCAACAGACGTCTGCTCAATGCGGCGCAATTTGGCAAGAATTCCGCCAGGCAGAAGGTACAAACAGAAAAGCCAGTGTTGAGGATTTGCCTGTGAATCGCCTCAATCACTGACGGACCGTAATGCAGGATTTACCGAAACGAGCCTTTGGGAAGCGTTTTCTTTACACGAGTTTTCCATTACAAACTCACTTTCTGAATCTGAGAATTAGTTTCCTTGCCCAAATAACGGGGAAATGGTGTTCATTACGAACGCAGAGATTGTTATGCACGTCGTGGCTACAGCGTCGCCGAGCTTCAGACGGGAACCAATCAACGGTCGCTTTGAAAGGTCGCGATCAAAGCTGAAGGCTTTGCATTTTTTTCTGCGGAAGGAAATAGATCTTGGAAAAGCAGACATGGCGCCGAGCAGTCACTCGCGTCAACTGTGACGTTCTGCAGGTGAAGCGACACTCTGCAAACGTCCGCAAAGTGACCCGTTCTCATCAGGAAAAGGCTTCAGGATCAGTTGACGGAAAAAAAATTTCCATCACGAAGTCCCTCAATGCGAGGACATTTCCACACCGATATCCGTTAACGCGACGAAATTAACGCCAAGTTCACACACAAACACACGTGAAATCGATAAAGTTCTCCTTTCGAATGGTCGCATCAAACTTTCATGCGAAATTCTTCAGCTGCGTGTGCCAAGCTCATCAAGCGACTTTCCAACGAAATGAACAATTCAAAGAAAGAAAATAATTTCAGACAACTCGTTGGACTTCAAGTTGAATGAAGCTGACACGCCACTGCAGAAAGAACACCACGGGCTCCATTCGCTCAGACACAAAGGCGCCTGAGGGCGTTTTCCCGTCAACTCAAACAGGGAAGAAGTTGGGTGTTGTGTTGGACATAGCAGCAGCTACTTCTACAGGCGTTGACTCCACAAGACACTCAGGCGTAGACACCGACCAGGCGGCGGCGATGTGTGACGCACGAGCTGGCTGTTGCTCACAGCTTCTCAAAAAACAGATCGCAGGGACCCGACGTCGCATCGCTGATTGTTACATTTCCCAAAGACCCGACGAATTAAGACCGACAGCTTCATTATTTGAACGGAAATTTGGACGCTTCCAATTTGATTACCATCTGTTCTTCTCCTGCGGTTCACCACCCTCGCGCGACAGAACGACCTCGCATCTTCGTTCACACTCTTTATTTCTTTCTACAACTGAAGAAATTCATTCGATGTTGGTGCAAATTTTGCATTTGACTCGAACAGTGAAAATGCTGCGTTTGTGTGAAAATAGCACAACGATAACAACGACCGTACATTCATGTTTATCACAAAATCAACAGCCAAGTTCCGCAAGTTCAAAACGTGTACGTTCGCGCGACAATCTCACCCTGTGGGTAGCAGCACTTCTCAGATTCTACAGGCCATCTCTGGTTCAGAGCAAAATTCTGCACTCCCCCCCCCCCAATTATCGAAGGAGAATGTTGAAAGACAAAAAAGAAAAGAAACAAAACTTGTACAGTGTTGAGACTCCCACAAAGTGAGCTTCCGCCTTCACCTTCACGCCGACGTCTACGTTTTCAAAACTGCGGAACTTCCATTGTGCAATGAATTTCGTGTTTCATATAGTGCGTGATCACAGACAAAAGAAGCAGTTTGCCCAAAACATACGGTTTACAAAAGTTGGTCCGTCACAACAAAAGGCGCGCGTGATGAACACCGCCGCAGCGCGGCGCTGCGCTGAGTCAGTGAACATGGCTCGCAAACCGAGTTATTGCAGCAGGATGAGGCAGATTACATGTAATTTCATTTGTAACAAATCCACACGTCCGTAAACAGCCACGCAGCGAGCTGCTCGTCCTGTCTCTCTTTTCCCGCACCAACACCATGCAACTGCGGCGAATCTCAACTGCGCCGCCGACACGCGCTGCATCTTCTGCGAAACAAATAACAAAGGACTCCATCCCTTTGTTCAAACGTGCTCAGAGCAAATCTCTTTCCCGACATGAGTTCGTTGTCATTCACGTTGTATTGGAAACAATGTCAGTTTTGTTTGAACTGTGGCATGGCATGCAGAAGATTGCAAGGATATGCGTACAGTCCTGATTTTCACGTCTCATCAACTCCAACACGGTGACGTGTCTTTTTTCATTCTTTTCAGCAATTCAATTCAATGACAGGTGCACGTATCAAAGTGCGTCTGCACGTTCGAGTCTATCCACCACTTCCATTCACAGAGGCTGCTCAGGAATGAAATGAAACAATGAGGTTGAAATGGTGGCACAGAATGACGTGAATACTTCAGGTTGTTACAGCAGACTAGACAATCACAGAACACTGACAACTACACAGGTATAGCATTTCATTCGTGGTGACAAAAATCACAAAAGAATACAGCGTTAGAAATACTGATCACGTTGAGAGATTAAACTCAGAGAAGAAGATGAAGCGGAGGAATGAACATGGAATGTCAAAGTTTGCAGTGGCACGAGTTACATGCATTTTGCACGTGGTCAAACAACAATGCTCTCAAAAACACATCAGCAGTTGCGGTTGAATATCTTTGTGACATATGATATGTATCTCAAGCCGTTCAGTGCATTGCATAGATTTAGATGTCACATCTGCAGCAAACTCATGATGTTGGTTAATATTTCAGAAGCCTTTGTTTGTTTCAGCGACTTCTGTGCTCAGCCTAACGCTCCCACAGGTGACACCAAAGCTGCACCCAGCTGTGTCAAACTTGTGTGTTCTGGGCACAGGAATTGTGTTCAGCTTCAGCAGTTCGGATAAAATAGCACTGAACATGTCATGAACACGCAAACGAGGATGTTGACACATCCAACAAGGTGCAAAATTCGTCTTGCACAACGCAACAAGCAAAATAGAACAAAAAACACAACAAAAATTGTCCACAGCGATAGCAAATGAAGTGCAAGAATCAACAAATGTCTTTGAAACAAATCGATTTCAGAAAATGCTCAGCACAAGTCCTCACCATCGACGATAACAGCGTTGAATCAATCTAACAAGTGACATACAACTTTCGGCACAGCAAACTCCACAAAACTCAAAGGCACCTCGGTGACACCAAATGTCGCAGACAATAATAATAAATTTCAAAGGAAATACCCGTGTTCACTCATTATATATTTTCAGAAATGGAATCGCAGTCGTTCAGACGATCAAACATGCCAATATTCAATGGGTTGAACCCAATTCTGAAGTTTCTACTTGACCATTTGAAGCAAATTCTCTGGTGATTGGGTGCAAAGATGAATATGATTCTTCAGAGTGAACATACTTCAGAAATTCAGAACTGCTGCCACTGGTGTTGAGGTCCCCACCAGAAACAGCCCCAGGGGGACACAAAGCAGCAGTGCATGTGGGAGCCACCCGGTGAGCCCCAGCCCGCCCCACTCTTCCCGTTCAGCGAGTCACTGCTTGGCGTCGTCGGCGGCGTCGTGCTTCTTGCTCTTGTGCGCCTGCATCTGCGCGAGCCCCACGGTGGAGTGACGGCACTCCGGCACGACGCAGTGGTAGTGCGTCTGCTTGGTGGAGTAGGTGCACCAGTCGGCGGCGCAGCTGAGCATCCCGGAGAACTGCGCGAAGCCGGCGGCGGCGATATACTCCTCGCGCTCGTGGTGCCGCCGGTGCACCTGCAGCACAACACAACACTGCAGCACGGGCAACTGAACGCAACAGCGTGGAGGTTGCACGCGGCTGGATTCTGGATGCACTCAAAGTTCTGTTTTACGCGCAGCACGAATGCTCACAGATGCCTCAGTCAACGTGACACTTTGCGTATCTGACGTGCAAACTTGAAAGGAGGGCCCTGCATGTTTCCTGACAAAGCAGATTGGACCAAACAACTGGGCTTTCATCCGCGAACAAGACTCCACAACTAACAATGTCAAGAAGAAATATCCCGAGCAGGTGGGTTCGGCGGATTGCGAAGAGTCGCCTTTGCCTTTCAGAGTCGCCTGTTCCCAAGTGCACGTGTTCGGCTGCGTGGACAACAAGGCAAACGAAATGGGACGTGCGCACCACAGCATTGCAAACAAAATTTCCCGAAAACAACAGTCGAACGTCTTTGTCGACCCTTCATCGAAGCTGCTGCCTGAAAATTTTCACTTGAACGGGACTATTCGGATGAAAAGTTTTGCTGAAGACCTTGAGCACCTACCTTTACTTTGTGGGTAATGGTGGTTGCGAATTCACATTTGCCGCAGTGGAAGTGCGCCGCCTGCAGGGCGTGTTCACAGTCGGCGCGGCCGCACTGCGACCGGGCGCTGTGGTGCTCGAAGTCGCCGCCCACCAGGTCCCGCACGCTGGCGTGTTTCTGCGCGTGCGCTGCGGCCCTCGTGCGGTCGTTCAGCCCCTGCGAACAGTTCTTCTCGGTGCAGTGCCAGTGACTCCCCAATCGATGCGAGCATTTGGGGAAACCACACTCTTCGCCAAACGTGAAACGCTTAAAGCCCTCGAGGTCCGGGTCTTTCGTTGCGTTTTCTGAGTTTTCCTCGGGCGCTGGGACGATGTTGTTGTTGACGACATCGGTGACGATCATAGCGAGACGTTGCTGCTGCTGCTGCTGCTGCGCCGACTTCCCCCCGCGGGCCCTGCGTCGCGACTCCAGGCTCTGCTCGATGACCTTCGCCCGGGGCGAGGAGCGCGACTTGGGCGGCGAGGCGGACGCGGACGCCCGCCGCGCCTGCGCATCGAGCCGGCGCTGCTTGGTGAACGCCTCGGCGCTGTCGATGAAGTCGGCGTGTTTCGGCGCGCTGCGTTTCCGGCTGGACCTGCGGTCGTGCTCGTGTGCGTCGCCCGACCTGTCCCCGTCCACATCCTCGTCCATCGAAGTGCTCTCCTCCGCAGTGTGTTCGCCTGAATCCGCGTCGCTCACGAGTTCACTCCTGCTCACTTCCCTCTCCTCATCAGAACCACACTGTCTGTACTCCACGAGCGCAACTTCATCACTTTCTTGCTCCTTCCGTTTGGACAAGTCCATTCCATTCTCCTCACCGTCTCTGACGCCCTCGTTGTCTGCAGTGGTTTCACTCATACTGAGTTTCGCGCTCTTGCTCAACATGCTGGAGAATGTGGATGGATTGAGGTTCAAAGAAGAGGACATGTTTGCGTCTTCTTCCTCATCAAATTCATCGTTGTCATCATCAGCGGTGCTCAAGGCTCTGTAGTTCTTCACGTCTTCAGGTTTTATGTTGGAGACTCTGTTGTTGGCGTTGGAGAGCGGAGGCCGCGAGTCGCGCGCCGCCGCCGCGCCGCCGCTCCACGGAGCCTGCGCCGTCAGCGGCAGCTTGAGCGCCGGGTTGGCGACCAGCGCGGGGTTCAGCATCGGCTGGTGCACCTTCTCCATCCTGTCCATCTTGAGTCCTTCTTTGTTGTGCTTGGCAACGTGAGAGCGCAGGCGAACGGGTTCTGAGAACGCCTGCTGACACTTGAGGCAATGGTAATGATCCCGCTTCTTCAACTTGCAGAAGGGTCGTCCGCAGTTCTGCAGCACGTCGTAGTGCATCGTCATGTCCTTGACAGACCAGTTGAGCGGCGGCACGGACTGCGGCCCGTTCTGCTGCAGCAGCACCGTCAGCGGCAGCGCGTCCCTGCTGCCCGAGGACGTGGCGAGTTTGGACGCGACGCCCATTTGATTCGTGGCTTGACTCACCAGGACCGGGGCGCCCCCTGCCGCGCCGCCCTGACCCAACTTGGCCATCACGGCGCTCACGGCCGTTACGGCCTGTGGAGAGAGTCCGGACATCGGGAAATACGTTCCCTTGGTCTTCACGAGGCTGCTGTCCTTGTCGGTGCTGCCGGGGCTGATGACGGAGCGAACCTGCGTTGTGTGCGCCGGGGGAGGAGTGATGGTGACCGGGCTCTGCAGCGGAGACACCATCGTCGTGCCGCGAATCCCGGTGTTGGAGGGCACGTTCAGCGGCGCACGGTCCTGCCCCGTCCCGGCCTTGCTGCCCACCGTCTCGTCAGGCGTCGTCTCCATCTCGTGCTGGGCGCTGAAGCTCATCTCCGCCAGGCGGTGCTTCTTGTCGTGCTGCGCCATGGTGCTGTGCCGCACGAAGGAGTAGTCGCACCGGGGCCTCGTGCAGTGGTAGTGTTTGTTCGCCTTGTTGTTGTGGCAGTGCGGGCGGCGACAGTTGACGCTGCGGTCGAAAAACTCGAAGCCGTCGAGGATGGTGATGAAGTTGTGGAAGTCCTTGGCGTGGTTGTGCAGCGCGTCGGGGTTGTCGGTCGCGAGGTGGCAGCGCGGCCGCACGCAGTGGAAGTGCCGCTTCAGCTGGTAGTAGCATTTATCATCCGCGCACGGTCGACCTGCAAACAACGAGGCGAGCATCGCACGTGACGCGGCAAAACAACAACCTCAATCCAAAAGCATCTTCTGCTTATGACTGAAAAACACATTTGTGTCGCTGAAAATGGTGTTTGTTGCACCTAGTTGTGTGAAGTCCATTTAGGGCGAAGCACCATGTGGCAGTACAGTGTATGGCAAGGTGGATGAAATGTCCCCTGCCCCCTCCCCTCAACCCCCCTCCCCCTCCCCCCACCCCTGGACCCCCGTGGAAGACAAGGAGGATAAGGAAGAATCGACGACATTGCTGGCAAGGGACTTCGCACTGCAGTTGCCTTGAGCACTGCTTCTTGTTTGTTGCCTGGATCCATCTGGAGACGCAGTGCGCACCTTCGGAGAACTCGAGGAAGCCGTTCGCGAGCGACGACGCGCATGCGCCGGGCAGCTTGGCGAGCGTGCCGCTGATGTCCGCGTCCGACATGTCGATCTTGGGCACGAGCGGAATGTCGTTCTTCGGGTACTTGGGCGGCCGGCCGCGGCGCCGCCTGAAGGCGTCCGTCTGGAGCTGAAGCACAGGGCGGGGCAACCAAGGTTGGTTATTTCAATGGGAAAGAGATGCAGGAAAAGAAAGCGCTTAAGGGAGAGTCCCCCTTTTCACACACTTTGCATCGCCGCGATGCTTTGCACAGCCTCTGTCAAAAGAGGGTTGACGCCCACCTTGTAGAGACTGAAGGGTCGGCTGGTGTTTCTGTTGGCCGTCGCCCTTGCGTACTCGTGGCTCTTGTGGTGGTTGAGGCGGGTGAAGGGCTGGTCCGTCTCCTGCACGACCGTGCTGCACGACGCCTGAAGCGACCACATGAGCTGCTCATGCAGTGTCATCGAGATTGGGCAAAATTCTCAGGTGGCCATCCGTCAGTGGTTCTTGTTTCAACCAAACCCCGTTGATTGTGTTTGATGTTGGAGATTCACCCCGAATCAACCTCGCGTGAACTGCCACCTTGGATCACTCACCCACAGGCAGTGGAAGTGTTTGGCTCTGGTGGGGCAGGTGTCGCAGTGCTCGTGCTCCTCCACACACCTGTAGGACAACGACGTGATCCTGTCCTGCTGCTCGTGACATCTGCAAGATGGCGCTTCGAGTTCAACAAAGTTTTCAAAAACACACCCAATCAGCTGGGCAAAACATGCTTTTCAAAACACCCTGACCTCAGTTGGTGAGTATAAACTTCAGGTTTGTTTGACAGTAAATGCGCTGCCTCGTCCGTTCTTGTTGGCTGTTCTGCACCAAAACACAGATCGCCTGGTCACGTGTCTCACCTGCCGTGTTCGCGCACGCCGTCCTTGGACCTGAAGATGAGTCCGCAGCCGCCGTTGTTGCAGTGATAGTGGTCCTTGTAGAGGAAGTCGCATCGCGGGTGACACGGGTCGTTCGCTGTGTATCTAACAAACGAACAGCAATTGAACATTGGGCATTCATAGTGCTGTGACTCCCAACAACTGGACACAACTGGAAAGTGCAGAAACGCGCGCTCGAACCTGGTCAGGTACTTCTTCCACGTCTCGTCCTTTTCCTTCTTGTTGTTGATGGCCGGGGAGCCTTTGGGGACAAAGCCGGGCACGTTTGTGGGGATGCCGCCGTGGTTGCCGACGAACTCGTCCCTGAGGAGCGGCGGGCCGGGCGGCGCCTCCCCGTCCTCCGGGCCGCAGTCCGGGATGGGCAGGTTCAGCGAGTCGTCCAGACCTCCGCCAGACGACAACTTGGAGGCCAGCTTCACGAGGGTCGACGGCATCGCCTGGCTGCTGAACTGCTCAGTCAGTTCCTGGCCGTCAGATTGACCGTCTGGTGTCGCGAAATGGCCGCCTTCGGTCGTTTCTGTTTCTGAAAGTATCGCTTCCTCCTTTCTGTTTTGGTTTCGATCAATAGTGGACAGCTCTTCCATGTCAATGTATTCGGGATTCTCAGCTTCGGGAGGCGCGAAACTCGACAGATCGAACGCGCCTCTGTTGGCGCTCGCTTGCGAGAGGATGGCGAGGAGGTCCGAGGGGAGACCGGGCACGCCGGCGGCGGCGGGTGGCGGTGGCGCCGCCCTGGCGGCGGCAGCGACAACGGACAGCGCTGCCTTGTTCTTCTCCTCCTTGAAGCGGCGGTAGGCGTGCTCGTGGTCGCGCCGCTCGTGTTTGCGCTTGTGCGAGTTGAGCTGCCCGGTCGAGTGGAGCACGTAATCACAACCTGCAAATGTTCCCTCGTGTGACGCGCTTGTTCTGAAGACAGGTGTGACCACTATTAGGTTCCACGCTGTCACTGGTTTCATCGAAAAATTTTGATCAGGCAAACGAAATGAAATGTGTTTGTTCGAAACAGCTCGACGTTTGGTTTTCATTGCGCATGAGAAGTTTCACAGGAATGAAACCATCTCAGGTTGGGTTGAAGAGACATCGCAAAAGATAATCAAGAATGAAGTACCTGGTCGAATACAGTGGATGTGGTTGGCCGCCTTGGAATACTTGCAACCTGAGAAGTTGCAAGTTTCGTACTTCATGAACTTTTTAAAACCATCCCTGGCAAAGGCTTCGTCTTTTTGATGATATGCTTTGTGTTTTTCTGAAACAAAATAAGCACGCACTCAGCTACAAGAGCCTTGCAGAGCATGAAAATGATCTTATGCTGCATCTCTGCATCACAAAGGAACGACGTCAAAGACAATTCTTCCGTCCAAAACAATAGTGGTATTGAACTTTGTTTGCCGCGTTGAAACAGCTCAGCCTACCCATGTCAGCCTTGTTCTTGAAGGTGAACTTGCAGGCGGGCCTCCTGCAGTGGAAGTGGGTGGTGCGCTGCCCGTAGAAGGAGCAGGACGTGTCGCCGCAGTCCTCGGTGGCGCGGAAGCGCTGGAACCCCTCCTGGATGATGGCCAGGTCCTTCTTGTGGTAGTTGCTGTGCATCTGCACGTCCGATGTACTCACGTACACTTTGCTGCAGCCGGGCTGAAACACGCGCACAAACATGTCACCCTTTGCTTCGGCCGAGTCGCGGCGATTTGATGCAGCGCGACGCAACTCACCCGCACGCAGTGGTAGTGCGTCTGCTTGCCGTTGTGGAGGCAGGACTGGAAGCGCACGGCGCAGTCGTCGAGCGGAGAGAAGCGCAGGAAGCCGTGCTGCAGGGACTCCTCCCGCTTCTTGTGCCACTTGAAGTGCCTGGAAACCAATTGATGGGTTCGTCAGGGGACGTCAAAAAGAGTTCGCAGTGAATAACATCTGGTCTGGTCGTTGCAAAATTCGTCCCTCTGTTTGTTGTGTGTGTGTGTGTGTGTGTGTGTGTGTGTGTGTGTGTGTGTGTGTGTGTGTGTGTGTGTGTGTGTGTTGAGGAACGTTGTGAACGCCGGTCTGACCGATCGCACCTGATCATCTCCTCTTTCTTCGTGAACACTTTGAAGTTGCAGTCGACGCAGTGGAAGTGTTCCTTGTAGGACAGGTCTCTGCACAGCGCGTCTTTGCAGTCTTCGAACGAGGCAAATCTACATCGCAAGAAAGAACCGGGCCCCAAAATCAGCGCTGGTTTCTGTGAGCTGGTCACTCATCTTGTTGAATATTGTGCAGATGAAACAATTTGTGTTTCGAACAATTCACAGTTCAAACCAATTTCTCGCAAAACAGGTAACGCTCAACTCCACTATGAACTCGCAACACCGCTCTCCCTTCCTTCGTGTTCGCGAGTTCAGTTTCGAGTTTTCTCTTGTGTGTGTCAGTGTCAATATTTTTTTGTGAAAACATCGTACTGAAGTAAATATGACTGCAAGAAGTTGGGGTCTGGGCTTGACAGTACGCAAACATGGCCATTATTTTTCCGGACGAATGTTCGGACGGAATCCCGGATGTGCCACCTCGGACTACAACAAAGTTTCGTTTGGTTTTGGCCAGAATGACATGTTTGTATAGATCTCCGCTTTTTTCACTTGCACACACGAAAGTTTGGGCTGCAAATGCGCATATCTTTGAAAAACAATAAATTCGAGGATACGATTCTGAGCGGAAGACATAATACTTGCAAGAAAACAATAAAAACAGCACTGCCTGGGGCGACTCAATATTAGAATGCAGAGTATAACTGTTTTCCATTGTTTGCCAGCCATTACTGAGCGAAAACATCCCATTACTTGGCTCATCATACAGAAATTTTCGCCAAAGTTGCTGTCAAAATAAATGTCTCCTCATGCGCTGAATTTCTAATTCTGTTTCATTTTGTACTTTTCCAATAAAAACGTCATGTTTCACTTGCCAGTTGGCCTGGGGCCACGCTTTGTCCTGGTGTGTACGATCGTGCACCTCGACTCATTGTTTGAATGATCTGAGTCCGGAGCAGGAAAGTCAAGACACCGGTCGGGCTCTCGATCGTTGTGCGGCAAATTACATTCAAAAGTCGCGGAAAGGACATGAAAATATGCCCGTGGCCCGGGGCCACTCTCATGCAAAAAACTGGCACGATTTGCAAAGTCAAAATTTCTTCATTCGTTTCTCAAGCACAGCTTTTCTGGAGAAGGTTCCCAGTGAGAAAGGAACTGTGAACTTTCAGTCCGATCAGGTCGTTGTCGACCGGTGCCTTGATGCCCAAGAATCAAGTGTACTCGACTCACCTTTTCACGTACTTGCTGTGGTCGGGCAGCACCCCGCTGAATCCAGGCTGCTCACATTTTCCTTTCGCGCTGTTTGCATCCAGAGCACCTTTCTCCAAAGATGGGCCATTCCCTACTTTGGCGAACCCGCCAATTTTTCCTGAATGAGAAGAAAAACCAATGTGTGTTTGATGATGACCGGCATGTACTGCGCGCATAATTTCTAAAAACTACGGGAAAGCAACTTGACTGACTTAACCACGTAAAATCAACAAATAAAGGACACAACTTGAAAAGAAACGAATCACAGAACAAGGAAAGCACCTTGAACGGAAAGTAACTGTGCATTGTACAGGCCCAACGCCACAGACTCGGCTGCAGGGGCCAAGTTTCGAACATCAACAGCGGCGACTCGGGCGTTGTTCGGGTGGTTCTGCAGGTTCGCCTGAGCTGCTGCTGCCGCCGCCGCCGCCGAAAGGAACATCTTCACCGGGTCCTGCAAAACTGCTCCTGCAACAGATAAACTGGATCAAGAAATGTTCCAGGGACCCAGGGCAGGGGAACCGCGGTCAAGACCGTGAAGCAAAAGACCACACATGTACACCCCAACTTAATTCAAGCAAAGATCTCCAAGCTCGCACTGTTCTCGCCTCCAGTTGATTCGATAACCTTGAAATCAGTTCGAACTGAAAATGAGAAAACAACGACGCGTGTTGGTTGGGTCCACGGTAAACAGAGTCTGATCCCACTAGGGACAGAGAAGAACGAAGAGTGTGTTTCTGTTGGACTTCAGAATTGGGAGCCTGAGTGAGCTGGCCGTGAGTTCCCAAACAACAAGCGAAAGAAAAGCTCAGAAGACGGTCAGAACGTCAAATGACGGCTCCAGCGCTGGTTGATCCGGCTTCCACCAGTGGGTCTAGTTGCTTCAAGTCCAGTTGTCATGTGCCAGTCTGGCTGCCAGTCCAGTTCTTGTACAGCTGCACCGACATAGCAAAATTTTAACAGCCAATCTGGATGTCTGACACCATGTTTGAGCCAACTGATAATTGCTGAGCTTGTATTTTGTTGTAGTTTCAAGAAAACCACCTGATCACCGCACACCAGGGCAAGGTGCTCGTGGTCGCTCTGATTTCCAAACCACAGGTGAGATTCATTCAGTGTTATTTTGGAGGCTGGACACTGAAGTTTTCTCATTTGGACAACAGTTGAGCTCGATCAGTGAACTCGTGCGCTGATCTTTGACTTGGTCTCTCATGATCAAGAGCCAAGAATCCGCCTGCATAACTTTGCATAAATTTTGGTCCAAACAATAAACTACAAAACAAGCACTTCAAGTTCCTGTTAAAGTTTTTTGTTCCGTTTCCAGCACAAATACCGACCTCCGGTGTTGTGCCTCGACGCAACAACTTCGATCCGCTACATTCATACAGCGCTGTACAAGCGACATTATTTGCAATCTTTGGCAAAGTATTTTATTTGTACTGGTCTCCTGGCAACTGTATATCCGAGGCAACACTCGATAAATTGAATCTCCAAACACAGCGCCACAGTGCACAATCTTTTGATCGGCAGTCTCGCAGCACTGACGCCTGCACAAGTAGCTCAGAATTCCGCTGTAGCGGAACCTGCGCTCGTGAACACTCTTCAGGACGCATTCCATCGTGTGTGTGTGTAACTATCTGTGTACGCCTGTCTGTACGAGTACAGGCCTTTTAATAAAATTTGTAATCCCGTACGGAGGACCTTGTTTGCTTGGCTTCAAATCTGCCTGGAAAAACTTGACATTGCTGTCAATGACAAAGGTGTCGCACACGTACAAAAATGTGGGACAAAACTGACCAGGACCCAGACTGCAGGTAGTTAGCGTCTGCAGATGAAAGGGCCAAAAATGCCTGCGCGTCTGCGCGCTCGCTTCACAAAAACTCTCTTCACACATTCCATCAAAACACAAACATGCAGGTGACCTTCCTATAAAGTTAAACCAGGTTTCGTCAGAAGCTGCGGATGTCAAAGGCAGATCAAAGGAGAAGGATACTGGTGCCTGTGGAGTGAATCTTTCCAGGTGGTCAATGAAACCACAACTCACAAAACATAATGCGGAGTCACCGCGGGCGAACTAAGTTCATGCGAGACGTCGCAGGGCTACGAGACTCACGTCAGAACGTTCAGGGCCCGAGTCTTCTATTTGCGTCATCCAGCCTTACACAAACAGCCCACAACAAAAGCTGCAGACAATTGTTGCACAAAACCAGCGTTCGATGCTTGTTTCTCGGGCAACCCGTTGTAGCACCAACATTCACGATTTTCAGGCCCGGCGCGATTTTGCGGCGCATCGACAATCCATACCGATCAGCGCTCGGAGCGCGGAAGGATTCGCGCTCCCGACTCGAACAGCAACTTCGCCCAAGAAAACGCTCTTTCCATCGACCTGTTTGCGCCATTCCTAAGGCCAACCAACCACTCTCCAAACTGGCCGACTTGTTACTGAATTATTTCTACAGTTTAGGTATTACTATGGAAACCAGTGCAGGCTCAATAGGTGGAAGCGCGGCAATTGCCAGTTCGGAGTCAATACGGAGAGGCTTCGATTAGGACCCTGGCAGTGGATGAGATCCGTTTATGCTGAGAAAAGCAGCGCAACAAAGCCACATCACCTCCATGGAAACTCTGCATATTAGACGAAGCCTTTTTCAAAGTGGATTCAGGTTCTCATTGAGTTGATACCGTCGCAGCTACAAACAGATTGAGGAGCACGACAGACAGGCGCGCGTCCGGTCGGGAGACTCCAGGGCGCACTTCAGTCGAGTCTTGCGACGCGTGTTTCACTCCCACTTCCCAATCTCAGTTTGTGCATCGAACTGCTAATTCATGCAACAAGACTTTTCAGCATGTCGCCAGGTTTGATCCAAATCACTGCAACTTGTGTGTCCAGAATGTGTAGATCACAAAATATCGATTGATTGGAAAATAAAGAACAATCACGGGAAATACAGATCAATGCAGACCCACGGCCTCGGCATCACCGTAGCAACAGATCTGCGTGTGTTGATGCCAATCAACTCGATGGGCACACGAAAATCGCAGGTGAAAATTCCCGCCGAATAACAAATTCCGTTCACAGTTGGCTGATTTGAAAACTGCAGGAGTTACAGATCTCCACCAGATCCAACACCACATGAGATGACACACCGTCTCCGTCTGTACCTGTTTCAACAAACTTTTTGTCAACCTGGAAGCCAAGAGTGGGCAGGTGTCACTTGTGTTGCCTTTGAAAATTTTGGACATTTGTTTGAGTTTTGTTTTCTCCTGCTCGACCAAGGGCCTGTTCTTTTTTCATCCCAGAATTTCTGGGTTCGGGTTTCTGGGATTTTCTGGGTCGCACTGCTGTTCTTTTTGCATTTTGGCACCATTGGGCTTGTGGCTGCAAAACCCAGAAAACCCCAGAACACAGAAAAACCCAGAATTTTGCTAGAAATTCTGGGACGCACAAAGAACAGGCTCCAAGTCTCGCAGATCTACATTGGAAACTGCATCAAAGCAAGCTCGCACATTTTTGGGCACTCCTATCTCTTCATCCATCTCGGTTCGGCACAGGAATGTGGCAGAATACTGAAGCACGCAGAAGATTTGTGGCCATTTTTGCCTCTTCGCTCTGATCCGAGTGACAACTTTTCCACATTCTTTGACAAAAGGGAAGAAACGGACTGCATCAGGGCAGAACCATTTCTTCTGTCAATTAAGAGAAAAAAAGCTCTTCGTGTCACGAACCATGAGTCCGCGAATTTTGTCAAATTCCGAAGTGATTCTTGCCAGAAGAGAAAATGTGTTTCGTGCTTCTTTAAATCTGTCAAGTCATGACGACTGTTGCGAAGAACAAAAGACGAGCGTGCCGCGGTTGCACCGTCCCATTCGTTCGCTCGGTGAGTCCCTGAACTTGCCTTGATCAATCACGAACCTTGATTCCACATCTACAAGGATGTTTCAAGTCAAAGCTGCCAGGTGTGTGAGTGAACAAGAACATGCACAGTGACACTTTGACTTGAAACATCCTCTCAGGTACGAGAGCGCAGCCCGGAGGAGAAGAAATGCCTTCAGTCGTTATTTGGTGACAATAAGTTGCGTCAAAACGGAACAGATTCCAGGTACGAGTAGACCACTGCTTGAAGGCGAACCTGATCTCAATCGTTTTTCTTGGGGCCTTGCAAACTTGTGCCTGGAAACCATTCTCCCTTGTCTCCCCATACAGGGGCAAGCAACCCGAGTTTTGAAATCTGATGAGAACAAAGGATTCGTCAAAGTCTGGTGTCTCTGGAATACTTGAGACAACTTTCAAGCCAATTGCGCACACATTCCTGTCAACTTTTTCACAAACGAGATAACCAGCTCTTCACACTGACAAAAGTCGAATTTTGAACTTTCCCAAAAGCTCCTTTTGACATTTTACGTTCAGATCATCGAGGCAAGAGTTTGATTCATATCACGAGTTTATCGAAATTCGGACAAAATTGAGAAACCGGCTTCAAGTTTTTACTCTCTGGCTGTACAAATTTGACAGCAGAAAGGTACTTTCAACTTTACAAGTACACTTCTTGAGCAGAAAGTCAATAAAACCAACTCGTATGTGGCCTTTTTAGGAATTTTCAAAGATATAGCAAGAGTACAAAAGTCACCCGTTTCTTATAGCTGCGTACCTTTACCTCGTCTCAATATCTGCCGTTAAATTTATTGTCATGTGTAGATAACCGAAAAAGTCTGTTGAAAGCACCTGAATTCCAAGTGAGAATTGTGGTGAACGGATGAATTTGCTTGAATGGGCCCTCAACAAAAGTGTCACAAGAAGACACCAACTATGAATGTGGAGGCTGGTTTGATCACAAGTTGCAACCTTTTGACCATCCTCAATTCCAACTCGAAAGATTTTATACCATTTTCGGATGCACATATGGGCTGCGAATTCTTTTTCTGAACTTTCCTCTGTTCAAGACAGGAACATTCTCGATTTGCGTGAAGCTTGCAGCATCTCAAAGCAGGTCACGCTCTCACCCAAAACCCATAAAGAAAGCACTTTTGGCATATTCAGAAAAAAGAGGAAAATACCAGTGCTGTGGAATGTTTCAAATGACGAAAATTCTTTGATATTTCTTGACAAGAAATAAATTTTCAATGTTGCAACAATCAGACTATGAAAGTCTCCCGACATAGCAACATCGGTGCAATCTTTTGTACTCGTTGGAAAATTAATAGCGAACCGTGTGTGGATTTGAAGCAATCGTTTTCAAAGTGTGTTGAGAAGTCTTCTCCGTTTGCTTTCAGCAAATTCTCATTTTTGACTTTTTGTCAGTGACTCGTTTTCTTCAAACCTTTGCGCATCATGTACAAACCAAGACCGCAACTGGCCAAAAACTTTGAACGGAACGAGCATTGTGAGGGTCAGCACAAAAAGACAAACATCTTGGTCAACGCGATTCCGCAGACACATCTCGTGTCCTCCGTTGAGCTTTCGGACACAAACATGAAATTCCCGCGAAACGTACACGAAAGAACAGAGTGCAATGACGGAAAGTGTGCTTCGATTTAGGAAGAACCAAACAAGTGTGGTCTGAATCTCGAGCGCTCACTTTCCCGCAGAAACTGCAGACAAGAACAAGATTTCAACACTTTCAGAACTTTAAACTTTGAATCGAATGCAGAGAGAGAGAGAGAGAGAGAGAGAAAGAGAGAGAAAGAGAGAGAGAGCAGAGAGAGAGACGAGATGTCTTTCATCCCCGTCTCCACCCTGAAACTTGACGTCAAAAGAACAACAATTCTGCACAACAAAGGACCAGCCTGCAGTGCAAAGCATGAAAATACTCACCCTGCTGGAGTTTGGTGGAATCGGTTGCGTCTTCGGGTGAGGTGGTGCCGGGTTGTCCGAGTGAGCTCTCACGCCTGTTGCGGTCTGCACTTGTGTCTTCAGCGTCGCCCACTGACCGGTCTCGCCCCGAGACCGCCGCCAAGGCCAGGCTGACGTGCGCCATGGGCATCTGCCGAGCCAGGATGTTCCCAGAAGCGAAGTTCTCCAAGGAGACGCTTTCCGTGATGGACTCTGCTTCCTGCTTGCCCACCCCGTAAAGACTCAGCAGTTCGCGAGCGTAGTTCTTCATGTCCGTCGCATCCGAGCTTCCGGTTCCCGACGAAAAGGCAGGCAAGTCAAAGGCCTTCTCAGCAGCGTGAACATACGCAGCGTGACGCTGTGCTGCCCCCGCGGAACGAAAGAACGTCTCAACACTGTCCCTGGAACTTTCTGATTCTAAAGTTGCAACTGGATCCCAGGCTCTGCCAAGGAAAGATGAAATACTGTTTTGGCTGTCACTGCTTTTGTTGCTTCCTTTGGACAGGGACAAGTCCAGGGCACCAGTGACGTCCATAGTGTACTCCTCAGCCGCCGACGTCTCGATCCTCACACTGGAGGAGGAGTTGGAGAGGGACAGAGACTCACGTTTGCAGGCAGCACTGCTCAGGTCAAGGGCCTCGACGTCTTCAGCAAATTCCCTGAGAAGGGGCCTTGTGGTCGGCATGTGTATAACCTGCGCGCGATCCAGCTCCACCTCGTACTTTTCAATCACTTCTTCGTTCCCTTCATCTTCTTCGTGAAGTTGGGCAATGTTCCTCGGAGCCTGGTTCTTGCGTCTGCTCTTGCGACCTGCGACGGAAGAGGCTCCGTGTCTGAAGTCGGGAGGGACCAGCGCACCCGGAACGCCTGAGCTGCTGCGCGCTGGTTTTTTGATATTCGGTGCGTTGTTGTTTTCCACGTCTGCGTCCGTGGTTTCCTCGGCATCATCCTGATCCCCCGAAGGCCCCTCATCCGACGTGTCACTCGGGTTCGTTGTTTTCAGCAGTTTCGCACAAATGGCGTTGAGCATTCCCCCGGACTTGGCCATTGTTCTCACAAGGTTCTCTCACCGCAAACTTCGCTCCACTGCAAGTGAAAACAAGACAAGTCCTGACTGAGTTTCTTCTTTCGTTTTGAAATCTCAATCTGCACCAACACAGTGCGGAGTCTTCTCAGTGCGATCCTGAGTTATCGATGAGTCTGAGCTCGCGCTGAAATGACACTTTGAAGCCCGTGTTCCAAAGTGGCTTTCTGCATCAATATTCATCGTGTGCCAAAGACCCAAGACGTGAGACAATGAAATTTGGACAAGAAAACCGTTCTCACACACCTCGTATGCAAATGCGTCCAAATCATAAAATATTTCGCAGCCTACTTAGTATTTGCATCACGAAGACCCGTCTTTCTTTGCATTTCTCAACAAAGAACTTCACATAACTGAACATTGAGCAATTTAGTTTCCAAGGCAACTGTGCGACAACAACCTCTGTGGTGAACATTATTCCCACATGCCATATGCTGAAAGTGCACCAAGAAGAGTGAATGAGACAGGATTTAGAATTTGTGAAGCACGGTTGGCAGGGCAACCTGCACAATGCCCTCAACAATGCAAATAATGTTACAATATAAGAGTTTTGCTCATCTTGGTTTCTTTCAATTGAGGTGTTGTGGAAAACTTCGATTTCCTTCACTTGGCACCACCAACCAAATTCTTCTCACGCAAACAGAACAACTTTCCTCTTTCAAGATTTTTGGAAGAAAACCTCACAAACTGCGAGTGATTTGCAAATTTCCAAAAGTGACTCTGTTGACTTGCACCGACTGTGTGCACACGGAATTTGTTTGCCAAACAAAACAAAAAAATTATATCAGTTTATCACAAAAAGTTTGTCTTCCAGTCATTTTGAAGACAAACGCATACTTTCTACCTGAATCACGGGAGGCAAAATACCGGTTCCTTTCAGTCATGCCCGAAGTCCGAACTTCCCTCGCTGCACACTTGCTGAACACAGCTTCGTGCGGAGAGATCAATGCCGCAAATGACACACAACACAATCAGTGAAGCACGTCTAACACTGACGCTTTAACGGCAACTCGGGTCTCCATGGCAGCGCGCGAACGATATAGATTGAAATGGCAGTCCTCGACAGGGACTTTGTGCCACTTGAGAACAAATATATATTGAAAAGTACGTGTAGAGTCGCAAACTAATCAGCTGCCTCGATGCAAACTTTCTGACAGTCGAGGGTGAGCCTTTTTCGTCCAGTTCCAGTGTTTCGTGAAACTAAAACTACTGATAATCGGGGAAAAGTTGCGGCAAACTGTGCACATGTTTCACCGATTTCCTATCAATGTGAAACCTGCAGAAACCTTTCACAAAACGCACGACCACGTCTCCTTGCAACTTCTTCGCGAGACTCTTCGCAGCCCGGGTGTTCATCCCGGGGAAAAGGAACCAGTGTGCCGTGCTGTGGATCTCGATCGAGCTCAAATTCGAAACTTTCAACACAAGAAAATTGAATTTTGAACAAAACTTGGAAAAAAATGTCTTGCGTTGAGCACAAAACAAGGTTGTTTGATTGACAGTGCTGTCTGCAGCACTTGAAAACCGTGCAGATAAACCGATTGTGAATGTGATTTGTTTTACCTGAGCAAAGTTCTTCACCACGTTCGTTTTTGTGCCAAAAATGTAGCAGCAACCATTAAAATACATGTGCTCCAAGTGCGCGTTTATATTGTACTTTGGTACCTCAGAATATATTTGTCCTGCAAAACAAGCATTTCAATTGGCCCTGTTATCAAGCCACACTAGAGCAAACACGCAAGCAGCCAAAATTTTGATATTGCTACGGCAACGTGTACACTGTGATACTACCAAGTCATACATAAATTAATCCAGTTAAAGTTTCCATGGCGCCACGGACACAAGCGAAAATAGTCATTGGTTGCTCAGCGTGTTTGCTTTCAATCGGTCGAGTCCAGATCCCCCACATCCAAGTATGGATTGCCTTGAAAACACTTCGATCAGCGCAGCGTCACTCTCTGTTCTGTGCACAAGACGCATCCATCGTTTCCTCACAAGCTCAACTCGGCCAACAGGCGAAAACAAAGAGCAAAATGTTCACCTTGACGTGAGCTAGGTAGCTCATCTCTGGCGGGATGCTTCCGATTTTCTTCTTTCTCTCTCCTTTCTCGCTCTGTTTTTCTGCAAAATAATGTAACAGGCGCCGCACATGTAACGCAAGACGGAGCCCGGAGAATGAAAATAGCTTGATACAATGGAAGTAATTTTTTACAGTGCTTTGCGTGAAACTTCAGATGAGACTTGGCCGAAATCCAACCACTTTTGCAGCAAAATGGTAAATCCTTGGATCTGTGTGCACATTTTAGTCTCTGTTTGGATGATAAATTTTGACTCAACAACAACCAGTTCAGTGCCTTTTGACAAAAATCATTATTCATTATATATCTTTCTACATCAAAACGTCACTTACACTGTTCCCTCAAGCATGCATAGAATTCACCTTTTCTGGCAAAAAAGCTGAAAAAATATTTCAGTTTCACTGGAGCAAAGGTGAAGCTATAAATCCCGCCGGTGAAAGATCGCTCAACTGGTAGAGCCTACATGTTGCGTAGAAACTTTCAACAGGGAGGCTGAGATGGAATATAAAAGCCTAATTTGGGCTAAAAGCCAACTCTTTATCGTGCGCTTCTGAATAAGTTTCCATGGAAATGGTAACAATTTCCTGTCAAACAACACTCAGGCTTGACTGCACATGAATGAGAATCGATCCCTTCGTTTCCACAGAAATTTATCAATCGCGACTGTATCTACCTGAGCTGGCAGGGTCAATACTGATTACCAAGGCTAAACACTATTTAAATTGTTTCCATAGAAACTAAATTGCACAAGAAGTTGAGCATAATTGGAATCAATAAGAGCACCCTGTGTGCACAACCTGCGGGGGCATGCAAACAGTACTGAAGCGCCCAGCCAGAGCAAACCAACCAGAAATGGAGGTTTCCTCGTCGAATACAACATTCCCTCCAGGCAGGTACATCACATATTTCGAGCATTTCACCTCAATTTCTTTGGCCTGTCAAAACACGCACCAAAATCTGTCCTTTCATACCAATATTCCCTGTCTATCAGCTTACGTACCTCGATAAAACAAGGATCTCCATAGACAACACAATGAAAAGGCGAGTTGCAAAAACAGGTGTCCCCGCCTCGTCCTGATCTGCGCACGCCGTGTTTGGTTCTCAACACGATCTCTGCACTTGCACATATTCAAACAAATCGCTAGACATTTTACATGCGAGTGAAACGAATATCTACCTTCGCTTGATAAACAATATGTGTTGCCAAGCACCCACGCAAACTTGTGACAACTTATTGATACATGCGTTGTTTGAAAGGATCCAATAAATTACAGCTACAAAGCTAAGTTCGCTCTGCACAAAAATAGCCGTGTTCAACATAATTTCGACTTTCTAAACTGATAGGACGAAAGGACGTGATCATGGTGTGAATTGGGGTCAAGTTGAGCATTCAGAAAATTTCTCTCGAAAAACTTGTTGGGATCGAACTGGTTTGAAATCAGTGCACGTGTAAACACAGTTCTGCCACAGAGCGAGTTGTTCTGAAACACTGCATGCACCATGTGAAGATCGTTGCGCTCTTTGCTTTGGAATGGCCAGCGTACTCACGAGTGGCACGTTGAAACTTCAAAATTTGGCGAGCTGCGCGGAAATGGGCACTGTGTTTCAAACAGGAACTGGTTCAGCAGACTGTTCACTCATCGAAAATCTCTCCATCCCTAGAATATGAGCAAACCTGCCGTCAATAAGGTCGAATGAGATATTGAATATCAACGAAACAGACGTGGGAGTACAGAACAATCCGACAGAAACGTCAGACAGTCTGTCAGCTGATCTGTTGAGCCCAGAAGTTTCTTGTGGGAAAGGGCCACGCACGCACGGAGGAATGATGTCCTGATCCGGAGGAGTGTCGGGAATCACTGCAAAATTTGCACAATGACCAAATGAGTGGTTGCATGCAGCTTGGACGCTTGGAGCGGACACAAGAGACACTGAAGACGGCACATCCATCCGTGCACATGGACGTCAAAGCTGAAACATCGACGAACTACTGAAGCCTATAAAGGAGAAAATCAGCCGCGTACCAACCCTCCGCTCGTTTCAAAAGCAGCCGGTGAATTTAACAATTTTTTTCGCTCAGTTTTTGCTTTGTAAAGCAACTTTTGGCAAAGTTTTTGGCTGGCAAAGCAACTTCGCTGCGTTTATTTTCCCGTGGGGGGGGGGGCGGTGCAGCAGCGGAGTTGAGTTTGTTTCGCGAAATGAAACTCAGCAAAGTTGCTTTCGCGCACAAAATACGCGACGAAACCATGATTGGCGCGCTTCGCGACGAACAAAAATGACCCTCGAATTTCTGTTGAATCCTACGACTGAGGTTTCTGAGCACTGTGAATTGCTTCCACACCAAAAAAGCGACAAACGTTGCAAAATGCAGCGGAACCGTCAGATTTGGTGTCGCCACCACGGTGGCACCCGTCGCACGGTACGGCGAGCGTGACGCACCACTCAAGAAGCGAGCGTGAAACACCTCCCGCCATCGTATCTCCCTCCAAGTCATCTCGACCTTCTGCGAACATCCGCGCACATTTTCAGCACTTTGAAAGTTTGATTGTCGGGCGAAATTGGTATTTTTCTTTCAGGCCCTGTTTTGTGAGGCCATCCTCGACGCCCCCGTTGCTCTTTTCACATGGTGTTCTCACAAACAACGTCGCAAATCAGGCTTCCGCGGCCTGTTCTGCGACCTGCAATGTTGTCTCCAAATTCTGCTATTATCAGCGGAACTGAGCGATTCCACTGAACAGTGCAGCTGTTGACATGAAGTCCAAACTCAAAGAGTTTGCATCTGGTTTTGTCACCAGAAAGACTCAAATTTTGATGAATGCTCCTGGGAGCTGCGCACAGCTTTTGGAAGGGAGGTACTCACAATCAGGTCTTGCTGTGGATGTTGGAAAAAATTCGCTGATGGGACAAGGCACAAGGACACAACTGAGAGACTGATCTTGATTCAATGGTGAAAACATCACAATTTGATTGAACCTTGTGTACTTTGCAAAAACAGCGATTGAATGGACATACCAGAAAAGATACCTCGTACAATTCCCAGCTTATTTCTGGTGTACATTTGTGGCGACACTTTGTCCATCGAGTCTTCAGAACAGCATCTGGACGTGTACCCGCTCCTCCCGCCACGTATATACGGGCACGCACGATTATGGACAAGGGTATTCATGGGTATGCCTGTGTACGAACGGGTTTGCATGGGTACGCGTGAGTTGGGGGGTCATGGGTGGGGGGATCCAGGGTGGGGGTCATGGCCAGGATGGGGGGGGGGGGGTCATAGCCAGGGTGGGGGGGGGGGGTCATGGCCAGGGGAGGGGGGCTGGTCCAAGTGTGCACAGATGCATACATGAATGCTGCAGGTTTTTGAGCCGTTAGCGGCACCTGGAGTCTAGATGGCTGGCTACCGGACCATCCAATGTCCCACCGAGTCCTTGATCCGATTGTCGAACTGGTGGACAAGACTTCTGCAGCCCTAGATCTGTGCGTTCAACAGCAGTCACGACCCAAAGTTCACAGTCCCCTGCTTCAAATGGACATCGAGCCTTGTGCTGAACTGTGAAGAGACCGTGAGATGGTGAAGAAAATCGTCAACCAACAAGTTCACAGCTCAAGTCCGAAATCGTGCACATTGCATGTGACAGGAAGTTGGGAAAGTTGCGCCACAGGATCCAAGATTCCAAAACGCTTTTGGTCTCTTTTGATCCGTGCACATTCAAGTTCCACACAGCCTCCCTGCCAGACGAAAAGTTCTACAACCAACAGGTGAAACCGCGTGCAAACCAGATCTGTCTCGGAAAATAACACGCATATTACTCGTACCTCTTTCCCTTTTCCAAACGCCCGCCTGCAGATTCATTGCCCGATTCACGGACACATTTTTGGGAACCAAAATCACTCGTCGAGTTTTCCGGACAAATGGAGCACCTGCGTCTCCCAGGCGACCGCCGCCATTTGTAAACACTACCGGCTTTTGACATTTGCAAACTTTTCTGTGGCCAAAAGTTTCGTTCTCTTCACACAGCTGACATGTCTGACGAGGAAGAGGACCCTTACGACGACAGAGAAGACGAAGTAGGGAATGAGTCTGCAGGTTCAGCAGCGGAACATGAGGACGAAGGGGCTGAAGAGGCAGAGGAAGAAGAGGAACCGGTGAGGCACCTGCAGAATGCAAACGCAGGAATCACGAGTGGAGTCCGGGTGGGGTCCAGATTCCACCAATGCAAGTCAGTGTTATGTCAATGAGCAACTCATGCTGAGTAGGCTTGTTTCGCTGGATCGTCTAGATCTAGACTCTGGATCTCATCTAGATTCTACTCTTTCTCCAACACAACTTTTGGGGACAAGGTTGAGATACCCAATGGCAGATGGAATTCGTGCGCGGTTGGGGGGGGGGGGCTAAAGTTTGCCTCATTGACAGATCTAGATCTACAGATCTGGATGTGTTTGCGACACAAAAAAGTGACTTCAGTGGGAATTGCATTTTGATTTATTTTCAGTCTCAAGACGCATCAGGGAGATGTCAAAACTTACTTCACCGAATTTCCCCAATTTTTCGCCTGGCTTCACATTCGCAAAATTTGGAACGCGTTCATTTGAGAGTTGTTGGGCCTGGGCTCCTACTCTCGAGCAACACCTCGATTTCCTGTCCCTTGTTCGGGTTTCTCGGTGCAACTTGACCAAAACTGCACTTTATGTGCCTCGTTGCCTCGCCTGTTTGCAGGGTGGCCCTGATGCTCCCTTGACACGGGAAATCGTGGAGGAATGTATTTCACTGCTGTGCAAAACAGGAGACGGCTTGGCACATGCTTACGTCCGACTCGACGTGAAAGAAAGGTTGGTATCTGTGGCACGCCAGGTGAAGAAACTGTCTTCTTCGAAGGCAAAACAGCAATTTTTCGACCACATTGCTCAACCGACATTGTGCAACCTCACATGCGCACAAAGGCAGGCATCCGATCTCTGCGCATCAACTGATCAGCTTTCATAGCACCTGGAAACTCAGCCTGGAGAGATGGAAAGGTCTCCTGACCAACGCTAACATTCGCATCCTTGAATTTCAAGTTTGTCCGTGGGAGATCAACACACTTTCGATTCCCTCTTTCACGGTAAAACAAAAGAAAAATTTCCGATTGACCTCCCAATGCTTTCTCTCTCTGTTTGTCACTGCGTCTGAACTTGTGGTCACTGGAGTTTTGTGTTGTGGCGTGCTGCCTTGGAAACCAAGTTTGCAACGCACGAACGTGTGGGGTTCTGATACGTTTCAGCAATTCTCGTGTGTTTTGGAGATGAGATTTAAGTTTTGCATGATTTATAAAACCAACGACCTGAGATGACTTGGCATGTTGAAGGGACCGACAGATTTCATTGTTGCTGGGTGATCAATACTGTTTTCTTTGCAACGCGTTGCGTATATATTGGTTACTAGTCAACAGAAACAAATCAGATTCGTACTTGGCTGTTTCGCGAGCAGGTTCTGCTTGAATCAGCAGCTAGTTTTACGTACGAGCATAGAAGGTATCCAATAAACAGTGGAAGTATTGAACAGCATGCAAAGATCCGTCGTTGCCCAACAAGGCCGATTGAAACACACGCAGGCCATGTGAAAATCAATCCGTTTTGATGTTGTAACTTAGTAACTCACCATCATACTTAAATATTCATTTTGCTTGACGTGAATATCATGCGAATAAAGACAACTTTCCAGACGACCAAACACAGGAACAGTTTCTTTTCCACATTTTTTGCAGGGATTTGACGGACATCAACCTTCTCAGCAATTACATTCATTTGCGGTACCTCGACTTCACCAACAACAAACTCAAAGATTTGTCTCCAGTTAACTTCCTCCCACACTGCCTGACACTGAAGGTAAAGAAGCGTGGTGCTGATTCAACGAGACCGTGCACAAATCTCAGAGGCAGGCACAATTCGTGCGTTTGGAGGGTTGGTGACTTTTTCTCGCCATATTTGACTGGCATCTCCTCAGAACGGTGTGTCAAACATTTTGCAGGCAGATGCGAACCAACTCTCCAATGTGGAATTGCAGTCGCTTCCATTCCTTCAAACAGCCAGCTTTGTTCAGAACAAGATCACGTCCACAAAAGGGTTCAACCACCCACTCCTGGAACAACTAAACTTGAATCGTAAGTTGGAAAGCTCTTCCAATAGCTCACCTGCTTCGTCAGCTGCTACGTAAAGTGCAGATGACTGATCACAACCCATGATGAGCAGAGACTGAAAAATCTTCTGTTGTGTGTAGACAACGCCATAGAGAACGTGACTGACCTGAGCCCGTCGGTGCTGACCAGGCTCCACACTCTGGAGCTCAGAGCGAACAGGCTGAAGACCACGGCTGGCATCAACCTGCCCAATCTGAAGAACCTGTTCCTGGTAAGACAAAAAAGGTGGTTGAACAAAAGATCACCGAGTTTCGTGTTTTTTGACGGACACTCCTGCATACGCCAGAACAATTGATACGTGTTTTGAACAGGCAGAGAATGGGATCTCCAGAATCGAGGGTCTGGAGCGCCTGCAGCATCTGGCCATTCTCCATCTGCGGGACAACAAAATCGAGTCTTTGGACGGGTTCTCAGACACGATGCGCAACTTGCAGTACATCAACCTCAGGTGAGGGTGGAGCAGTCAAGACGACCGTTCGTTTTCGGGAGTCCGCGATGAAGTGGAGCTGAACCCCCATGTCGACCGAAGTGCTTGCTTCTCAGGCTTGAATGCACACATTCCCACGCAAATGAATTTAAAAACTCCCCTGTTTCAGAGGCAACAAAGTGTCCAAACAGGCCGAGGTGAGGAAACTCGCGGTGCTTCCAACTCTTCGAGCTCTGGTGATGTCGGGTGCGTGTGAAAACCACACACAAACCGGTAACACGTGTTGATGTCAGTTTTTGACGTTCATCAACGACACGTGCCACGCCCACTGCAGAGAACCCGGTGTCGGACGAGGACGACTACCGCCTCGAGGTGCTCATCAGCCTGCGGCAGCTGGAGCGACTCGACAAGACCCACTACATCGAGGAGGAGCGGCAGGAGGCGCTGGACATCCACGAGCAGCGCAAACTGGAGGAGCAGGGGGCCGAGGTGAGAGCGGCGCTTCCCTCATCAGCCTTGAGTCCACGAAGTAAGAGTTCCCGAACGCATGAGGATTGCGAGTGGGAGATTGCAGAACGCACTCGAGATGCAGTCGAGAGCAAGTTTTGTGATGTCCCACAAGCAATCTTCATGTTTGGGAACTCACTTCTCGTTGCAGCACACGTGAGCTAGAGTTCACAGCATGTCTATATAAACGTGAGAGAATGAAAGCTCGCCTGTGCTGCAATGAGAATGCTGTGTCGTGAGCGGTGTGCAAGTGCCGTGCACATTTCCACGAATGCATTTCGTGACAGACCTGAATACGAGTGTCTGTTTGCATTCACAATCGTGACTCGTCATCCCATATCCGCGGATTTACCCGCAGCTCTTCGACAGCCACAGCAGCACAAGTCTCGTCTCGCTTCTCTTTGCCCAGGGCGCGCAGGACGTGGTCGCGTCCGAAGACGAAGGAGGCGACGACGATGACGACTAACTGCAACTGTGATGCGTTTCAAGAACCACGGGCTTCGAATATTGTTCGCACTGACCTCGATGGCTGTTTCTTTTTTTAATACAAAAAGCCTTCCATTGAAACTTTTGCGAATCTGAGTCTTGTATTGTCGTGCGCAAAAACGAAAAGAAAACTGAATTTTCAGTTTTATTCTTTTAAGTTTTCGCGATTGATATGAAATTCATTACATCCAAATATGCATAAAAGAACACGTACGAACGAAAAGGCGCGCCACGAGATAAAATAGCCGGACCTCGCGGACCAAACGACTTACACACTGTACATTCATTCCTTTGATCCACACAACACTTCGTACCCATTTTCCACAGAAAAGAAACTGGCAATGTGCGGTCGGAAAAATGTTCAACAACTCTTTTTTGCAGAGTGTCGACGGACTGATTCACATGAGAAACAACTGATGACACACCGGTGCAACAAAACTGTTTCGCAACAATTCCAGGTTGAAAAGAGTGTTGGTCAATCGGTCAAACCCGGAATTCATTCCAATGGAATTGTCCTATTGCTTGCTTCAAAGAAATATGAGTAGCATAATTATTGCTCAAAGTGCTTTCGAATACATGCAGAAAACGTCAACTGTAGACGGAAAAGGGGCGGGTATCATTGCTTCACCCATTGGTGTTGACAAACCGAAGTTTTAAACCCTTTTTTGTGACAGAGAAAAGAACGTACAGCTGTACTGCAAACCGTCACACGCACAACAGCAGGAAGATATGCCAACTACATGTATTGTGGTGAACTAAGAAACTGACAGTGAACCACTTGAAAACATCAAATTGGAATTTCTGGAAAAATCCACAGGTTATGTACACCTCTATTGCTCGCTACACGCTCTACACTTGCACATTGTCGCTGATCGTCGATCAGACAATAAACGCAAGACAGGTTGCTATTGCCCGAAATGTCGTCCAACCCTCGCAGTTGACCAATTGACCAAACACTCTTTCAAACCTCAGAATAAAGTTGGGCTCTGGTGCACTCAAAACGCAACAGAAAACGCGAAGCCTGTGTGAAACACAGTTGCTGGTGATGAATACGCACACTGCCGAGTGGCATAACAGATTTGAGAAAAATAAATTATTTTGTTGTCCAAATGTGGAACTGCATTTCCTACCCATCCATTTTCCCACACAACGACGTCTATCTCGAGTGAAACCCCATCTGTACATTTCTCGTGGCGTCATCTCAAGTCTGACCTGCGCCTGAATTTGTTGCGGCTGTGGAAACGCGACGCTATGGATATTTACACGCTTGTAAGTTTAATTTCTTTACCGGAATATTCGTTTACTCTTTCGCCACACATTTGAAACGGTGAAAGGTAGTCATGGAGGGTGAATTCTCGAACGGACATCGAAGTTTTGTCCACAGATGCTCTCGTGCACTCCTTCAATTCCAGTTTGAGGATCCTGAAAAGTTTTCTCCGAGGTGAACTTCTGCAGATTTCCCTCCAATGATTTCACAATTTGTCACCACCAGCTTCAAGTCATCAAGGAAGTTCTTGGTTCCAGAAGGATTTGAAAGAACCACAAAATGTGTGATTGTTCAAAGCTGCATAAATATAATTGGTGATGTACACATTCCTTTTCCTGGTTAGTTAAGGCGGGCAGTGCTGTATTCCAGTGCACAAACTGTTTTAACAATCCGTCTTCCGAAATTCAGATGCGTGCCTGTGACTTCAAATCCAACGACTCTGTCGTCAGGGAAATCCGAGGGCACAAGAACCTGGACAACGGAACCCGTGACCGGTTGCTGTGAGCACAGGACCAGGCTGGGTGTGTGTTAGTGTGGAAGATGAGGGCCCAGCTGCCGTTCTCGCTCTATCGCGATATGTCTCTGCAATGCTTCGTGTTGTGCTGCCTGCGCGGACAACTGCAAGAGCAAAACAGTCCATTTAGGCGTTCGTCTTTGAGCGCTTCACAAACGATGGAGGTGTTAGAAGATGCAAGGTACAAATCGACGTCAAATCTGCAAGCAAGCAAGTCACTTACAATCTGCTGAGCTTGCAGGTCTCGACCTAATGCTTCACGGTATGCCGCCTGCTGCTCACGCAATGCTGCGGTCTGAAATAAATAATCTGGACTGCTTATTCCAAGCATTGAATGGTCGACTGGTGTCCCAATCACAAGCAACTTATGAAAACAACAAGAGCGCAAAACCTGAAGCACTCGTGAAAAGTCGGACTCACCGCTTGGTGCGCGAGTACGGGGTCGGTGCTGTAGGGAGGGCGCGACAGGATGTCTCGGTAGGCGAGCTCCTGCTCCCGCGCGGCGTTCAGCAGCGGGTGGCCGGGCGGCAGCGCGTGGCTCGGCGGGAGGTAGGGGCCCGGAGGGACGTTCGCCCCGGCCAGCGGGTCCGCACCTGTGGCGACAAACCGAGGCTCAGTTCACGTGTGCGGAACGTCACAACAGGAATATTGCTCCTGGTTACAGATCGATCCTGAGAACAACTGCATCGAAAAAGGGGCTTCGGAGACTTTGCAAGATTGTTGTTGTCTGAACGCTGTTCCGAGATTTTGTCAACAAAGTCACATGAGCATTCACATTCTCTCGTTCCGAGAAAAACATTTTCTCGTCTTTCATTTTTACACTTTCGAAATGGTCAAGCATTGATCTTTTGCTCGCGCACTGAAGATTCGCACTGATTCTTTTCATTTGAGATGAAAGAAGCATGCTGTGTCAAAACATCGCATGTACAACTGCTACAATTAGTTGATCTAGCACAAATGTCACGTTCAACAAGACTTGATCTTGTACAAATGCTGACGTGTAATTTTGATGAAAAGAACGGCTCTGAAATATATTCCAAAGAATGTAAATGTGTTTCTAACACCAAAACTTGGCAATGTGAATGTACACCGGATGGGCAACACAAGATAAGTAGAAACGAAACAACATATTCGGCTCTGCCCACCACCTGTACAGGTAGCAGTTCAGCAGCGACAAATGTTGACGAGGCAAAAGCACAACAGTCATATTTCTGTATGTTGATTGTGGCGACTTACGAGAGAAATGATAGATCAAATGTGTGGCTTCTATGGGTTGCCTTTCATCATGCTCATGCGACTTTGTTGGCGGTTGCAGAGAGTGAGACGGGGGGTGCTGCGACCCTCGACCCGTCGCTGCGGTGGAGGTGAGGGGCGGAGTGGGCCGCCGCAGGGGCGGTGCGGCCCCGGCGTCACCGTTCGACACCGGCGGCATTGCCAATCTTTGGTAATATTGGTAAATAGTCAAGCTACGACCCAACATGTGCTCAGGGGCCTGCAGTACATCTGTAATGACACGGAGTACACAGAGGTTAGTGAGACGTCAGCTCGCTTACCTGGGAGCGGGGGGTGGCCGTGGCCGGGCGCCGATCCCGGGGGAATGCCCGCCTGCGCCTGCAGAAGTGCTGCCGCCGCAGTCTCAGCTTGGTGCAGGTGCAGGTGTGTGTGTGAGTGGGCGTGTGTGTGCGTGGACAGCGGGCCGCCTGGGCCTCCAGGTCCGCCTGGGCCTCCCGGTCCGCCAGGGCCTCCAGGACCACCGGGGCCAGGGCCGGGGCCGGGGCCGGGACCAGGGCCAGGGCCGGGGCCGGGGCCAGCCAAGGCGGGATGTCCGGCCATTTGGAGCCGCAGGAGAGGGTCGCTGGCAAGCGCAAGGCGCTCGGCGTGCAGACGCTCGGCCGACAGTCGTTCTGCATTAGCAATACTTTCTGAAGGGGAAAGTTCTTGTGTTGAAGTTTCAAAAGACACTGGGCAAGTCGAACGGTTCTCCTGAGTCAATGTTTCTCATTCGAATCAACATGGTGAAAAGTAAAATTCGCACAGACGGCCAATTACGCACGCAGAAATCGAGGCCGGATTCGACAAATACACAGCGCAAAATCTGCCCTACAATCCGGAAAGTGCTTGAGCAACAATGCCGCTCCTCCTCGCAGCAAACTCACTTCGCAAATGCCTGCAAGGCCTTTCGTTTAAAATGGATTGAAGGGCACCGTGTGGACAACGTGTCGACCAAATCCTATCAAAACCAGCACCAAACTCAGAGGCTCCTACCTATTCTCTCGATGCGTTCGCGTTCCCGCGCGATCAGGTCGTTGGTGAGGGAGGTGGGCGGGTAGACGCCGGGCAGGTGGGGCGAGGGCGGCAGCAGTCCGCCCGCCTGCGCCACCGCCACGTTGTGTCGCCGCTGCATCTCCATCAAGTGAGAGTCAAGTGGAGTAGCACCAGGGGGGAGACGGTCGAACCCTGACAGAGATGAACCAAACATTCCAAGTTTTCCCAAAATGCATGTCAAGAAGGTGATTTGAATGGTACAAAACAGTGGAATAGAGATGTGTACGAATGGCAACTTGTGTGAAAAGGGAACGCGTGTTCAAACACAAACACAGGAACTCGCCATCGTACGCATCACCAGTGTTACGTGTGTGCGTGCGTGTGCGTGTGTGTGCGTGCGCGCTCACCGGGCGGCTTCATCTCGAGCTCCTGTCTCTTCATCTCGCGCAGCTCCATGTCGCGCAGCTCTCGCTCGCGCAGCTCCCGCTCCCGCGCGTCGCGCTCCTGCTTATCCCGCTGCAGCTCCAGCTCCAACCTGTGCGGACAAACAGCCCATCCAAATCTTGAGCGGAAAGCTGAGAACTTCGTGTGTGGAAGGACACAAGATCAGAATCCAACCCTTGATTCATCAAAGCACAAACGTGTTACTTCTGCATCGGAAAATGATTGGTCTTCGGTGAAAACTTCACAAGTCTGAGTACTGACCGTTCTCTGGAGCCGGGTGGGTACATGGCAGCTATGCGGTAGTGCGCCATGGGGTCTCCAGGGGGCATCGGTCCAGCCAAACTGTACGGCGGCATCGCCCGTGACGGGTCCTGACCTGCGCAACGCATCAAGATTTGCCAGGTCAAATCAGTGGACGACGAAAACCTTGCAAGCAAACTGGTGTTAACACAAGCTTACTCGGAATCTTTCCAACAACAACGACACTTACTCATGACATGGGGTCTTGCATATTCGCTGAGCTGCCTGAGCGCGGGGGTGGGGTCGTGCGCGGGAAACCCCGCGGGGATGCGCGGAGTGAGGCGCTCCGCGTACGGCCCGGGCCCGGGCGCCGAGGTCAGCAGGCTGCTCGTGATCTGCGCGTCCGCAGTCGTGTTGGACGGCGGCGTATCCGGCCGCTTCTGAAATTGACAAAGGAAGTTGCCAGTTATTCTTGCAGGTTGCAGTATCCGGCGGACAAAACGAATCAGTCTGAAAAATACGTTTGGTTCTTTTGTCATCTGACACAACGTTCAACAATCCAAAGAAGACAAACTCTGCTGTCTGCAAATACAAGTAACCAGCACCAGAGAAAAGGAAGAAAATAAAGCAGTTCACAAAAAAATACCAAACACCAAAATACCACAACACTGTCGTGACATCTGAAGGGGAATAATTCCTTTTGTGGATTTTTTTCAAATGTCAGTCGGGCAAAAACTAAACTTCAGAAGGGCTCATTTACTCAGTGAGCAAACTGAGTGTAAAGGAAAGGAACTCTCGTTTTTCCTGGGTGGGGCCTATTAGTTCTTCTTGAAGCAGACGAAGGAAAACTAATCCTTCCAAGTTTTATTGTAATCATATCCCGTCACAGAGACGGTTGTTCTTTCAGGCTAATGTTTATCTCTCGTCTCCCGTATGCTTGGCATTTGTGTCTAGTCAGTTATGAGATTTGAAATTGCTTTCGTTTTGTGACGAGGTTGAATTTCGCTCCTCTGATAAAGGTGAATTTAAAGTTTAAAAGAAAGTTTAATTGAAATCCCTGCACACGACACGTAAAACTCGGAGCAACTTTTAACATTCTCCGCCTCGACACGGAAATTTCGAAGTTCAAACTGCTCTGGCGCTGATTGCCAAAACCCGAAACTTCGACCTGCACGCTGCACGCAAAACGAGCGAAACAACCTGAACAACAAACAAAGCGAGATTCAGCAACAACGGCGTGAATGGGACATCACTTGGAGGAGGTCAAGACCAACTGTCGTGATTGCCTCTGCATTGACGTTTTCGTTGCTTCGCCTCGGTTACACACCTGGAGCGACGCACTCCGCACCAATCTACACAACTAGCAGCGCGAAGCGCACGAAGAGTTTCACATTTACTTTGAGAGTCGGAGACGGGGTGGGGCGGGCAAGTGGAGCAGGATGAGCGGAGCTCACCGCGACACGGTCTCCGTCCTCGGAGCGGCGCCGCGGCGCAGGGTCGTCGCGCCGCTCCTCCTTGACGCTCGCGGGGCGCGGCGCGGACGAGGCGGGGCGCGGCGCGCCGGGGGCGCCGGGCGCGTGGTGCCCGGGAGCACCGCTCGCCTTGCGCAACCGATCCTCGCGTTTCCGAGCCAACTTGGAGTCGGACAGCGGCTGGAACTCGAAGTCACAGCGAGAACACGTGTTGTAGCCTCGCCAGATGTGCTTGATGAATCTGAAATATAGAGCACACAATCAGGACTTTGGTGTGAAAGTCGGAATGTCGAGGCAACAGACGTGTTGTGATCCCTGTGAGTACGTACATTGCGTTCTTGGTTTTATGGCACTGTTCATTCACAATCCGCGGTTCTGGACTGGGTCCTCTTGGAATGTCAATCTCACTGTCAGAGTCAGCGTTGGGCGACCGAGATCGGGAGCGTGATCTGGATCTCGCCCTCATTGGCGACCTCGACCTCGGTCGGGCAGGTGAGCGAGGCAGGTGAGGCGACCTTGACCTCAGGTGCTCTTCAGAGAGTCTACTGTCCACAGGTATTGGCCTCCCACTGGCGTCCAGCGGCAATGGTTTGTAACTTGAGTCCAATGGCGGCAGAGGTCTTCCAGACGAGTCCAATGGTGGAGGCGGAGGCCTGTCTCTGGGGTCCATGGGCGACCTCCGACTGTACGGCGACCGCGGTCGCTGTTCTGGAGTCCTTGGTCTGTGATGTGTAGAGTCTGACCTCGGCTCCTGCTTGATGGGCACGTGGTGGGGCGGCAAGGTGCCGCCGGGAGGTATGTGCACGCCCGGAGGAAGGTGGTGCTGCAGAGGGTGCGGCACACCGAGCCCTGAGGTGAGAGGCGGCGGGGGTGGAACCGGGTGTCCAGACCCTGATGCCGGTGTCTGGTAGAGAGGCGGGGGAGACGACGTCGGTCTCGCGCCCATGAGCCGCGACGAAAGCGGCGGGCCCGGTGGGTGGCCCGCACCCGGCGGAAGACTGTGCGGGGGCAGGCCCGGGTGGTGGGGCGGGTACTGACTGAGGTGGAGCGGGAGATGGTGGCCGGGCATCCGCGGGTCCCTGTCCCGCGAGTCTCGGAGGTCGCGCTCTCGCTCCTCCCTTTTCTCCCGGTCTCTCTCCATCTCCTCCAGGCCGGGCTCCTTCTTGATCTCGAGTCCAGGCTCCTTCTTGATGTCTCTCTGCGCCTCCGAGATGAGGGGCGGCGCCTGCGTCAGCGCCCCCGGCATCGGTGCGGTGGCGGACGACACTGAACCACTCGGTGAGCGAGGTCTGAGCCCCGGCGGGTACTGCGACGGCGCAACTGCGTGGAAAGCCGCTGGATGCGGTGGTCCTCCCAACGGTGGCTTCACGTCTGTGTTTCTGTCCTGATGCAGCCCGGGAGGCCCTGCGTCGCCTGGATGGTGCTTCTGCAGCGGCGCGAGCGGCGGCGGGTGCAGCGGGGCGGTGGAGCCCTGGTGCGGCGGCTGCACGAGCCCCGGCTGCGCCGGCACGCCCGGGTGGATCGCAACCGGCTTGGCGGGAGACGGAGGCAGCGCCGGCGACTCTCGCGCCGACGGCGACTCGCTGGCGTCGCCCGGGGTGTCGTCCGTCGCGCTCCCCGACGTCGTGGGGTTCTTGGCGGCGACGGCGGCGTCCGCTTCGACCACACTCGCAGGGGAAGGTGCACTTGAACCACCGCTCGAAGTCAGATCATCCTGAAAGAGAAACAAACCGCGGTGATGTTCTGAGCGGCTTGACCCCCCAGTTTTCAGGTTTCGCATCATCTCTCATGGACAGTTCCTGGTGCACCACTGCAAGTCATTTGAAATCAATTCCAAAAGAAAGTCAAATTTGACTGTCAAACAAGCAACCAAACAAACGACAAAAGAAACAGTCCTTGTGCAGCCGACGCCCACACAACACGCCACCGTGATCGGGTCTGGACACGTCGCACTGTTGAAGTGCTGCACGAGCCCTGGGTCTCCCCAAGACTGGATGGGGCGTCAGGCCGACTCTCACCTGGTTGTTCTCCACGTCTCCGTCGTTGCTGTTCTCGTCGTTCTCATGACACACGCTGCTGCTGTCCGTGGACGACTCGGTGGGGCTGTCAGCGCGGTCCTGCGGAACAAGACAAGACGAGTCAGAACAGCGGGCGGGAAACGGGCCGCAGTCACAACATCAACACCTTCCATTTGGCGCACGTCGAGTTCTGTGCAGCAAAGGCCGTGTTCGTATGAAGAGGGATTTGGCTGCAAGCCGTGAGATATGAGGGCGAATGTTTCCTTGCGATTAGGGGACAAGGCAGCGAAACGGGTCTCGGCTGCGCCCGCGCAGGACAGTACGATGGATGGATGGGGTGTGTGTCTCGCAAATGAGATATTATGGATCGTGTGTTCATCAAAGACAACGCGCTGCCGCCGCCGACGGCCGCGTCGTCGTCGTCTCTCCGCACAGCGCACAGCGCGCACTGAGTCATCAATTAGATCCATGTCATGTGTCTCGCGGGATGTACAAACAAGGCTTGTTGAGGCCATTGTGCTGCAGCCCACATTCTGCACAGCAATTTGTCCTTAAAGCCTTCTATCATTGTAGTGATTACAGCTTCATCACACAAGTGAATTATCCACGGCGAGGCTGCGGGGACAACCTCCACTTTGCCTTCATCATCTCTCAGCATTATCTGCGATCATATTTGCAGCGTGGACCCTTTGGGCAGTCCCCCAACAATGAGTTATTGTGTCTGTCAAAGCACTGTTGAACTTGCTTTCATTACGGGCACAGTAACAGTTTCTGATCACTTTCTCTTTCCATCCCCCAGTCTTTAGCTCAATTTATTCCCCCACGGAAAGCTCGTCTCCTTTGAATAATTTATCAGCCACAAAACAGATGAAATCCTGTTATGTTTTCATCTCGCTCAGTCAAAGGTCCAAAAGGCATATTGTGCTGGGTTGGTGCTCAATTCCAGATGTTGCCAAACGCGGAGCCCCTCACGACCTTGCTGCAAGCTGCAGCTCACAAAGTAAGAGACATCACTCAGGCGGACTCCTTGCACATTCAATCAGCCGCTTTGCCTCGCAGGGCAATATTATCATTCTTCGAATGTACCGCATAATGCTCCGAATCGATCGACAATAAAGCAGCCATAAAGGTTATTTTCTGTTCAACACTTAGGACAACGATTTCAAACGACTGTGTTCAGATCAGGATCACTGGTAGTGTGGGCAGTAAAGCGTTCTGTACCATTACAACCCCAACCTGGGCTCTGTCGGTTGTTTTTTCTCGCATCTCAACACAACTTCATCTGCCTACAGCTCTTTGAAGCCTCCAGAGACATGTTTTCGCATTCATTAGACACAATACGTCAAAGTTTTCTCCAGATGAACAGGGTTTTCACAACATTCTTTTTCCATCAGTGTTAGAAGCTCTCCAGTTATCGGGACGACGGCAACTCGATCCAGCGTGTCTTGTTCAGCTCATGATGCTGATTTTGCCAATTAGGCTCCATCCAACGCCGGTGGATTTCGACTTTGTTTCTTTTCTGCTGACGTCCATTAAGACAAGCAAAACACTTTCAGAGACTTGAGTAGTCAGTCAATTACGCTTGCCAGATCGCAGCTTTGCCATCGAGTGTTCCACTGTTTCAATAGAATCATTTCCTCTTGTGTCGCTTCATTTAATAATGTTCAATAGCGTTTCGTGACTGGAGGCGGCCTGCGCACTCGAGGAAATTACAAGGCCTCCGCTCCAGATTGTGTGTTCTCGCTGATTCGCTGCAATGAAAGACTTCTTTCCAAACTGCAGCAGCAAATGGAAGATTTTCAATTTGTGAGGATATTTCAGGCAATGGGGGAAACGAAACCTGCACCTTGTTAGAGGGGCGCACCTTTTCCAGAGAAGCTGTTTGAAATACACACTGAAGATAACGCTGTTTCTCTGATGGGAAATGAAAACAAACTCTTCCCTTTCCCAACTGTTCAACGCACCAATCTGTCATAGCACTGACATATTTGGACATTTGGAGAGGGGAGTCGACTGAACGATGTTTGCAATTGGGCTTTCAATGAGTCTCTTCAAGATGCACGGACAGGGTCAAACTGGGGCCACCAGTCACAAAAAACTGAAGGGCAAAGCTTTGTTTCTTTGCCTTGAGCGACTCAGTAGTCTTTCCTCCCTCTCCATCAACTGAATACCTTCGCCGACGACGACATATACTCGACTTGCAGTATTTAGGCACATGTAATCCCTCGAAATGAATGATCTGGCATTACTGGCAATACACACCGGATTCTGGGGAATCCTGCAACATGCCGGGGCCGCCGGGGAATCAAACTAACAATCTGGCGTTACCAGCCCCTATCGGCGGGTCGCTCAAAGCAGCGTCAGTGGTGACAATCTGAAGCATCAGCGGCGGAGCACAATCCTAATCTGCCTGTCTCCCCCCGAATATCAGGGCCCGCCGGAAACCCGGAATTTATCGTGTCACCCGTCAGGGAATGCGCGCAGATTTACAGCGAGGCAGAAAAGACTCATATTCTTTCTCTGCATTGATGCCAGAATAAGCAAGATGAAGGACGCGGAAAAGAGATGAGGGCAGCTTCAAGTTGCAACCGTTCTGTCTTCTTCACTTGTGTTCTACAAAGCAAAGCCGTTCAAAGCTGCAATGCATCGGCAGCCCCCATCTTATTCCGTACAAGCACAAAGTTTTCACATCTTCTTCTTAAAGCTGCTGCCTATTTTTTCCCTGTCTACTTTATCAGATCACACGCTGATTCAAATGTTGTTCGGAAGCAATGTGTTTCAATACTCTCTGTTCCGACAGGAACAGCCTTCTGTTTCAATTCCAGTCTTTGTGTTGAGTCCTGACAGCTAATTTTGTCTGCGGAGGAAGAAATAACCCTTGCTTCATCTACCTCGATGGAGAGTAAATTTGCGAATACGGCCATCTTGATTACATTCCAGGCCAAGTAATCCTGGCAATTCGTTTTGGTCAGAGTCACAAGAGGCTTTGGCTCAGCGACAGGAAGGTCGGACCTATCCATTCACTTAGAGGGAAAAAGCCTTCGCATCATCCGCGCTCACTTGTGCCGCCTTCACCTCTCCATGTCTCTGCACAAACGCAGGTCTGATTGATCCGCTGTTGCGATGTGAAAACGACGAGCGGCCATCCCTATTGGCCGTTACAACGAGTCGTCATACTTTGAAGCAAAGAGGTACCTTCACAGGATGCGTGATGAGCTACTCGGAAAAACTCAAACTGAGATGTGGTGCGCTTCGTTGGTCTTTCCGCTTGCTTGAATGGTTGCAGTCTCAGAATTCGTGTGAAGGTCGGTGATGCGTGCGTGCGTGCGTGTGTGTGTGCATGGGTGTGGAAAGTAAAGGCAACCCCGGACCAACCCCGCACCCCCCCATCCCACACTCTGACCCACCGCACAGCCCCCTCCCTCCGTCCCACACTCGGACCAACCCCACCGCCCCCCCCGCCGACCCCCGCTAGCGAGCTGGCGCGAGGCGGGGACGGGCAGCGGGTTAGGCGGGGGTTGGGGCCGGGGGTGCGGGCGCGGGGAGCGGTGGGG
>JAAUXT010076526.1_pt1 | contig 50906 bp, 28 predicted proteins | sample 7278171 | NCBI WGS metagenome assembly JAAUXT01 (sample SAMN14350112, study PRJNA611818) | marine sediment metagenome | isolation source: surface marine sediment (1.8m) | place: French Polynesia: Moorea | collected 2018-08
CGTGCGCGCGCACGTATCCGAGGATGGTTCCGGCGGGCGCGCCGTCGTCCACCTGCAGCGAGATCTCCGGAGCGTCGAAGACGGGCGGGTTCTCGTTGATGTCCTCCACGCGAACCTGAAACGAGAAAGTTCTCTTCATGCAGGACAGCTGCCTGGCACCACATACTCCCAGCAACCCAACACAAGAGGTCTGAACGTCAGCCTGGATGTCACTTTCCTTTGTTCAGCGCAGCGCGTTTGTTCAACAGAAGGACATCGACTCTCGTTGCTTGTCTGCACGTACCTGGACGGACGTGGTGGTTTGTTGCGGCGGGCTGCCCGCGTCGCGCGCCCTCACGCTGAACACGTACTGCTTCTTGGTCTCGTGGTCGAGCACCTCGCTCGTCGTGATGACGCCCGTCGTGCCGTGCAGCGAGAAGTACGCCGTGTCCGGGTTGTTCTCAACTGTGAAAACGAGCAACGTTCAGTTTGCCTGTGTGAGGTTGTCTCGGAATTTCGAGCAAGGTAGAATACACCACGGGAAATGCCCTATGACTTGATCACCACAGAACAGGTCATGATCGCAGATTTGTAAGACCCAGTCAAAATGGACGTACAATGTTAAAAATTTGTGAACGGTTCACGTACCGAAGGTGTATGTCACAGTTCCGTTTTCGCCCTTGTCAGCGTCCCTGGCTGAGACCTGCGCCACCACAGTGCCTTTGGGCTGGTTTTCCAGCACGTCCGCCACGTAGCCGTCACGTCGGTCAAACACGGGTGAATTGTCGTTCACGTCGAGCACCGTGACGCGCACGTTGACGGTGGCGGTGTGCGGCGGGGAGCCCTGGTCGGAGACGGACACGGAGAAGCTGTACTCCTCGCGCTCCTCGCGGTCGAGCGCGCGCTGCGTGCGGAGTTGCCCCGTGCGCGGGTCCACCGCGACGGCCGAGCTCGCGCCGATGACGGAGTAGCGCAGCTGGTCGCTGTCGCGCTGATCACTGTCCGTGGCCCGCACCGTGCCGATGTGAGATCCAGACGGAAGGTTCTCTTCGATGTAGAAGTGGTAGGAATCCTCCAGGAACACTGGGGTGTTGTCGTTGGCGTCCAAGACGTTGATGTGAATTTCTGCGGTTGAAGACTTGGCGGGCATGCCTCCATCTTTCGCCACCACTCGAAGAACGTACATTTCCGTCTGTTCCCGATCTAAAGGCACTTTGTTGTACACGAAACCATCATTGGCGAAGATTCCGAACACGTGGGAGCTGGGACCCTGCTGCAGGGAGTACGTCACCAAACCATTGCTGCCAGTGTCCATATCGGTGGCTGTGACCTGCATGAACCTCGTGTTCACTGGAGTGCTTTCGTCCAGGTCCACGGTGTACGTGCTCTGGGAGAAGACGGGCGCTTTGTCGTTCACATCCTGCACCACGATGTTGACCTGCACGGATGAGGAGCGGCCGGGCGCCCCGCCGTCCGTCGCCGTGACGACGAACGTGTGTCGCTTCTGACTCTCGTAGTCGAGCGCGCTCTTGAGGCGGATGTCTCCTGTGCGGGCGTCGATAGAGAAGAAGGTGTCGGCGGCGCCTCCGCTCTGCAGCGCGTACGTGACGCGCCCGTTGGCGCCGCTGTCGGTGTCGACGGCTCTCAGTCCGTAGATGACGGAACCCGGCGCCAGGTTCTCCTTGACGGAAATCTCTATGGAGTCGGACGGGAACTGAGGCGAATTGTCGTTCACGTCGGTGATTGTGATGCTCACCTGCAGAAAACAAGACGTGCATCAGATCCAATGATAGCATTTCACTCTGTTCCTGTGATGTTTTGCGATAAGGAGGGGACAAGACAACATTCTTGATGACACACCTGGGCGCGCCCGAAGGCGGGCGGGTTTCCGCTGCGTGCCTGGATGTTGAGCAGCACGGACGCCACCGTCTCGTGGTCGAGGCGCGCCGCCGTGCGCAGCTGCCCGCTGCCCGAGTCGATGGTGAAGTAGCCGCGCGGGTCCCCGGAGTCGATCGAGTACTCGATGCTGCCTCCTGTGACACAACAAGACACAACAACTCTCGTCAATTGGGCTGTTGGAATCGCCTTGAATACAACCAAACAATATACGGAAGACACCCGTCAAGCCCCCGCCCCACCAACTTTTGATTCCGGTGAACCAGAAACTCTTCTCAACACGACCCTGTCTTAGAAGCGACAAGGTCACTTCGGATTCGACTGAGATCGTAAATGTTCATTCTGTTCATCTGTTCAGCCGTTTCGTCCACGTTTCGCACCTCTTGCCGCAGCCTCCACGGTTCCCACGTACGACCTGACGCCGACGTCCTCCTGCAGCGTGAAGTGGTAGAGCGTCTCGGAGAAGACGGGCGTCAGCTGCGTGAGCGGGTCCACGAGTGAGATGGTGACGGAGGCAGGTGTCGGGGACGCCTCTCCGCCGCCGTCCCGCGCCGTCACTTGCAGCGCGAACACTTCGGCCGAGCCGGGCAGGCGCCGCACCACCGTGATCACGCCTGCAGCACAGAGCGATGTCAGTGCGAAGCAAACAAACAATTGCTTGGAAGCAGTGCCGGTTCACCATGCCATGGTGGTGCAGCAGCATACCGTACGTGTCAACAGGGGAACCTCGAGATTTGAAGAACGACAAAATGAGGATTCAGCTGTCACAACAAAATGCAACAAAGAATCTTGGCTTTTGTTCCGCTGTGACAAACTCAATTAAATTGTCACAATCCAATTCAAACAGCTGTCATTGCCACTCTACAACACACTGAGGAATTTTCAATAAAAATTTGCTCAGCCTCTGGTACGAGCTCGGTCGTGTTCGTAAACGGCACCACTGTGCACGATGCTGCTGGCTCACCTGAAGTCTCTCCGATGCCGAAGTAGCCGGCGGTGTTGCCGGCGCTGATGGCGTAGGTGACGGCACCCAGCCTCCCGGCGTCCGCGTCCGTCGCCATGACGACGGCCACCTCGGTGCCCGGGCTGCTGCTCGGCGCCAGGTTCACGCTGTACGTGGCCGGGTAGAAGACGGGGCGGTTGTCGTTCACGTCACGCACGTTCACCTTCACCATGGCCGTCGTGTGCAGGCCGTCTGTGCACACAACAAGTGATCGTCAATTCTGGGCTCAAGAGACGAAGACTGATACCGCAAAAGAAACCAAATCACTGGGTGGTACCGGTTTCAGAAAGGTCCAAGTCAAAACAACAGCTTGTATGCAGGAACTTCAATCAAAATGTACGCTGAGAAAATTCGATGGCAACAGTGAGAAACATTTCTCCACCGAAATTCCACGTTGCTTATTTAGAGACGACCAAAATTCCCAAATGAGCAAGACCAATTGATGAAACTTTCCAATGGAAGCACACACGCAAGAATTGGTTGCAACGCTTTCTGTTGTGATAGGGACAGAAATAGACAATTTCCATTACCTAAAGTCAACTTTCACATCAATATTTTGTGGCAGTGTTTTCCCATTTTGTTTTGTTCCCTTCTAAAGGTTCATTTCGAATCCTAAATTGCGGCCGATTCAGGCAAAAGTTCCAATCGATACGTCAGTGAAAACTTGTCACTTCGCGGTTGCGATGCTGTGAGATCCACATGCGACGGGAATCACTCACACCTGACGGAGACCCAGGAAACTCAAGTCTGGGTGTTTGTTGAAAGTCACACAAAAGTTTGACTTGACGTGCCACTGCACGGTAAAACGGACTCACTCCACCCAGAACATGTCTGGGCGACTGAGTGAGCGGAATTGCAGATGAGATCCCAGGTCTGCATGAGAAAAGGTGTGTGGGGGTCGAGAGTCTGGAACAGGAGTCAGTCTCCTATTGATCCGTGTGCACAATGAACGGGCTCCTCATTTACACTGTCGATGCATCAATCTTATTGGCACAGAGGAGCGGCACGGAGGTCTCCTACAGACAGGAAGAACCACACGTGGGAACATTAATAACTTTTTCCAGACACACACCAAACCTCCACCTTTGTGAAGTTCTGTTCCAATTTCAACTTCGTCGGGGAGTCAGGAGTCAAAGCGAGAGAAAAGCTTCAGTTCACACGCGTGGCAGACTGGACAAACCAGATGGACACCAAGAACAACCTTCAGTCACGAAACTCGCCTCGGGGACGGACACGCCGAACCTGACACAAATTGCTACACCGCCTTCTGATCCAGAAAGTGAAAACGGAAACGTGTGTTCTCCGGTGAACTGCTCTGAAATCCGGCTTCATGTTTCCAATCAAGGTGACACCGAACACCGCTGTATTTGCGCCTTGAAATGCGACACGTTCGCCTCGCCAGACTCGTGTTCCACCACTCGCTATGGGTCCGGCACAAGTTTCGCAGGACATCTGAACAGCTGCGTGACGCCACCAAGAATGTATACGGTCACTTGTTTACATCTCTGGACGCCACAGATCTAGTTTTGGGGAAATACTCCAGAACCAAATTTTGGTCTCATTTTTTAGCGCAACGCTGGGGTTTCGACAGCAGCAAAATGATCCCAAACTGCCACCGGTGTGTCCACTGACCTTGGTCGGCGGCGGTGATCGGGAACTCGTACGCCGCTGTCGTCTCGTAGTCGAGCGGCAGCGCGACGCACAGCTGCCCCGACGCCGCGTCCAGAGTGAGCTCGGCGGGCGGCGCGAAGCCCAGGTCCTCAGCGACGGAGTAGCGCACCTCGCCGCTCTGTCCGCAGTCCGGGTCCAGTGCAGACACCTGCGAATAAAAGAAACGAAAACATTCATCAGTCTTTATGCAACGAAACTCCGCACAAAGACCTGCAACTTGCAAACTCAAGCCTTGGTATGGCAAAACCGACTCTTTCAGAGAGACCTGTGCACAGAGGGCGGCACCAGATCAAACTTCTCTTCAGGTCAGGGAGTATCTCTCTCACTGCACTGTGTGGTCTCAAATTCACTGGTGGAACGAATGGCCGATTATTCCAAAAAGAAAGAAGCAAATTGGACGACTTTCTGGGCAGCATTGCATGCTTGGGTCCTGTGTGTCAATCCCCACGAAGTACGTATGTCGTGTACTGTAAAACTAGTGCATGTGCAGTCAGACCTTTCACAGATAATAATTACAGGACATCTGCAGAGCGTCGCTGCGGCAAATTCACAGACCGCTAACGGGTTCATTGATCGAATGCACAAGGTTGCATGCAGCAAGCCAGGCTAATTGTGGAACCAACAATTGCGGTCCAACTTCAGGCGACAGGCAGACAGCCAGCCAGACAACCCTGCCCAGCAGAATGTGAAAACTGTAATTCTGAGCGACAAAGCTCTGAGCATTTTGTGTGCATCCCTGTTGTGTGGGGCGCTTCGCTTGGAATGCAACTGCGGACATGACAGGGCACTGTGGTCGGATTGGAACACGCTTGCTTGCGTGGCTTTATGCACCGTCACAGGGGTCCGAGACCATCGTGATGCGTGTCTGACCCAGGGAATATTAGGATCAATTTCCCGGTTATTTTCAAGTACTCTGCTTTCACTCATTACCATGATTTATGGTGAAAAACTAGTTTTGTGGTCACTGTCTTGGCCAACACCGCGTGGCAGACGCTGCACGGGATCTGATCCACCCACACACGACTTGACTTTTCAACAACACCAATTCCTTGAGGAACTGCCTCATATTTGGAGATGATTCAATGCAGTTTCCTGTCCTAAGTGGGATGAATGGTTCAGATTGCATTCAGGCCATATGTACGGAACATGTTAGAGACCCTGGTGAGCCTCTCACTGATTCATAACTTCAAGGGCCTAAATTCTGGGTGAGTTTCTCAACATCCTCTCAAATCTCACAACTCATCTCGTCACTGTGGTCCACGCGCTGGTCTGGCCACAGAGTGGACATCACGAACATGACTCAATTTCTGGTAAAAACTGCAATTTTCCCGACTTTTTCCTTGCGCCTTTGTCCTGACATAAGCGAAAAGGACAAAAGTATCATGGTTTCCCAACTTGGAGAAGAAACCCATTCAACCAAGTGATGTCTCATCAGCATTTAAGCGTGAAGGTTCTCCACACAAGGTGAGTGAAAAACGGAGTTAATGAAAAAGAGTGGAGACACTGAAGTGAACTGACACGGCCCTTGCAAAAAGCCGAGCCCAATTTACACACTACATTTGGCTTCAGCATTCTTACAACCGCATTTGAGCTTGCACCATCCAGAGGAGATTTCACCAAAAGCAGGAAATATTCGCCAAAGCGTGAGGAGCGCAGAAAAGGAATATTTAATTCGAGCCACGTCTACCCAAAAAGAGAAGAAAAGTGAAGCTACGCAAATCGAGCACAATGCCAAGTGCGTTAAATCCCCGCAATATCTTTCGCACAATGTGAGAGGTCTGGCCGCCATTGAGAATGAAGTGAGGTGGGGTTGTTTTCAGGAAAAAAAAGTAAAAACTACTTAGTTGGGACAATGTATTTCGCTCCACCCCAGAATGTTGAATGAAGATATGCACAAAGATTTGCTTGCATACTTGGCACAAGACACTGACGGCTGTGCTGCTAAAGCGCTCCCTTCTACATGCAAATATTATTGAAGAACTGATGCTGTGAAGTCTCTACAAAACCAAGGGATAAGAATTGCACTCAATGGAGAGACTAAATGCTTTCAAAGTTTATCTTCTTGAAAGGTACACTCGGTGCAAATTCATTCAAACCATAAATCCCAGTTCACTCCCACGCCCAGAACGCACAGAAAAACACAACGCTGAAATTTCGTAATTGAAAAAGGAGTACAGAAGCATATCCCTCTTGAAACCAAAGGACTCAAACCTGGGTACACCGGGCGATGAACACGAGCGCCAACTGTGCAGATTCCCATAGCAATTCACAAACCTGTGCTATCATGTTCTTTTTTCAGAACGCAATGGGAAATCGCAATGCTTCGCAGAGATTTGATATGGGAAGTTGCTTGCAGACAATAAGTGCTGCACGTTGGCTGTGTTATCACTACAGACACTTGAAGTAAGCGAACTTCAAAGCGCGCAGAGAAGTGCAGCTGCAGCCCGGGGTACTTATCCTATCAGCAGCTCGCACTACGCGTGCCAGATGGGACTCAACTGGTGTAACGTTACGCATTCCCAGATAAACGTCTTCGTCAGAGCGAAAAGCCAGATGAGCTGCTGAAACGCAGCCGAACTTCTGAAGCCTGAAGCGCGAGATCTCGATGCGCCATCCCCGAGTCAGACGACGCTGCTGACCCGTCGGGTTTGCACCAACCGATGGTGTGCACAAACTTCATACGGGACATAATCTGGCTCCGATGAAGCCGACAGTGAATCGAATTGGGAATCAACTCAGGTTCCGCAAGCAAATCTCAGACCTGAGAGATACATGGAATGTCTTCTCGTGAATAAATTACAGGCATTGTGAGACCAAATACAAACAATCCGACTCGAGGAAACGAAGCCGTCTCACCGCTGTGTGCTCAAACTTTAAAGATAACCTCTTGCCTTCGCTTTTAACTTGGATCCTGGGTCTTTGAATTTACGACATACCTTGCCAGATCTTTTCCGTTTGAAAACTTGAGAACGTTTTGAGGGTGACACAAGTGACAGAATGACACGCAAAGTTGATAACAAGAAGTAGTACACGGTTTGCTTGAGTTTCAGTCAGACCAGCAACTCACGCGATTTCTAATTTTGAGTCGTTTTTGAAGGAACCAAGAAATTTCGCGGTCTCTTGGCTCTTCAGCTTGAATGGACCCAGCAAAAAATACGTCGTGCAAGTGCACGTCATCTCGCACATCCGTGCGCAAAAGGTGTGCTTGACAAAATATGACAGAACTGGGAATTCTGTAATGAAAATATTGCACATGCCATTGCAAAAGCAACCACAACAGAAGGTGGCTTTCTTTTTCCAGCAAGGACGTCGGGATCGAAAGAGGAAGGACGTACAAAAGATGGTATCGTGAACCTCCACCCAAGAGAGGACAAGCAATTCGCAATTAACAAGCAGAATTGGACGGCAGAGAAGCAGAGAGATGCGTACAGAGAGGCAGCAGTTGGAAGAAAATCTGGAAATACCCAAGGCGGAGCCTACAGAAATCTGAGCACGGGCGAAATGTTACATTTCGAAAAGAATCACACTTGTGCGGACGCACGATTTCGTAGGGCACTTGCAAATTGTCCAAATTGTGGACCACTGTTCCTTTGTTGCGTGCACACCGACTTGTCTGTGGGCAAACACCATACATTTCCCCAGAATTGAATTTCCTGCCTGTGGTTCCTCGAGCAGCGCGTGATGACGAACGACATGTCTCATCAAGCAGTTCCTCTTCAATTCGATAATTATTGCCAACAATTACTTTTTTCGTTCATAACTTTTTGATGAGAATAGATTTTTCCCGGTTCGCGTTGGTTCGGGAACTGTTTGCGTTCAGGTCACCACTGAAACCTCCTCAGTGCCACAACTCTGCAACTCAACCTTTTTGTCACCTTTTCGCCAAACAGGCCTCAACACTTGCTTTGTCGTGGAGCCATGTTTTTCGGTGTTGACTGGGACGGGAAGGCTCGGCAAACAGTCGATGATCTGACGTTGTATAGATCGCGGCACATCTTCAGTTCAATCATCAACAAGCGGCGCTCTGTCACACACACCGCTGTTGATTTTTACTCTCCTCCTTCAACAAACCGCAGCAATTTACCTTTCTTTGCCTTGTTAAAAGTGAAAGCTTCGCTTTGGTGGATTTCTGAGGCAGTGTTCGTGAAATCCTTTGGGGGAGCCATTTTGAACGGACGGATTTCCCCAAATGCGCGACAAAAAACGAGTTTGCGAGGCTGCGGTGTCGGAACTTTTCCAAAGACAGGTGTTTTCTGTGTCTTTAACAGACCAGTCATTGAAATCTCCATCAAACGGTGCCCTTCACCACTTGAGCACTCGAGGCCCACGATGGTAATGTGAACGCCTGTGCCTTGTTGCACAGATCTGTGTCAGTACAAATATGGGTCTGTGTTTACAAAATATCCCTTGCATGCGTGTGCCTGTGTATTTTGTGTCATGCACAAAGTATTCCCGAGTGCAGTCAAAAGGATTTTTGAACTTCGCGTGAACCAAACGAAGTGCTGATTTGGTCAAAACACGAGCATGAAAAATGATGTTTTCGAAACTGCACTCTTCCAACTGTTGTCGTCCGCTGCAAGCGTCACCGAACGATCCTCGCGGGTACCTGGCCGTCAGTCGCAAGTTGAAGCGACAGATTTGGTGAAGGCAGAGTTCAAGAGTTTCTGTTTGGCAGCTGACAGATTCGGACCGCAGACGAATGTACGACTTGCGCTTGACCAGGTCAAGTGATCCTCAATTAAGATTTCATACATCCATCAAGACTGACCCAACATCCAGCAGCGTTCCATCACGTCTGTTTGCACAGTCTGGTCCACCTCCCCGGGATTCGAAAACACGCAGCCTCATGACGCCGAAAGCGTTGACTGAAATACTTTTGCTGCGGTGCAATGTTTTTCTGAATAGTTTCAGAAAGAACACAACGGGCCTTGCACTTCATCAACTCTCCTAAATCTGACCAATCATTCTGCGTTGTTTGTTGTTTTCTTCTGACATTTGTGCTGGCTTCACTTGGACATTTTTTCCGTTTTATCCTGACGCGCGCTCACCAGATCAACTCCTCGTTCTTGTCAGTCGATGGATCACATCACGTTAATAATTCAAATGCTCTTCCAAAAGTGATGAGCAGATAATTTTTATGACCATCGATATTGTTTTTAATTTATTGCTCCCTCCCCATGACAGTAAATAACCCCCGCCCGCACCTTCTGGCCTGACCCCCGGGTTCCGCAGACAACGCTTCCACACTTTCTCTTCCAATTGGCACTTGTCACGCGAAACGCTATTCAACCGTTATTGATGTCTGGCAAAAAGTTGCCATAAATTTGGACAAATATCAGGAAAATCCGTCCTGATGACATCTGTGGCCGACGCTTGCACGAGTCCCAAACTCCTGGAACTTCGCCAACGAAAGACCAGGGAACCTGGGAACCTGGTCAAGAACTGAGTCAACAAGGTTGCCCTGACATGGTGTAGTTTGGCTGCAAATGCATTTGAATGATGGATGGGTAAGAGCCACAGAATTTTGTGGTGAGAGCGTGCAGCAACTTCCATGTGTCCGAAACTCAGGTCGGTGCGATGACCTCGTCTGCGACTGTTCCGAGCACCGAGTCTCGAGCCTCGTGAACCCAACCGATTACTCCAACCAACTGCAAACTCCTTTCTTCCAAATGCAATTACAACCTTCGCCCTTTTCTTCAGTGTAATTTGAAGTGAAATGTGAAACTTTAACAAAACCCTTGTGCTCCAGACCAGCCCCTCGTATCATTACGCAACAGAAGGCACGGCGGCGGAGCGGCGCTCCGCACGACGCTCGTTTTCTGACTCAGCAGGTTCATAAGAGCTCAGTGGCAAATGGCGCAACTTTTTTCAGCGCAGCTTGGAGGTACAACAGTATAATTTCCTAATCAGGGCAGCGCACCTGCCCAGCATGCTAATCCTGAGGCTTCAGTGCCTGGAAAGTCCCTGGCTGTCGGTGCACACTTGGGCGCTGCGCCGATGCGGTGAAACCAAAGCGACGCGAAAAAAGCTGCACTGACAACAGCAATGTAAGAGCGCGCACCGAAATGAACCCGGAGCAAGTCTTCTGCAAGGACATCAGGTGAGGGTATTGAAAAAAGTTGTTTCAGAGAAAGTGCATTTTTGGTGCAATAAAAACACTGGCCAACGCACAAAATTGCATAAAGTGGCGGGGAAAAACGGCGCATCTTTGAGAACCAGGGCAAATATTGAAGGTTGTGCTCAACTAGTTTGGTGCTGCAATCGTAAATCCCAGTTTGGCACCAATTCCTCAGTGCAAAGGGTCAAGTTTCCAATAAGCAGATAGCTGTAAAGTAGAATGTAAATACACAAAATCTGGCCAAGACTTTGTAAACCGAAATGACGGTGGGTCAAGCAGCGGTAACTCTCTGCCCGCAGATTAGTTCTGAGTTTCAGACTGTCTGGCGCAAAGATTATGCAACGGTCAACAAGACCTGAAATATTTTCGTGTACTAATCTTTGCACCGCATTGAAGGACACAACAGGAGGCCGAACTTTAACAGTTGATGCAGCACAGAACAGTTGTTCTCCGCTCCCAGGTCCCAGGTGCCGTGTCCTTGGTCTCATCGTTGTCCCAACCCGCTCAAGCTGTTCGATATACAATCTGATGAGTGCCAGACAAGTTACACATGTCAAAACAGTTGCTATCAGACGTAAAAACCTCAATCGAAGAATTTTGGACGATGATATAGAACATTGATGAGTGACAATTACAGCACTTATGAACAGTACTCAAGACGATATGTTCAATTAGAAAATCACTTCGCTCGTCAACACAACTAACTGGGGGGTTCTTATCTCCCTCGATTGGGCACTTGCGAGCAGCCGTGTTTTTCCTTGGTGAGTTGTGAAGATAACTTTATCATTCTTCTTCCGTGCCAACCAACTGATATTCGTGCCAGACTCCAATGAGAATTTTCGGATTTATGAGCGCAACAAACAGCGCGTCTTTGCTGTTTCGCCATTTGTTCCTCCCATCTGTGACTTCCCGCCACTTGTGGGGATTCCTCCGGTTCTGAGCGATTTCCCGGCGGTCTTCAGCTGCAACACCCGCAGCATCGAGAGAAACATAATCCGGAAGCTGTCTACACAAATTCACGATGGGGCCTTGTGTTTGTTGCAACCGTCAGACAGGTAAACCAAAGCCAAACAGCATTTCCAGCTGCGACGCGTGCAAAGCCCATCTGAACCGGTAAATAACATGGGAATTCGATTCCAGATGATTTTAGCAATTTCTGTAATGCTGTGGATCTTCGTACGTCGAAGCAGCAACGTACGACTTGGCTGTTTGCATGCAGTGAAATAAAGAAGCCTGAATTTGCTGGATATCTTCGCGTGAAAAACACAACCAGCTCCGTAACCAAGAAGGGAATGGGCTTTGTTTCACCAACCAATGAGATTATTCCATCAACCAGACGGACTAAAAACAGGAGAGGGCATCACAAGACCTTGTGGTGAGCAACTGCAGGTCAATGACCCAACAATACGAATATTCCACGTGGAATGTCTTGGTGTGTCTTTCGACTTGCTTGGCGTCTGCTTCGGGAAGTACCCTGTTGTGACAAGGTGGTCGTCAGTTTATCCCAAATATGCGGCTCTTTGTGTGCCACCGACTGCATCGCGATCTTGCATGATTTACGTGTAACTGCCAGGTGAAGCTTTTGCTTTCAGACTGCCACAGACACGAGTGTTTCGAAAACTCATCAGAATTACAAACACACTTTATCTTCAATATTGACCAGATTCATACGTCACCAAAGCATGCATGCCGAACACAGATGCGTCTGAACCTGGTCTGTGTCAAAACGTGAGTGCGGCTGCAAATCGCCTCGAGCCAGGAACAAAACTGAAGTGTTTCTGTCTGAGAAACGACTGCAAAGGATTGCGGGAAGCGTGGCGAAACATTGGCTCAGATCCTCTGACCACTGTGGTGTCCACGCCGTTTGTTCCATCTTTCTGACACGTTGGCTAAACAGCCCAACTGCAAACAATCAACACTGATTCTTCTTCCAAGTTTCAGAAGTCTGGAGTGTTTGTGGCAAGGACTTTTGACGCGGTGCCACTGGAAAACAACAAAGACATTAACAAAACACTTGTTGGCCTCCGGGCACGCTGGTCATACCAACACAACGTCAACATCGGTGGACATGGTTTCTGTCGTGTTGAGGTTTCTTTGTCTTGCACAGAAAAGCCACTTGATCTGCTGCGCTCCCACGCACTGGGAGGGGGCTCCACCGGAGTAGCCCCGGGGAGAACTTGGTTTTTGCTCCCGAGATTTATTTTTGTACCCACCAATTCGTTGCCCACCCATGAAAACTCGCTGCAACATTCTTTCAAAGCTGAGAAAATGCGGACATAAAATTGAATTTGCGCGTTGAATCCACCTTGAATACATTTGTTTCTCAAAATCCTGACATGCACGAAGAACAGTCACAAAAATCCCCTCTGTGGCATTGTTCCCACAATATCCGCTTCTCAACCTTAACCTATCTCCATTACATCACACATGACAAAATCATTCTCTGCACTTTGCTGAAAGCGAACCCATTTACCTGATGAAATATGAAACCGCGTTTTGTGCACAAATTCCTTCTTTTGAAGTGTTTCCTCCCCAGTGCTAAATGACCCAATTTCTTTGGTATCACTCCTGACAACAACCAGAAAAGGGGACCACCAAAAAAGACTAACTACCAGGCGCAACAGGGGTTTCTTGGTTCAGACATTACCCACGGCTCACTTCTCTGCAAAGCATGCAGCAAAAAATCTGAAACTCATGGTTTGAAATTGCTTCCAGTGAGTTGGAATCTTTGTGCTGGTTCACAACGCCTTGAAGTGGGCGACAAGATCATTACTTCAGAATTTCTGGTTCTGTTCTGTTCAATTCGTTTGTGCGTCGAAATTATCCTGACATTCGTTTCGGAGAGACAAACTGTTCACCGCGTCTTTCCAGCCACGTTTGCGCACAAAGATGAACTTGAAACTGCACCCGAGTATCTTGTCATGGGTGCAATGAACGTAGACGTATCAAAATTTTTCCTGATTTTCAAACACAAAGTTGATATCAGGCATGACGGCACACGTCAAGTCATACCGATTTCAAAGTTCTTTCGAACACAATGACACAAAAGCACAAAAAGCATATGGATTTCAAGCTCCTACAACCAAATAAAAGACCCTGTGTGCCACAGAATCACACAAAAGATCCCGATATTGATCGAAATTCACCTTCAGCCTTTTTCTGTTGAAAACTAGCATACAACTTTCATACCCGCGCATCTGCGTTGTTCAAAAATCTGTCGGTGTCTCGACACCAGACAACCAGCATAAATCGGTCAGTCTTTGGCAGTCCCGAACGAAATCGCGATTGACATTCATTCTGCAACAGCGCCCTCATCGAAAACCAACCATTCGCAGCGAACAAGAAGGCTACGCCTCGAAAGCGCGCGGTTCCGTGCGATTGGCATTGCGCGCAGCCAATTTGTCTCCCAACTTGGCTTGCAGATTTTGGCCTGAAAAATTCTGAAAAATTTTGGATGACTTTCCCCCAAAGTCAATTTGACACTGTAGGGGAGCTCTGGGTGAGTCAACCAGCTGAATTAATCCACCCCCCCCTCCTTCAGAGTCAACCAAATAAATTTCTGCTCGGATGCATGCATGTACCAAGTGCACGGCTGCGCCTCCGTGCACTTGAAAATCCAGTTGCGTCCTTCAGCTGGGCAGCTTGGTGTCGAGAAATCAGAATGCGCAAGTATCCAGAGCATTCTGATGGCGTTGAAAACACGCTGTTGTGTGAACCTCGGGTGTGGCAGGGGTGGACGTTGGTTGGATTAAAACAAGAAGACAGGCGAGAAACCTGCAATAGACCAAGGCCAGTGTCGCCAGCCCCAATCTCTGAGTCTCCAAGACTCGAAAAAGCAGTCGTCATTTCGGAACCGTGCTTTGCGCACACATGTGAATCTGACCCAGAAAAGGAACCTTTTGAAAGATGAACAAAATAGATATCAGAACACAAACATGATCAGAGGTGTGCAGGCTAAACCTTCAATTAGCACGGTGTAAAGAGCAATGCAACCGCCTATTTCTCTTTCTGCCTGTCTGATTTGAGGACTGTTCGTAAGAACGACCGAGGTAATTTGAGACCGAACCTTGAAAGCACCCCAGCCCCAGTTCTGAGTCTCTGTCTGCAATAGTTGTCTGCAATAACGCCGGGTCGAGGTGCTCATTTCAGTGTCTCAAATGGCAACCCTGGCGATGTTGGTTCCATGATGGTGTTCAAAGCAGGTCCGACCTCGCTGTTGGTATTTACATATCAATGCACTTTCAGAGAGCTGTAAGAGGCACACATAAGTTCTGCACGAGTTGCGCGAAATACTTTGTCAGTTTTAAACCACACAAAATATTCTATGAAAAGTCATTTTCCCCCTTTTTATGTCAAAATCGATGTCCACGCAACGGTGACGCAGTTTCATTTGAATGCAGTCTGCAGTTCTGTTTGCCTTTCATTAACTTTCCCTTCACAGCGTTTAAGGCCCGTTATCGCTTGTGATGGCCCAGTAGACACACTGATGCCCTAATCGTTGGATGATACGGATTTATTTTTTTGCCAAAGAAATCATTTGGAGTCGACCTGAGTGACAATCTTCATAAAAGCTACATTTACAATGGACAGCGCTCCTGTTTGGCCTTGTGGCTTTGGATTGACATTTTGGGCCTTCACAATCGATGACTCGACACAAAGCTAGAAACAACACAGTTATTTTTTTCACCAAGACAAAACGGCATCGAAAACCAAAAGTTTGAAAAGCAATGCTCGGGGACAGGGAGGAGCAATCAGTTTCAAATCCATCAGAAAACAAAACGAAAACTCTTCGCACAAAATTGTGTGTTCACAAGACAAGACCGGGTGACGCAGCTCTGAAGCTCCGAACATGAAAAGGCAGAAAACCTAAACCCTGTGCGCATCACGGCTCAGAGCAAATTTGTCAGGTTGTCTAAATGATCACGCTTTACCCTTTGTCTTCAACAATAATAATCCGACATCAATATCAGATGCAGAAGAGGTAACACTTTGATCTGCCGCTGATCTGAGACCAGGCAATCTCGCTTCACCGAGGTGGAGTTGAGCATTTCAGGGCCAACCTTCTAATTGAGCGGCTCCAAAACAATACAGCTCAATTTGCCTTCGACGTTTGCAGCCACTGATCCCCGTTGCTTGTTGAGGTCGTTTTGAAAACTTTTTGCTTGCGTACGTAGATTCTGCTGCTCCAAAATCTTTTTTTTTTTACTGATTGAGACATTCAGATTGCAACGCCGCAAGTCCACTGTCCCAACGAATACCACGTGCTGCAGGCAAAATTGATTTGCAAGCAGTGACCTCAAATTTTAATTTTGGAATATTTGCATTGCAAATGATACACCGATGCGACCTTTTTACCAGTTGACGAAACAAGTGTAATCTGTTGCTGGACACAGGTGGAATTTATAGGAACTGTATGGAAACAGTGGGCGACAGCTGCGACCTGCACAACCAATGTCCGTGTATTGAAGTTTGACAGCAGGACGCTGCAGGGAAACGTTGTTTCTTTTCTTCGCAACAGAACAGAAAACTGTCAGTGTGCGTGTGTGTGTGTGAGAGAGAGAGAGAGAGAGAGAGAGAGAGAGAGAGAGAGAGAGAGAGAGAGAGAGAGAGAGACTGACTGACTGACTGACTGACTGACTGATAGACTGACTGACTGAGTCTCAGGAAATACCGATCTGGGCAACTTTTTGGTGAGACGCAAACGTCTGCAGTTCAATCCCTCTTCAATGGCAATGCTCTCGATGCGTCGCGCTGCTCGCTGATCCTTCTCTGCCTTTCTAAGGCGACAAATCGCCTTTATCCGTCGGGTTTACACAACCCTAACACTCTTATTGCGGATGATCAATGCTAAAGAGTTCAACGACAAAAGAGTCGTCCACACTGTGCAAATTCTCTGAGGCTTTCCCGAAACTAGAACTGGCAAAAATACTTTTCACACAAAGACCAGTTTTGGACAATCTGAAAACGTCTGTGCTCCAACCTGTTGTTTTTTTTCATTGACAGGAAACGAATACCAGGTTTGAAAAGTGCAACGCAACCCCGTGGTCATAGAGCGTCGCCGCCGACGTTTCACAGAGTATCAACCCGGCATCTGCCTCGGGGCATCACACTTGCCGATCAGGAGATCGATACTTTCCTCCTCCCGATCCATTGATCTACCAATCTCTCCACAACAATATACCCTCAATCACAGCCACTCCCGTGAGACGGGATCCGACTGCAAAAGCAGACGTACTCTGCACTCCAGAAGGAAACTTTGGCACCCCAAGCACTCCGCTGCCCGAATCACTCGGTGCAGACTTGCACGAAAGACAATGTGGCGACATCACAGAAGAAGAAGCCAATAATCCTGCACGAATACTTCTACGCAAATTCAGCAAGACTGTTTTTCCTGCAAGTGTCACTGGGGAAAGAAAAGTACAAGTTTATCACAGCACTTCCAGTGATAAACATGCAAAAAGGTCTCTTGATCAAGTACTTATTTTTGTGATACAAACACTTCTGAGATCAATACTGTATTTTTTATTGTCGACAACGCAATCACGACAACAAAACCGGTGTCAAGTCTGCTGCAAGATTTACAGCCAAAGGTCCGAATAGTTTGGTCGCATTTCAGTCCAATTCTGCCACGGCAGATTTACGACGAGCGGAACCCAAGACAATTGTTTCTATCAACAAACACATCAACAACTCCGACGACACCAGAACTCATTGCGGAACGCGCCGATTCCCGATCGAACCGTCTGGGGCAATGTGTTCAAATGGGGACAAAAAATCCTGAGCAACTCGAGCACCATCAATCAGTCCAACTCGTGTATGAGTAGCTCGTATTTCTTCGACTTTCACAAACTGATACGGCGATAAATATTCCCGTCCAGAGCGAAGCCTTTGTTCGAGACATCGTCGCTGACAAAACTGAATCAGCGTGAATTTATGACGCACTTTTGAAACGTTTGCCAACAAACTTGATCAGGCACACGAGGGAAATTTTTCTGGCAAGCACCTTCGGAGCCAACCTCCCAATGGCTTTCGACAGAATCCTTGTGCAAATAGCCGGCACAATAAATCAAAGTGAAAAACTATGATTGCTGCTTTCATGATGTGTGGCAAGATGACCAATCGTTTCGGACAAACATTTCGTGCCAAGTCCCGTGCCTCACCCCGTTCCGTCACCTGTCCCTCGATTCTCTGCAGACGGCGACTCTCCTTCACAAAGGTTGGGCAGTCAAAGAAATTTTTCTTTGAACTGCAGAACACAAAGCGTGTGCTTCTGAATAAACCATAGAGCCTGGGACATGAAATGAGACGTCAAATGTATTGAATCCATTTCAGCATCCGCATCAAAGCAACCGAACCTGCACCAAAATGTTCACAGCAAGTGTCGCTGCTTCACCTGGGCGCTTGCAGATGTGGGATTCAAATGTGAACAAGATTCAAATCAGAACAACAGTTCTGAAACCCTCAAAACGGTCCGACAGACCAAACACAGCGAACACTTGTCGCGTGTCAATTGGGAAAACAAAAGTCCTTCCGCCGGAGAATCTGCAAATTTACCCAAAGTTCTGACCGGAAACAATTCTGCCTTTGACAACAGCTGCACAGTAATTTGGTCCAAAACAGCCTTGACCACCTGCTTTTGTGCGCGTGACCGCAACTGCGGACAGAACAATTGACATATTGCGAGCGTGACAAAGGCTTTGATGGTCTGTGTCTTCGTACGCACGAGGACAGAACAGACTCACCGGTACCACTGCCAAATCAAGACAACAAGGGCGCGCGCTGCATCCTGCTGTGACAATTCTTTGTTGGCCTTTTACTTGGCGTATCAGAACAAGATATTTTGGTGACACGCTGGGAGCGCAACAAGACTGAAGATCACAAGACAAGAGGGTCTTTCACAAATGTCTGAGGCCACAGAGTTGCCTGGTGGGAGACACACTTCGGACCGAAAAAGAGTCACCGAACGCAAAATTGCAAGCAGCTCGGGATTAAAATTTGCTGTGAATCTCGCAGACCTGTAAATGATGGTCGGGAATCGCAGTTGTTGCTCCAGTGTTGCCATCCTGATAGACTGAGATGTCATGTTCGCAAGTTTTTTTTTCTGAATCTCACACGTTCAATTCTCTGTGCACTGCTGTTGAGTGAAACAAGAGTTTTGTGCGCTCGATGTTGACTGAAACGACCTCATCGCGTGACTCAGGTAGGAGCCTTCAACCTCGCAAAAGAAGACAATCCGATCTTGTCTCCAAAAGGCAATTCATTTCACCCGGTATTGACGAGCAGATAACAAAATACGCAAAAAGGTTTCTCTACGATAATTGCACCTGAGAAATAACCTCGCGTCTTTCACCGCTGCGCACTGAAACAAGGTGTTGGGATTCGGATATTCCCCTGTGAACTGAGGATCCCATGAAATACACGATCTGACCGAGACTTTTTTCCCGCAATGGCTCAAGAAGGCTGCGCCCAGGAAGCTCGTGGTTCCACCACGCCGACTTACAGATATTGCCACGGCGACTTTTAGGGGAGGAGGGTGACGTTACTCGCCATTGCAATTTCCAGCTCAGGATTTATTGCTGATCAGGAAACAGCACAAGTGACTTGCCTCCCCCCCTCCAAGAAATTACCATTTGGTGTGCACGCACATGCACACACACACACACTCACTCACACACACACACACACACACACACACACACACACACACACACACACACTGCACACTTACGGAGCCTGCCTGGAGTTCGAGACGTCCACAACATTCGTGTGAGCACTGAAATGTTTGCCACAGTGCATGTGCCTCATTTTATTCGGTGGAGCACAAGGGACGTGGATGCCCCGCGCACACAAAAGGCTTTCGTTAACCCTGCTGTTCATCCAGAACGAGCAACAAACAAACTCTTGCCGCCGAACGATCAAGTTACACCCACCAGAGAAGGCTGGCTGGAAGCCGCCGAAAAAAGCACCCTGGAGGTTCAGTTCATTTTCGAAACACCAGAATACAGAAGCGAATGGGTGACTCACAATAACTCGTCAGAAAAAGTTCACGAGCAAGCAGTCTCGAACAATCGTACTTCGCGTGTCAACTGACAATACCTCGACTTGCATCCTGTTGTTCGAACTTTTCACCAGCAAAAATTTCGTTTCATGCTTCAGCTTTGAAACTCTTCATGATGGGTGTCTGTGTTTCAAAACAAATTTTCGAGCCAGAACAAAACAGAATTGCGGTCCAACACCCAAACTTGTCCATCAAACTTGCACTCTACATCTTCCGTGATATGTAGTGGACCCCTGCCTGTCTTCGGCCGTGTTCTGTTGATGAAATTCTCGCGAAATAAGCGACACAGAAGGATTACTGCACAGTCCATTACAAGTGGCAATATCCTCTTCGCAGCAGTTGATGGATGTGGCTGTTCACAGGTAACAGAGGATCAAAGTCGTCTCCTCAGGTCCGCGGCGCACGGCTTGTCGTCTCCCGCTGACCGCTGCAGCTTGACCCGTGTCCGGTGCTCCGCGCCTCATCGGACGTTCAGTGCGCCGATCGCTGTGGCGTTTCCTGCCACTCGTTGAGCCAAGTCTTCCGTGGAGCGAACAAGGGTTCGGCCACACACAAATACAAGGCAAGATTTTCACAGTGCATTTTAGTTTCGTGGTAAATTCGTGCGGGGTAACTGATCTCCCATAAGTCGTGAGGCAGGTGAGATCGCCCGTCAGTTGATCAGATCTCGCTGCTGACCGCTTCACGGGTCACGCTGATCGGGCTGTCAGGGCAATTTTCGGGTTCATGACTTGAACCGAGATTCATGTCAGGGGTGGAGTGAACCAGCAGATCATCTTTCTTTTCAGCGCACAATTCCGACCGATGGGCCATCGTCGTGGCAAGGTTCACAACCCAGGCAACACGCTTGATCACGTGAGGGAATACACGACCCAACAGTCTGTACTCCGAGTAAAATTTGTTGTTTTGGGGCCCTGGATACGAGTAGAAGTGGCGCACCTGAAAACGTTGCTGTTTGGGTACAATGATGATGCAGCTAATACACCAAGTCTTCACAGAAAACGTGAACAGCGCCGAACTGCCTCTGGCCTCAACTGTCGGGTCACCCTTTGATGCCGTGGATATGAAGATTACAGAGTTCAGGTGCACGCGGTATTGACCACGATATACGGAGAAGGTTATCACGCAAACACCGGATCCATCCACTGCAATGTGCTTTCATTATCAGCCGGCACTGCTGCGCAAACGTGATGCCTCACAAGTTTGGTTGGTGTCCAGGTCTGTCAAGTTCAGCTCGAGATCGATAGTGTGTGTGGTGTTGAAGTCGCGTTGTCTGTATCAATTTTCAACGTTGTGTTGTGTCAAAAGGCAAAAGCTGCGGTGGCACCACCGCACTGGCTCACCTCAAATCTGTCAGGCCTCAGGCAAAGTGACGACTGGCTCACACCAAACGGCTCTGACTACCATGGACCAAGATGTCCGGTCCGGTATTTTTTTTGTTCGAGCCAAACGGACATCGTTGTTCAAAAGTGAAGGGGAACTGAATGAAGGGTCACCATTGCTCGATCGCTCCAGCCACGTGACATGGTACATACGTTCTGAAGCCCGCCCACCATGCTCACCTGTACGTCTTGACCTGACCTGCCCGACCTATTTGCCATGGCAGCGGCGGCGCACACTTTGTACTCCTTCATTACGTCTCATCAAGTACGCCTTGCACTCCCTGATTCTTCTTTGCTACATGCAGACCTGGCAGAAGCTTGCATGCGTGCAGGTGGGTGGCCACCGCTGTCGCCACCAGTGACGCCGGTAATCAACGCTTGGTTCACAAAGAAGCTGTCGCGTGTCTCAACGTGACAAGCTCCAGGCCTGACGGAGTCTGGCAGTCCCCCCAGGATCGAAAACGTTTTCAACCCCACCCCAGTTTTTGCCTTCAACAGACAAGAGTATCATTCACACTGATGGAATTCAACACCAGAGTTAACAACATGGGCTGAAACTGCTCAGCGGTACGTTCTGCGCATGGTCAACGACCTCAGTATCTCATCACATCACCCAATTTTCGATCTCGGGCCGCGTGCTCTGACGATGCTGACCTCTGAGCGCGTTATAAATCTGCATAACTCTGACGGGTGCCGAGCCGATCAAATCATAGCGACAACATAAAAATCCGGCGGAGACTGCCGACCAGCCAAGGAATGCAACGACTGCGGAGAAGTCCAGCAGCGGGGGCGGGGCTGCCTCCCCAGTGTTAATAAGATAACGCTGATACATCTTCACATCATGTCAAATGTTAATGATCACCCATCAGTACTGCACAGGTGATGCTGTGCAGTCTGGGGGGATCAAAAGTATGCTCGTGCGGCGATAAAGTGCGTTGCTGTAGGACAACCAACATGACCAAGGAATAAGTCTTGCAAGGTGTGTTGTGCAGTTGAGTCTGCCTGAAGTGAACCTTCCCCGTACATCTGTCCACAATCGTAAATCAATAGAATCAGTTGAAATGTTCCTGGATACTTCGAACTCGCATTTCAGAGAGAATTCCGGGCACACACTTGAGGGTCAAGTCGAGACGAGACTGTCCGCCAGGTTACATAGTGATGCAAGGTTCAGTCAGTCGGGCCAAAGGTTAAGCTGCTGGACTCCTCACCTTTTCACATCGTTAGTCGCTGCCACTGACCTGTTTGTTCAGTTGCTGCCGACGTTGTTGCGAACCAAACGTAAAACTACTCGCTACTTTGACGAATGCGCACAAAAGCATTTCAATAATTGGTGTTCACACAAACAAGAAAAGTTGGCAAAGAAACTGCTTCAGCGTGCCACAACAGTTGAGGAGGACACAATTATTGAAGACTTTCCCCTTTGAGTTGGTGTTCATCGCAGTAAGAGTGGTTGACACTGTGCCTTTGAAAGCTCCGTCTTGTCAAACCCAGAGCGAACCAGAAAGCGCGACTTCAAATTATCCCTTTTGACCCTCACCCAGTTTTTTCCCATCATGTATCATGTCATCTACTTTCGAGCGCAAGCTGCGACTTTCTGAACCGATTCCGTCTTTGTTTTCCTGCTGTACACCTGATCAGCAAAATGTCAGCAGCATCGGAAGAACACGAAAGTGGAGGAGCTTCAAACAACAAAGACCATAACCGACAATGATGCCAGCGTCAATTTACGTGGTGCTTTCCAGCTGATTAACCTGGCGCTGTGTAAATTACCATCGAGGCGTGCGGGATCCATACGTTACGTAAGATGGAGGCTTCCATCTCAATAGCTGCAATAGCCCAGAGAGAATAATAGATTTATTCAGTCAATCGTTTTGTATGTGCAAAACTCGATGAATCTGCTTCTTGCTTCATTAACATTGTATGCATGTGTTTTACGATGCCCTCCAACAGCAATGACACTGAACATTTTTCACGTTGACATTCAATTCAAGACAGCACAAATAATAAATAGGCTGATGTCCATTTCACGGACTTTGAACGCCACAAAAAGTGACACGCTTCTGACAGCAGCTTGGGCTCGAAAAATGAATTTTGTGCGCCACGGAAAGTGCACGCACAGCAAGAAACAAACCTTCAAAACATACGAGTCACCCGACCAGTTCTTGAAAAACTGACCAAGAGGGACTGAAGCACCCAGTTTAATCCGCCAGGAAATGGAACCAATTGGCGATTGGCCGCGTCACTGCAGCGACCTTGCGCTGCGTCACGAGCGCGACCTTCGTGGAATCACCGGCCCTTTGTAGTTTCGATGCTTAATTGACCAAAAATTTATTTGAATTACGCGTAATTATCCAAAAAACACATCAGGCATGTGTCGTCAACCATCTGTGAACAGACTCCCACGGGGGACATTGTCCGAAAAACTGTGCGAGCCGCGAGTTTTTGTGCAGACGAGCAGAGACAAACAAAACACCTCAATGAAAATGTACAAATCGTCAAGTAGAGCATCTCTTCAAATTCAGAGCAGAAATCAAGAAAGAAACCCAATGTTGACAGAATTGCCTTGATGAAACCTGATGTGAAACTCGAACAACTGCACGCTGGAGTGTCGTAACATGAGAAAAATGTCTTTCATTGTTGATGAACATGAAACCAATGCAGAGTTTCTGTGGCACGTCGTCAGTGTCAGTGATGTGATCATTGTTTTGTCAGTCACGCGGCCCTCGGGTCAAATCACTGTGAAGGAGCATGTGGTGGAAAGGAAGAAAAAGTTCTGTGTTTCTTGAAGAAACTGTCGGCAGGAAACTTTCGGCACTCGACAACCGTCGAAGGAACAATGTTGTTCTGTTGCTTTTTGCTTCAAGCTGGAATGTGCACGAAACTACTTTTTCGCGCTTCCCTGAGAAAAAATATAACCATGACAACTTCACATGTACGCACGAAGACTGACACAGTGGCAAAAAAGCAGCTTCACGCAAATCCATTAATTTCGTGCCGCTGAACTAGTTCTGCATTCTCGCACTCAAATTCTGGTGGAGAAGGCGTGTTCGTTGTTTGCGTGTCGGGAGAGCGCTTTGCATCTTTGTCACCTGCTCCACACAACACGATCAGATGGCCCCTGGATCACCATCCAAGCGTACACCCACATCAATGCTTCGTTTTCCGCGCCGAGGAAACCGGACACCCTCCCCAGCTCCTCAGGTTACGGGGATTTCCACGCAATGAACGTACAGTCACATTCCATTTGTCCAGCCACTTGTACAATCTGATGAGCAAAGAATAAAGGTCCACCCACAAGTCAAAAGTCACAGTCTCGGCAGAGTCTGTACAACTGACGAATATTGTGAATTTCAACACAATCTCTGGCAATTTCAAAGAGTCTGCACTTGTTGGTATGCGGGATCCAAACAAATCAAATTCTCCAAGAATATGCCCAGGGGCTACACAAGACATACGCAGAGGTATCTCGTTAGTTCTGCACGCGCGCGTTATGATATGAATTCACGCGGTGGATCCACATGAGAAGCAAGAACAACGCAAAGAAAGTCACTGGAAGCGGTAAACAAATGTCACGTTTTCTTCAGTGCGGATGACAACATGCCGTTCACGAAATAATTTTGTTCAACAACGAGAATTCAATCAGATCCTTCTGAATCCGCAAGAAAGGGGAGTTCCTGCATGTGTGAGAAGTTGTAGAAAAGGGCGAGAAGTGGCAGGCGCCGCGCTCAAGCACGACGCTCCTCAGTTACACTGCAGTGATCACACCGCGCCCTATCCGCGCCGTGGCGCAGGGTCAAACCCACAGGCACAACCCTCAGATCTATCAATCGCACACACCAGAACCAGACCGCTGAAAATCATGTCGTTTACGCCAGTAAGCAGCAAACATTTATCGAAAAGGAGTTTCGGTGGAGATTTCTGTTTTGCGGGCAGACAGTGGCCACCTGAATTTTGACAGACACCCAGCCTTGCGGCAACAAATCTTTCCGCGTTTGTGAGCAATTCGGATCCACTTTGTGCTGTAATTTCATTTTCCCCCTGTGAGATCAGGTGCAGCTGGTTACCTGACCTCCCAGGATTCACAGCTTCTTCAAGATTCCAGGTTCATGCTCCACTGGTTCGTTGCGGAAATCTGGAGGCTGAATCTGTTCTCGCTTTGTTATCACGTCTTGTTTTCAATTCCGTGTGAAGTCGTGTGAAGAAAGAGTCGGGTGAAAGCACTTTCAGTTGGAATCACAACGCGGTCACGATCAATTGTAGTGCTGCCATTTCGTGTCCAGTGCAGATCCAAACCTTGCATTGTCGATTTGAGAACCTTTTGAACGAGAACCTCAAACTTCTATCAATGCACATCTTCTTGTTTCGTATTGAAAATGGTGAAACTGAAGAGCTGCTGGACCAGGCAGATCGAATCTTTGTGTCGAACAAGTAAGTAGGGTTCTCTTTGTCTGCTGTGTGCAAACTTTTTGCGAAAATAAAACATTTCTGCACTTTCAGAATGAAGGTCGGAAATGTTACGCGTGGAAGTAATCAAGACGCGAACAGTTACGATCCAGAAGTGGCAGTTGCAGACCACCCGAATGCATTGCACTTTCACAACCTCTCCTCAACCCTTGAATCAGAGCCAGCGCTGCGCCGTTTGTTTGGAAATTTTGAAGAAAACCAGGACCCAATGGATTGAGGGCACTGTAAATCTCTCTGTAACAAGCCACGAAACTTGTGGTGCATTTATGGAATTTTGCGACACTGAAACGAGACACAACACAATAGTCTGAGAAAAGCTATCGAAACCAGTTGGTGTACTTTTGCATCAAGCGACATGACTCTTGCCGTGACCATATTTGAATTCCAAGCAAATATTCCACAAGCCCAAGATTCTATTTCTCAATGTACGTTTTGTTGAATCTTTCACAAAAGTGTATGTGTGTGCAAGGAGTGTGTACAGACGACGACTCCGAGGAAGAGGTCGAGTGGGTTGAGCTTCGCAGTTGGATCAATTGAAAACTCCAACACATGCCGACAAGAGAGATGTACAGGGCAGCAACTGGCTTGAAAGGTTCTGCAAACGGAGAGATTTGAAAAGTCAACTTGAACTGAGCCTCACCAAAGAGTCGACAACAGAAGTTTTGAAGGAACCTGGTGTTTCGCCCTTCACACATGTGAAACCGTGATCAGACAGACAACCTGCACCAACACTGCACGCTGCGCTGTAAACAATGAAACAAAATCCATCAGTTTACAACCGGTCCGAGATCCACGATAAAAGTCGATCCGTGATCGAGATTGACTTGAAGGCTTCAATTCGATCTCTCAACCCACGTTTTTGGCACGAACAGTTGCTGTTGCCGGAGACTGAGAATTGTGTTCTCGTTGTGCTGACCACTGCTTGAGATTCTTGTTCTTTCCAAATACGCAAAGCGTGCACGTACGGAGCAATGCTGGTGGACTCCAGCTACTGCATTCCGTGTATCATCGTGTTTGCTTACACTCCCTCCTCGAAAGTACAAACAGACATGCACCTTCAAGACAAATCTTTTGTAATTTGCCAAACGATGATAGCAGACAGACGACTTTGGGTGTGTTGTTCACACGACAATTTCTGTGATGTTAGCATAGCCACAGGCAACCGAAGGAGACAAAAGCGTGTTCTTGCACAAATAATTTGGACCCTGTGTGTCAAACTTCGCCACTTCAACAAGGAAACCAGACTCTTCAAGTGATAAGAGATCTGTGTTATTGAAAGGACAGACGCTTCTCCCCTGCCTTCGGGTTCACCCCCGTACCCCAGCTGCACGTGTGTGAACCTGATGACGTGGCTTGTGTCTTTTGCACAAAGTTCTTCGGTCCCTTGTGAGACCAGTGGACGACTTCGCAACAGTCTCCTGAACACAACTGCAAAGATGTATCGTTGCCTCCCTGATCAGTTGCAGTTCTCCCACCAGTACGTATATGACATTTCTGGGACCTGATCCACGCGGCGGAGGAGCCACAGGACGCGGGACGTTGATGCATAATTGACGCGGTTCATGACAATAATGACGCGAATTTGAACCTGGGGACCCGGCCAGGAAAAACACAATTTCGTCCACTTTTCGGATATTGACATCTCGCATTACGCTGCGAAACTTTTTCTCGGTTTGAAATATGCATTGACGGCCATAATGGTCACTTTTGTGTCAATATTGTGTCAACGGTCGCGCTTCATGGGAGTTTTGAGCGTTCACCTGAGCAGGACCTTTGCGTGAGTACCACAGAATGGCGTGCAGCACAGACATTGGTGCGAGTAAGGGTTGCGGCCACATGCTTGGGCATTTCATTGTCATTGTGTGTGTGGAATTGGAAAGAGCTTTCAATATTCACGTCCGTTCGCTGCGTGTTTCACGTAATTCGCCGCTTGAAACTTTCTCCTGCTGCAGGCTGTCCAACCAGCTCTTGTTATCTGCACTTGACAAAAAAGGTACTTCTTTCGCAAGAAGAGAAGCCCATGGACGCCACATGACCCACAATGTGCAGCCTGCCCTTCTGAAAACTGGCTTCTGTGAACCTCACCTGTCCAGACCCAAGGCACCGTGCAATAAGCACTCACTCAACCCATCTGTGTCACCAGCATTTTCTGCCGTCTTATCTGTGCCATCTTCAGGTAATAAATGTCACACAGCCAGACCGTGAAGCACACACAAAGGTTAATTTTTTAAAGCGTATCACTAACACGGATACGGGTTCATTACATGTGCGACCAAATATTTCAGCACGACAATTCGACAAGTTGCATACCAAGAAGCATGCCTCCTTTGGTACCTCCTCACAAAGTGGGTCCTGTTTTGGACGAAATGACCACAATGAAAAGACCATCAGAAGACCCAACTGACATGGAAGGTAGCAACTTTGTTGTCCCCAAAGCCCTCTTTCCATTTGCAACAAAAGCCACTATTATCTGTGAGATCTGCAAATCAATTCTGAAAGGTTGTACATGTACGAGCAATTGACAAGAGGTAATCAAAAGTCATAAAATATTAATTACAGCATAAAAACTGAAACAAACGCCTGCTGTGCAAATGCATCAGTGTCTCTGACTAGGTTTGTTGAGTTTTCCACTGGTAAAAAGCAAGTTGCTCATCTTCAAATGTTTCAATTGATCTGTTGTAAAAACTTTATAAGATTCCTCTTTCCAGCTTTGCAGTCACAAAGAGGTCAGAGTGGACAGAGTTGACCTGCATCGCAATGGAAACGCCTCAACAACAATTATGAACTCAAGATGCTTGTCTCGATTGTCTTCCCACCTGTAATTTTTGTATCAAGAAAACTACATGGACACGCAGAGGTCATTCATCATGTATGGTCAATTGTGCGTATTGTATCACTGTCAGAAGGCGAAGCTCAGAAACACACAGCATTCATTGTGGCCGTACCTCACCTTTGACCCTGGAAACCCATTTCACGTTTTGAGGAGAAAATTGCCACCGGAGGCTTGTCCTCCAACGATTCGAGAAAAAATGCACTGTTCCACAGAAGACTGTTCACGAATTCTGTTGATCCTGTTTGATACACTGGTCAGTTAAAAACTTGCCTGACGCACAGTATAGACTGGGCCACAATCTGTCTGGCGTCTGAGAATGACAAGTTTGAACAGTTTCAAACTTGGACAGTCTTTGCAGTTTCTACACACAAAATCGAACCGTGCAATCGCATCATGTTTTGCACATTTTCAAAGCTGAAAGTTGCATCCAGCGAAGAATTCACAACCTCGACACCCGTACCAGCATCGCAGTGCCTGTTGCAAAGGTCGTTGCAAACACCAAATCATCCGAGTTTTTTTCCGCTGAGAACCTGAACCAATCACCAATCAATGAGGTTCCGACAGTGCATACTTGATGCACTTTTATGGGCATAATTATGGTGTTTAGCTTTCAGGCTCATTGTCATTGATCAGTCCGAACTCGGGTTCGTTTCTGCCCCTGTCTGACCAGCGTATTGTTACAGGATGGTCCACTCCAGACAATGACCTCCTCAACCCCTCGAGATGAACGCGTGAATTTCCCACTGCAAACAGTTCGTGTCCGTGTTAGAACTTCCCTTCGCGTCATTCTCTTGTCGAAAGACCCAGATTTGACAGCAATTTCTCAGAACATTCAGAGTTTCTCAGCGCAGGTTCCATTCAGGACCACGTGAGACACACCAAAGCTATTTCGGGATTTGTTTCTCATATTTCTTGTTCGTTTGCCGTCTGTTACTTTTCACCGTTCAACACATGGAATCTCAATTTGATCCAATGACAAACACGAAACTTGGGGTAAAAGTGCAAGTGTTTCATGTTTTCTTGAAAGAACATCCTTCAAACCTCTGTGCCTCCAACAAAAGCCGAGGTTTTGCATGAGTAATTGTTTTCAGCGAACATTTTTCCTTTCATACAGGGGCCAGGGCCAGTTGCCAAGTTGGAAATTTTAATTCTAGGTGTAGTTTGAAACTGGCAACATTTCAAAGACACTAACATTGCCATGCCAACCCTTCTTCCCCCAAACACCCCAAACGAAAGCACACACAGAGTCGAACAAAATTCAGACACGACAAACGACGTCTGGAAGGACAAAGCAGGACACTTTCTCCGTTTCTTGCATAACTCGCGCCACTGACGGAAAGATTCATGATAAAGACCTCTTCTGACCAATTTGAAAAAAATTATAGCGCACCTAAAAGCCTGGATGTACCAACCCTGTATTGTTGGAGTAATTAGCTCTGCAGTGGTCCCAGTTCAAAGAGATTGTATCACTGCTAATTTCGAGACGGAGAAAGCTCCATTCGCAACGAACAACACTTTAAATTTCAAAAACTAGTCTCGCGAGCATGGAAGTGGAAGTTTGACGCAAGCTCGGAGCTCTTTCTCGGACTTCAATTTCACAGCAACATTGCCTGTGCGAAAACTGAGTACTGACCAGTATCCCCCGGCAAGTTTGGAACCACTCAAGAATGCAGAAGACAGAGCCAAGGAGTACAATTTGGTGCTTGGAAGAAAGGCTGCGTTATGCACCAGTGAGGAGCAGAGGACCTTTGACATGACCCTCCCATGGCCGGTGGCTGTGGTCATTCACGGGCACAGATATTATTCAAGCCTCCCACACTCCATCGCTCCAAGGGCTCTGTCGAACCCATACACAACACACTAAGTGCCCTTCAGTCTACTAATGCTCTTACCGCGGCACTCTGTGTAGTATCGCCTATGCCGCGTTGCGATTTACACCATACTCTCAAAATATGGTTTGAAGACAAGTGGCTGAGATTATTCAAAAGCTATACTTTTGAGAAAAGGCTGAGGGAGGTGTCCCACACCACAGGTTACGTGCACCATTGTGGCCTTTGTCTGTTCACGTTGTTGAAACAACGCCTGCAGAAAGCCAGACAAGCGGACAGACCTGGAACTCAACTGATGAACGGCACCTAAAACTGCACACACTTGTTCTGATGCTGCTTCCTACGCTTCTAATGCATAATACAAAGCCTTCAGTTGCATTTATGTTGTTGCCATAGGAACGTTGAAGTCACCGTTCATCACCACACTGCCGCTTGACACATAAAACACTAACCACACTCGCCGTGTCCGTGGACCAGTTCATATTTCTGACACACTTTTCAAAATGTTGGGTTTCACAAAGGCAAGGGATTTTCTGTGGGTTGTCAGGTGACGTTTTTTTGCCTCGACCCGTGCTTTTTAACGCCCTCACATTGGTTAGCTGAACTAATTACGGGTCCTGTTTAGGCTGCCGCTCCGATTCTGAATGTCCCTGGCAGGGCCTGTTGTCCCACCCCTCCATGTGCCTTCTCACGTCAGCCCGTCAAGAATTCCTTCCAACTCAAAGAGAAAAATACAGCCTTTCTTTGCCAGCGAACTTTTTTTGCAGCCAACGCGACACATGTAAATGCGGTGTTCTCGCACCGAATCTCGCACCTGCACAGAGCCCGTCACCCTGGGGCAATCAGATAACTGTCCGAAAGCATTATTCACCCCCAGGGCAGACCCGGACCCCATTGCAATGCAGTGGCCGTTTCTGCATGTCCTCCGTCGTAAGTTTTGAAAATATAAACACAAGGTAGAAAACTTTTGCAATGAAAATCTTGTTGCACCAAACACGCGACGCTGACGTTTCCTCTCTGCCTTTCTACTCCTGGAAACACCAACGCCTGTGTCGTTTGTTTTGGTGCTCTTATCAACCACATGTAATGGCCAAAGCAGGAACGTAAATCGTCATTTCAAAAGGAAAATCACCATTCAGGTGGCATGGGACACAAATGGAGAGGGGAACGATCCGTGACCATTTAATGTTCAAAAATCACAAAGACTTCACACCACAATGACATGTTGCATAGTATGATAACATTATCTACAAACTTCACGTTTGAAATATCGCCCCATTATGAAGTGGTTCCTTTCAGAGACGCCTGCAAACTGTTCACAGAACTATCTGAGCAATTATCAATGGACGAGAAGTGCTCTTGGCATTTGCATGATTTCTACAAACGACTCAATGGAAACGACATGTCGGGGAAACTGTGATTTTCCTTGCATTTCGGCCAAGAAAAGCAAGTGCTGGTTTGAATGAATCCTGGAGTCAAGAAAACGAACCTTTCTCTTTGTGAACGGGAACTGGGTGTGCTTTCCTTGAGGGGGAGTTCAACCGGCCTGGCCTTGTCGACATTGACAGAGTTAATGGGCTTTATTAGCAAACGCGCAGTATAAACACGCCGCCGCGCCGCGCCTCGGGGAGCGGCGTCCGACGGACCCAGTACGAGACGCCGCGCGGTGTCCGGGGGAGGCCCGCAGCAGCTCCCGCCGACTCCGCGTTGTCTGTCCGCCGCCTCGACCGCTGCTGGCGCGCACACAACACACATGCCTGCCTTGCTCACCACCTGAACCTCTTTCCCTTTCCTTTCAATGCTGACTGTACACACTTCTGATGTCTCACTCACATGTTTTGTGACTAAGAGCTTTGACTGGCACTGGCACTACGTGTCACTGCCCAGGATGACCGCAAGATCTCTTTCAGGGCGAGAACCACGCAAGAACCACTGCATTTGTCACCCGTATTTGCTCACTCCTCAGTGCGACCACGCACATCTGCGAAGAAATTCTCGATTGTGAACACTCCTCCGTATTTCATCAAAATGAAACTTTAAAGGGCACTGTCAATGTGGGGTTATCGTACTCGTACATGGGGCCAGTCGTAATTGATCAACAGATGGCGGGTAAATGGAGCACCCGACATTCTTCGCAAGATGGAAAGAATGGCATGCAAATTACTCGGGTCTGACGGGTCTCTGGTCAGTCGCAATTCCTGGTGCAAAAAGCGAATTTGTCTGTCTGCCTCCAAAGGCGCGGAAGAGGCAATGAAAGGTGTTCTCAGTTCGTCCATTCACAAATTTGCCGGCTTGTGGTTGACATGTGAGTTTTCATTTGACTTATCAAGTTCAGGCACATGTACAATGCGCACATGATAATATTGCGTGTTGCAGTCGGAGGACTGTTCACAACCTACACCGGCCACGTAAACAGTGTCTCTACGTGGGACAGTCAAGTCAAGCCACAGGGTTAGACAAACAGAGTGCGATCACTGGTGTGTTTCTTTTCTGAAACGCACTTGGCTACCACTGTCACAGATCCAAAACATAAACGTTGCATTCTGAAGCAGACAATGCTGAGCTATGTGGTCACGCTTTTCTGGACTGCATAATTGGCCACAAATCATAGGAAAATGTTACTTTCCCACTGAAAACCTTCTGCTGATTTCGTGCTTTCAAATGAATCACAAGACGAAATCTTTCACTTTCCCTGAATGTTCCACAGACGAACTGTAAAATTCATTACATGATGCTCTTCACGTCAATCCTGGGGTGTATTACAATCTGAAGAGGCCTCCTGCGTCGGTTTCTTTCCTATCATGATGGGAAAATCCAGTTGAGTAGGGCGGAGACCTGTTTCCAAATCGAATGCATCGAAAACAACTTTTGTAAACACAAAACTTGGAGCAAACAGGCCCGTCATGTAACTCGTGTCGTCCTGCTGAAATACAACACATTTACTTTGGGTTTGATTTTGGGTCTGCACAGGCTTTTAACGTTTTTGTTGCGGAGTGGGTTCGTGTAGAGAACACATACAGAGCCCATGGAGTTGACTTGAATGGACCGGGTCTCAAATTTCAGTGCGTTTCTATGGGGGCCCGATCACACAGGCAATCTCGGGTACAAAGCGAAGCTCAAAAATTTCTGTCAATTTAATGCGAGAATTCAGTGTTATTTTGCCACAAAACTTGTATTGTGAGTTGGGTTTTCCAATGGGCAGATTTTTATCTCCGGTGAGACGGGGGTTGGAGTCCATCAAAACTGGGGGCGCACTGATGTCCGCACAAAAACCGAACCAGCGATCAAATTTCACAAAGTTCGGTGGCAGATGACCAGAAAATCACCACCTGAACAGCCTGCTAAGAATACCTTCGCTGCCACGATGAGGAGGATGCTGGGAAACGCACTTTCGCATCAATCTTGCCAATCCACTGGTCTACTGAAGCCCTACCAGCCCACCAAGCTCATTGTTAGCCTCGATTATCCCAAAGTAGCATGTCTCACACGAGGGTCCGCAGGTACACTGATAACAGGTGATGCTTGTCACCAAGATGCGACTGTTCCGTCTGCACATGGCATATTTACAACCGTAGATGGACTCAAATTATTTCCACAAGCGTACGTACATTCAATTGTTGCCCCTGTAATTAGATGTCGCTTTGTTAGAATTTATACTTCTCTCCACAAAGCCACCAGTTCCCTCCTCCTCCCCTTGCCCATGATGTATGAATGCACTTTTCAAACATGTTTCAAAAAACTGTATACTCTGCTGTCATGACTGAAATTCCTTTCATTGGAAAAACACGAGACTGATGACACTGGACATAACTTTCTGCACACGAAACATGCCGGCAACAAGCATTTCAATTATCACAAAGCAAACGTTGAAAATACACGATTCTGGATGGGCACCTCGTCTCTCGTGGACCGAAAAGTACTAAATACGTGACCATCTATGGACATCAAGAGCTGTTACTCTCCGCTCAGAACAAAACGAAGCGTGAACAATCGGACAGACAACGGTTTTGCAGCTGTGAGTGAGGATCACAGGGATTCCCGTAAATAATACAGTAGCCACGTAGGGCGTCGACAGCGCACACCTTTGTCACTGCTTTGATGACGGGAACTTTCAAGCAGTGTTTCTTGTTGGGAAGCCCTGCATCGTTGGAAGGAGAGAGTCGGCTCTCTGCATCGTTCTGCCTTGTGCGGAAAATTTAGCATGCTTTGGCTTCACGTTGTCGTTCATTGACAAAGCTGATGCCAATCTGGGACGTCATCAAAAAACATATCTGCCAGTGAATGTATTTTTCGCCATATGGGCAGTGCACCGTGTGCAGTATTTGTCAACCTGTTCGGACACTCTTGCACCTGAGCATGAAGCGTGTTCATCTCACAAGACGCATCGGACACAAATTTCACACACAACTTCAAAATGTCGATCTCCGGGTCACGAGTTTTTGCCTCAAAACGCGAAGTTGAGGTCGCTTCCACGCGCGAAATTGAGTTCAAAGTGTAAATTTCGTTGTTCCATTTGACATCAAACATCAGACCTCAGCTTTCACCCTCTTTCAACTGCATTGACCTTTTGAGACGCGGAAGATTTTGTTTCAAAGCCAATTGCTTCACGTGATGGTCAGTGTCCCGTATTGACGGTGGATTCCGAACGTCACACACCTGGCGGTTGAGCGAATTGCCACTGAACTCGGTTGTAGTGAATCTGCCTTGTGGTCCACAGCGGCAATAAGGAGCAGGACGGCACGGTGTTGCTTTGAACATGATTGGACCAGTGTCCACAAAGCAGAGAATGAATCAACTCAAAGCTGCAACGTCTGTGACGTCCATTCCGACCCTTCTGGAACGGTGTGGTGGGGATTTCCAAACGCAATCTGAATTCGAAAACTCGTTTGTTCTCATCAAACCCTTTGAATCGCGATCCATGGAAAATGCACACCCTTCCGCCACAACATTCACAGTATCCTTTGATGGTGTTGAGGTGAAATATATGAGAACAGAATTAAAGGAAGGGGACAATGGTGTTGCTTGGCAAATAAATTTTAATGATTTGTTTGAATAAGCCCTTTATTCTGCACAGCCAGGTCCAAGATCAATACTGTACTGCCACTGTACCAAAAGAGGCTCTGTTCAAATGCCCCCTGCACTGTCATCTGAATGCAGCCGATTTTTTCGTGACCTTCCGAGTGGTGCCAAGTTCGGCACAAACCGGAAAAGGTCTATTGGAAATAACCTGCCTGAATTGGCCAAGATCAATCGTCTCTTGGCGCTTTCCCGATGAAGGCGTCAGAATGTGATTCCAACTGTTGTCTTTGCCCTTTCTCTCACACTGGACAAATTTTCCACAGAGGAGTGCGCATCCGTTTCAGGTTTAACCAAAATTACCTCGCCGAAACGAAAGCACCACTTTTCTACAGAGTCAATGGAAAAATGGAAAAGCAATGCGGAAAAGTGCTTTTACCAAATATGATTGATGGCCAATCGTTGCCCTGTAAGTGTCGTCGAGATTGAATGGGCTTTGTGAAGCCAGACTCAATCTATGCGCTGATACCAACAAGCCGGTTCAGCTCTGTTTTCTCACCTCTGGCTGTTTCTTCAGGGTACATAGTTTTGAAGCCAAAAATTTGACCCTGAGCAATGATACTGCAGCGCAACTTCGGTGAACTTGACCCCATTATGAAAAAGGTCAACTGCTTCAAACACACACTTGTAATCTTCGTTCCGCCATTTTTTCTCATTATTTCTTTCCTTCTGGGCAAAAATTTAATTTCGCGCCCCTCATTTGCGAACGAACGCCTTTGTCTCCTTTGACCTGTTGTTCAACCGAGTCAAGACACTCTGCAGTTCACGGAAAAATGTAATTTCCTTTTAACGAAGTGTAAAACAACTGGAAAATGAGTTTGCACGCAGCAAGGCACTTCACAGTCTGTTGCAAAAGAAAGAAATTGTCAAAATCATGTTTTCGTTCCGCAGAATTTTGTCGTTGCATTTTGTTGAGACAGATCCACCCAAAAAACACTGTTGTGACAGGCTCGTTGTTGTCTTTGAGCTGTCACATCATTTTCAATTTATACCTCGGGATCCCAGGCAAATTGTTCACAACCACTTGACGCACTCGAGTCTCTCTGCTCAGGGGTGCGTGCTTCAAACCAGACGAACACAGCTCAACGCAACAAATGCCGCAACTTTCATCCTTCTGCAGCTGAGTAGCCCGTTCACACGAGAATGAAAAACACCCTGTGTTTGATGCAAATATATTTCAACAAATATTTGGTTCCCGGGCCGCACACTTGAGGAAGCCCATCAACTCTGTGTCCTGGTTAGTGATTTTTTAAATATTTGAACTGTCGTTATCTTGTAAGGAATATCGCCAGGAGACTGCACGACACTGTTGCAGACACAACTCTACCAAGGTCAAGAAAAATCAAACAACAAGCGCAATCAATGTTGCGAAGTTTCCCACAAAGCACCTTTGGGGTATTGATGTTTCAAGGAGGAGATTCGGATTGCTGTGTCCGTGCGATGGCTGCAGAACAATCTGGCGACGTGGGCTTCAAATTTGTGACCGTCGCAACAAAGATCCAAGCCGCTGGTTTGCACCGGAACTCGAGCTGTTGGTTTCGTGCGTGTTTCTTCTTTCCCAAAAGAACTGCTTTCAAAAACATTCAACAAAGACTTCGTGGGTCACAATTTCAAACATTTCAATTGTGTTTTGTAAAACGTCTGTATCTCTCTCCTGGACAAATATTTCATTGTGTGACATGCTGCGATGTCTTTCAATAAACCTTCGAGTCAATTTGGCTCCATTTCACCAAAGCACAAAATGAGATAAAGACTCTCAGTTTCCTTTCTTGAGCTTTACAGCACACATATTCACACGTAAACAAAACAAGAATTTTACCGCTGTCAGTGTGGAGGTTTGAGGGCTGTAAATTATACACATGTGTCTGAGTGGAATGCGAGTGTCGCTCCACCTTTGGAAACCACAATTGTGAGAAAGTTGACTTCACCGGGCTTCAGACCAGCTCAGACACCCGGATTCGACGAGACTCGAATCGTCCTGGATCGTGCAAGAATGCCGGGAACGAGCTGCAGACGTTCTCGGCCACTGGTCATTTGCCAGAAGCACAACGGAAAGTTCAGAGCAGTCGGCACACTTTGTACGAGACACGTTTCGCCGCAAGATCGTGCAGGGCCGCTGAGTTTTAGCAGACACAGTGGTTGGGTAATCAGCTGGGGTCCAAACAGTGCGGGTTGAATTTCACAAAACGTCTTGTGTCAGAACCAAAGGCTCCCTGGTTACGATTTATCAGCGGCGACTTTCACTGAAAATTTATGGCTTCCGAACAATGAACTTGAGATCTTTAGTTCATTGCTTTTAATCATTCCGCAAAGTCAGGCCAAACTACAGTTGTCACGGTCAGAAGTTGCCACAAAGGGTTACGAACGTAGCGGTATGTTAATGAGGGGATCAACAAAACATCTCCACGTATCTTGACATAAACCGTGAGATCGGTGTTGACAGGGTCAAATGCCACTTTTTTAATTGCGTCATCTGAAACAAAACCAGGCAAGCAACACTTTTATCTCTCTGCCTTCCAAACAACAGCAGCAGCCAGATTCTCGTCCCCGGACGTGATTGGCGAAGATTGATGAAAACGTTGATAGCATCGGTATTTTAATCCTACACCCAATTAATCTGCACATTACGTTAATACCCTTCACCCCGGGGAGTATCGCTGCACCAAACATCCCCGAGCGGACAGTATTCTGCTCCAAACATCCCACAGGGGAATTTTGATTGGTGGAGATTGGCAGGTCTGACGCGGACCAGATTGAAGGTAATCCGGCGGGTGAGCAGCTCAGACTGACTGCGCAGCTGTCAATAACGACGCAACAAAGCGAGACTGACGAACACAACGCTGTTGTCAGGATAACGAGAACCATGCCACGGAGCAAGTCCTTTCACAGGACCAACTTTGGTCTCGAGCGCGAAGGCAAAGCCATGTTGCAGGAAATGTAACTGCTGAACGTCGGGGAGAAAACTGTGAGGAGAATGCGTGTTGTTTCACGATCACAACACACAAAGAAAAAACAGGTTCGTTTTCAATGTACGAGTATCATCCCTATCGCATCGCGCTGTCCGTGCCCCGCCTTCACACTGCATCAATAGCTATCAATACGGCTATCACCAGCATCGCACACGTGTGTCCGTGCAGCTGCGGCGATTCATCGCCAGGCAGAGAAACTTAGTCAGCGGGAATTACCACTTGCGATTGATTCACCTGCAATACCAAGCCAACTGCTGACAATGACCAACACCACCGAGGTTAAATCTATGCATACTCTGTGCCAACATTTTTCACCTCGCACGAGACGATCAAATGATTCGTAATGAAGAGAGACAACAAGCGACAACAGTGAAAGGAAATGGTCAAAAGGCCATTCCAGCTGCCGCCACAACACATTTACGCGTCCCTTCAGTTTCAGTTGTTTGAAATTTTCTCTTCAAGTGAACACTGACAAAGGCATGAAATCAACAGGTAAACTGCACGTGAAACTTCCCTGGACCGCCCACCGACGCGCTGCTCAGTTTCACGCAACGACCAGCGAAGCTTGGCTTTTATGTTTCGTGTATTTATGGTGATGGCGTAACATAATCTGTGGGCAAACCACCTTTGTTTCCGCAGCCAACAATTCATCAATCAAAAAGCTGTCCTTTCCAACCAATGTTGGTCGCCTTTCGACACGCTAAACACCAGAGCTCACAAAACAATCTCGCTAATTGGGTGAACCAGGTATCAACGTAATGCAGCAGTGTAGTCAGATGTGAACAACACCCGACAACAACCGAACGACGAGAAGCTGCGATTGCATCCGAGTGACAAAGAAAAACACCAATGGAAAAAGGCTGACGGCGGTGAGAAGATGAATCACGCACGCGCGACTGTCTGCACTAATCAGGTGAACGAAGCTGATCGCGCGCCGCGCAATATCTGCCCCGCCCATCTCCAAAAGCCTCGACGCTGCGAAGCCAAATGGATCTTGACATTCTGCCTCTGTTTGTGTGTCGCTCCGTTTGTGTTGGGAAGCAAACAGCGCGCTGCGTTCGGTCTACACACACTCAGGTGTTCGGGGGTTTCCTGAAGCAAGCTGCACTTTTTGACTTTTGTGTCAAAAGGGTTGCAGGAAGTATCCGCTTCAAAGGCGGACGAGCACATCAGCTTTGCCTGAAAACTTGCTGTTCGCTCTGAGATGCGCCAAAACCCGGTGTTTTAGTTGAATTTTACTGCGTTGCATCCACGGCTTGTAAAAATTTCTTCACAAAAGGGCATTTCCAAAACACACATTTCCTTCCACGCGTGCCAAAATCAACGATCTCACAACGGGTCGACACAGACTGAGACCCCAGTGATGTGTTTTCTTGCCCTGAGGGGCAATAGGCTACATACACAGACGCAGAATTTCCTGCTTGGCCTGCGCACATGGTTCGGTGTCTGACAATAGAAGTACGGGAAACGCTGTCCAAAGCATCGTCACCTAATGAGAGTTGGTCACGGAAGGTTCCTTGCAGAGCCGGCGATCCGACAAACTGAGCCGGCGTCGAGCCAGCGCCCAACACACTCGTTTACCGGGAAACACTTTTTCAATTGCCTACGTGGAAAAATTTGGAATAGAGCTTGAGAAAGATTTATATTTTTCTGCTTTCATTGATGTCGAAAGTGAACGCAGCTCTCCAGAGTCTGGGATCGCACGACAGTGAAAATCGGGGTTCACAAACGTTCTCAGTGTCTCTTGCAAGAAGCAGCAGAGCACACCCTCCCCCTCCACGATTCTTCTCCTTGACAACATACCAAATTCAGATATCCGCGTAACTGGAATTCTCATGCGGGACAGCTCCCGTGACGAGGAGTTACGAAAATCAAATTGTGCTGTGGACACAGAGAAATTAGACACTGCGTTGTTGTGCCAAAACCCATAAATTTTTATCGCAACGAAGACGCAAAACATCAGAGGAAAACTCCGGAAGTTCTGACATTTGCCAAAACTCAATGCGTTCTTCCTCCGCTCAAAAAATCTGTTCTTTGGCTGCCCCTTTTTCCTATTCACATCCGTTTTTTGCCACACATTTTCAGACAAGTGTGAATACTCCAGAACTTCAGGGCCGCTTGTGTGCTCGGCAAATTCGTAAACCCCTCCTTGAAGAGTCGGTTCAACTGTGTCGAGTCAGTTGTTCGCGATCAGCGTTGTCATGCTCAATCCTGGATCACTCTGGCACCATGAAATGCTCAAGTATTTCCTTTTTGAGGCACGATTTTGTTCCTCCTTCCTCTCAAATGGCCAGCACGGTGAAAAGTCTTCTTCTGTTGATGCTTCGGTTGTCCTGCAATTCGCGTCAAACAACAAAATTTCACAGCAAGAAGTTGGGCCGCTGTGCACTTGTGTTGACAATCATGCTGCACGAGGTCTGTTTGTTGCAAAAGAATGCAACAAAACTCAGTTGGCGCACAAAAACTTGCAGCCAGTTGCTTCCATGGTGGTCACAAATGAAGAAAGCGTTCAGATGTGTCGACGTTTGCAGGATGGAAGAGGACAAAATGCGACAATGAGGACCGTCAACTGACTGTCGCCAAAATTTGCTCTTCAGTCAAAAACATTTTCTGTGGCTTGCTATCCAAAGCAAGAACGTGCACGTGTGCCTTTGAATCCAGCCAATTTGAGACGCTTTTGTGCATGTATCGGGTTTTCCCTTCAACGAAGAAAGGTTGCATGTGTGAGTTCCATGGTCACTGAAGGCCACAGTTCAAATGTTCTGGCCCAGTTATGTGTTTGATGAACTGCACAGCACGTACAGGTATGCTAATGCCAGATGGAATTTCGATGCAGACTTCTCAAAGCATTTTTCTCAAGTGAAACATCGAGAAGCCTGTTATTGTCGACTGTTTGCGTGAATTCTCTTTTCTGTGAGATTTTACGGACCTGCTGGAGACGTGCGCGTCGGTTCCTCGACGCTCAAGGTCTCAGATGAGTGTCTCGAAAGGTTGAAAACAAACGGACAAACGAGCTTCCTTCTCCGAGGACTCTTCGGACGCAGTTTCGTGTGCACAGGATTCCGCGCTCTCACAACACCTGCACTTCACTCCTCTATCCTCCGAAAAACGTGCAATTCACCCGAAGGAAACAAATATTTTCTCAGCAAATACTGTTCTGATACAACATGCACCTCCAATTTCCTCTGCACACCCTCGCATACCAAAGCGTCAAAAGCCTCCCAGTAATCTGACGTTGTACAGTTAAGATCTCATTTGCACAATTTTTGTATCAACCACAAAGGTAGCAACGTGAAATTCGGCCGATTTGAAGTGTTTATCAGCCAACACACATTTGCATGCATTCTTCGTGGCTCAACTTTGCAGAGGTATTTCAATTATTTTCAAAAGGCAGACGTCTTTGGAAGATCGTCGTCTTTTGTTGAATGTTATTTCAACTGAACTCTGCACCAGTGGATTGAACGAAGTTCAGGCAACATGCTCTCTGGGAGAAACCAGACCAACTTGAATACCACACCACGGCAGTCCACGATGGACCAGAGCATTTCTTCACCGAAACGGTCGGTTCTTCACTGCCTTCCACACTAATCACCAAGCACCTACAACATCGTGTCTGTTTGCCATCAAGGAATGGACAAACATATCATGTTGCGCAATCTTCCTGTCTTTTGTTCTTGCTGTGCGTGAAGACCGAACTTCTCGAGAAGATGCTGTTCCTTGGATGTAGAGGTGATCCTGCACTAAATCCCGTCTGAACAGGGGCCACGTAAACGTACACACACGCACCCTGTCCCACACTGAGAAAAAACGTGAACCCGAGGTCACAGCTCTGGGTGTTTCACTCGGGAACCTGAGAAATAGCACACTAGAGGGGGCTCGGGTGAGGCCAAGGGGTACGTACACACCCCGAGGACACCCGGGGTCCCGGTCCCAGTTGGAGCGCACAAGTGCCATCACAGTCAGCGTCCACCCAAATCAACACAAGACACCTGCAAATGTTTCAATTTCATAATCGTGTGAAAAGTTTTGCGAAGTTTCATAATTGCCTCCCCGTCACCGTCACCGTCAATGAACACCTCACCAAAACGGTCCCGCGACTTTTCTCGTCTTGTTATCTTTGATCTGAGTGACACACGCTTCACACATACTGCTTGTAGCTGCTGAGAGGGGCACGGGCCGTGATTAAAATGTGCGTCGCAATGATTTAAATCTCTCGGAGACTGATCGCGTTACGCGTGCTTGAAGAGTCTGGAACCAGGTCAACTGTGTTGATGCTGTTTTGTGTGGGAGAAATCTGACAGCAATGTCATCACGCATTGCAGGGGCGGATCTCAATCAGGAGACTGATCATGACGATCTCCACCCCAAAAATGCACAGTGGCCCTCTCGCCATGTGTAAATCGTGCGAAAACTTAGAACAGTCATATCACACAATCTGTGTGGCTTCAACCAGTATGGAAAGTTTTCTCGAAAACTTAGTCCGCAGGAAAGAGCTTCAGCACTCGTACTCGTACTCAAGGGGGCAACAACAACACCCCCTGAATCCTCCAAAACTGCGCGTTCATCACGCATCTCTGCATTGATCCCTCGTTTTGTAGCCCTGTAGGACATATCACATTACACAGCATTGTGTGCTAAAAGCGCACGGCCGTCAGGTGAGCAATAAATCGCCATTACCGAGATTTCTCATTACTTTTACAAGACAGCCTCTTAAGAATTCGACATACCCTATCAAATAACTGCAGCTCGTTCAAAATCTCTTCAATGCAATGTCTCAAATGTCTTTCAAAGTTATTGCCCCTAATGGCTGTAGGTTTTGGGGAGGGTAGGAACTGCTAATAAGGGAAGGAGTCATGTGTATTGAAACAGTGTTTGCCAGTAGTGATGTCGCATGTTTTGCAACATCTGTCAAGAGGCAGGCAGACAAAAAAGCACTGCTGCACTTGGTGAGTATCATCTGCTCAAAGAGATGCCCACTCGAAACTTTTCAGTCAAGAATGCCCTTGAAATGTTTACGTGTTGAGCGACTACTTTTTGTTTTGGTACAAAGAAAAAAGTTGGTGCCAAAATAGAATTCAAATGCCACAAATATCCCTTCATACACTCGTATTCCCCACACGGAGAGTCATCAGTCGACCGCAGATGCTCTGCGGAGTCGGAGGACACGACGCTTGATTACCTGTCGTCAATACGCGTCGGTGTCGTGCATTGTGCTGCCACTGCGCACACACGCTTGCGTGCCTCCCTGCATGTCAGCAACAAGGTGTCTTGCACACCTGCATGCGCGCCTGGGCGGCCAACTGTTGGTGAAACCCAAACTGCGCGAACAAATGTCAGTGGATTCGAGCCGGCTTTTTGAGTTGTCCAGTTCAACTGCATCTGACTGGCGAACATGTGTTTGAGCGTGTCTCTGCTAAATGGTGCAGTGCGGTTGGTGGTCACCATGTACTTAGCGTGGCGAGAACAGTCACAGTTCAAGTGATGACAGGTCCTGTCAGTCCTGGTCTCACAAACAAGCATTTTATTTCACACACACACAATGCACTCGAGAACTCTGTTCTCCAATTCACCAACACCACCCTCGGTGGAACTGACATGGTTCACGAAACTGGGGCGAATGAAGTCACTATTTGCAGGCTAACGACTGTTTTTGAGATCCTGAACAGTTGCAGGGACAACGTGAAACGAAGCTGACGAAACGTTTACGTCTGCCCCTCAAAGAGAAGCACCATAAACCCGTTCTTTGTGTGCTCCAACTGCCAGTTGCACGAATGAGAGAAAAGAACAAGAAGAACACAGTGTTGACGCATGTTTCATTGAGAGCGTTGCGTTGACTGTTGAGCTTTCAAAGTAGGTGTCCACAGTTGTCAAAATACTTGGTGTGTCTCGTGTGCAACATACCAGGCAAAATACTTTCTTGAGTCTGTGGAAAAGCAGACCTGCAATTTCCACATATTTTTGCAGTTGGTGTCTCCGACACAGCAATAAAACCTCATTACGCCATCAAGTGTTACGACGATTTCCTCGATGATGTGACACTTCACTGCCGCCCCCTTTCACGCCACCAACACTCAGTCGAGCAGCAAAGGAGATCTGATGTCCAACCTCCACCAAATCCTGATTCGCGTCAGCAAACGGGAAGCAAATTCAAATTCAAAACTGTACGAATGGGGAATTTCAGGCAAACTTGGTTTGTCTCGTGGCTGTGGACATTGTGTCCATCGTCACATTCATTTCAAGTTTGCACATCAAATATTGCCTGCCACACTGGGAGAAAAAACGGCTCTTCACTGCACAGAACGAGCGGCAGTTCCTGAGGTGGAAATTCAAAAACACTATCAAACAGATTTTCAAGCCAGCATGAGCTTGGTTGTGTGTTTCCAATGATATTTGATCACCATTACTGTCCTTTCAGGCTCCAACATGAATGAAGCGCGTCCGGACACACAAAAAGGTTTTCAATTTGCAGATTTCGCACAGAAATGTTTGCAAAGCGTTGGGGCAACGGGGCATGCCCCACGTCTTCAGCTTGTTTTCATCGGGGTTTAGAAACAGGGACAAAGAGAAGGGTGGCACATTTCGGCCTGTAGAATTGTTTACCTTTGGCCGATGATGTGCGTCTAATGAGGGCTAGTACTACGATATGGCAAAGGTGCTTTCTTCCTTGTATTTTTGCTCCTCTTTTGTGGGGTTAACAACAGCCCTTGGGTTCAACAGTCTGCAGTTAGTGTGAGTAGTTTTTCACAGTAGACATGGCTTTTTTGCAGAAGAACTTTGTCCGGAACAGGAGGCTCCACAAAGCTTTTGTAGTGGTGCTCTCCAACCATAAGAGACACGAGACATTGTCCATGTAATGTAAAATCAACATCCCAGAAAGGTGGAAAAATCTCGAACAAACACGGCGCATAACAATGCCATTCTGTCTGTTCCCATGGTCTAAAATTTGCCAATACATTCTGCATTACATATCCGCGATGCGCGATGTTTGCATGTCAACTCGAGTCTTTCAGCGAGGGCTCGAGTCTATTCAGTGCAAGAAGCCTGACAAATTCATCAAGTCAAAGCCAGTTCATTGCACAACGCTGTTGACACAGCGTCAATTGTAATGAAGTGAAGCACTCAACATTCCCACCTCATTTAGTCACCAATACTCTCAAGGGGCAGGTGGACTTGCAGCACAGGAAGCTCGAGTGGCACACTGAAGCCAATGAAAAATCCATCATCTCCCAGAGCTGCGCTTGTTTGCGGTGCATGGTCACTTGCAATTGGATCCGACCACGCTCGTGCAAAGTGAAATCCACGTGTTAGAGTTTGAGTTTTCCGAGCACCCACCAGAACAGGGGGAACGTTCGCTCTGCACAGACGAGTCACAAGGCTCTAAAATCCTCATTGAAAACAACCAAACATGACCCCAGTAACCCCGGGATCTTCGAGTGATCTCAAAGTTGACAAGAATGTGCACGATTGAAAGTGAGGCGAGCAATCGAACACAGCAGGCGGTGCGCATTTCTTGAGCTGTGCAAATCAGAGACGTTTTGCGCCAAACACATACTGGATGTGTTGCAGACGTTTTGAATGTAAAACAGAAGTGTTTTTATGACTTCACAGAGGATCTTGCGTGAACTGTGTCTCAGTCATTCGTAACTTGCACAGTGCGTTCTCAAAATCGGCACAAAACACGTTGTTCTTCACACAGTACTCGCGTACTTCTTGATAAGCGAAGATTTTCATAAAGGAGTTCCACGTCAAGCTTGGACAGTCTGGAATGCATGTACTTTTATTGACTTCGGTGCGCTTCACACACTGGTCAAACATCTCGTCGCGACACGATGAATGGACAATTCTGGCACAACCTCTTCCTTCAACTGCCCCAAAAACGACGAGCATCACTTACTCGGGCCATTACCATTTCTGAACAGTTCATTATACACAAAAAGTACGATAAAAAGTCCCAAGACGTGCAGGCAGGTCCAAAGGCAAAATGATTGATGGCAAAATTAAAGGGTTTGAAAGTACGAGGGGGTTTTCACACCTGGTGCTCGCTGCATGTTGTATCAAGTTTTGTACTGAACCATTGCGTAAGGTGTTTAACCTGTTTCTTTCAGGGCAAATGGGTATCTCTATTGTCCTGTCCCGAACAACAACAAACATTAATTGTCAACATTGATGACACTGTCAAAACAGATTCCTTTATTGTCCTTCAAAATAGTCACCATTTGCATTCATGCAACGCGCCCACCTCTTGGGCCACTTGACAAGCATGGTCTCATGGTACTCCTGTGCAGGAATTTGCCCAATTTGTTGGGTGACAGCAGTCTGAAGTGCATCAAGTGAGGGGAATTGGCGACCTCTCAGGGGACCTTTGAGACGTCCAAAAAGCCAAAAGTCACACGGTGACAGATCAGGAGACAGGGGTGGGTGGTGAATGACCCTCTGACCAGTCAACAGCAGGTGAAGTCTTGTGTCTCTTGCTCCATGTGCGGGTGCATTGTCCATGTGCAGATACCGGATCTGGCGGGGCCTTCTGATCCTGAGGGACTCCCTGAACCTTCCTAAGATTGACAGGAATGTGGCAGTGTTGACAGTTCCTCCGCGCAAGAACTCAAAATGCACCATCCCAAGGTAGTCAAAGAATGCCACCAGCATCAGTTTCTTGACTGAGATCGACCTCCTGGGGTGGGTGGGTCTGGCATCACTGGGCTGCAACCACTGGGAAGCTTGCCTTTTGGTCTCTGGGTCATATTGATAACACCAGGCTTTATCCATTGTGACGATCTTCTTGAGCAAGGACGGAGTTTGGTGGACACAGTTGAGCATGTGTCTGGAGTGTTGGTACCGCTCCTGAAGGTGCCTGGGAGTCAGGAAGTTGGGCAACAGGCGTGCTGACCTCAAAGTCAAACTCAAATCTTTCCTCACAATCCGGTGCACAGTGCTCTGCTTCAAACCAGTCTGGGTCATGATGGCAGCAAAAGTTATGGATTTGTCAATGTCAATCAGTCTCTGAACTGCTTGAATGTTCTGTGGAGTCCTTGCAGACTTGTGCCTGTGTCTCCTCTGCAAATCTACAAGTGTTGTTCTGCCGCTCCTGAATGCCTTGAACCACCATCTGCTCCGGGTTGGATGCAGGAGGTTGTTGTTACCAAACACCACTTCCAGCGCAGCTCTCGCCTGGACATGAGTCCAACCCAGTTTGAAGCAAAAGAAGAGACAAATCCGTTGCAGGAGACGAACATCCAGCTCTTTGACACGCTTCATGTCGACCTGCAGCATGTCCCAAAAGGACGTGTCTTTGGACAATTTTGTGGCATGCCTCTTTCACAGAGTAATGACCCAAGTGAGGTCAATTGCAGTCATTACCCATTTGGAGCGGTAATTGGGACACCCAGGGTCGACTCGACATGATACAGCAACATGCAGCGAGCGCCAGGTGTGAAAACCCCCTCGTAAATACTGTGAACATGTGCGCTGCAAACAAGAGATTCAAAATTGACTGCACTGGGACAAGACATGATAGATCTGTGCTCGTAGACACAGGGATGTCAACACAAAACCCACACGTGAAACAAACTCTCGGCCAATTTCTCCCCAAAACTTCACGCGCAAAACAAGCTTTCACTGACCGTCAGGATGCAGGTCCCCACAGCAGCGTCCTCGTCCACCGTCACGTTGTAGAAGCTCTGGTCAAAGACGGGCTGGTTGTCATTCACATCCTCGATGACCACGGTGACCGTCGTGGTGACGGATTTGGGTGGAACTCCGGTGTCCGAGGCGACGATGACGAGCTCCGGCTGGACGGACGTCTCGCAATCCAGACGCGTGCGCGTCGTGATGAGGCCGGACGCCTCGTCGATCTGGAACCAGTCCGAGTGCGATTCGGGCGTATCCAGCATCTGGTAGCTGATCCTCGAGTTCTCCCCCTCATCCTGGTCCTCGGCCGTCACCTGGATCACGGAGGATCCCGCGGGGAGAACCTCTGGGATCTCGGCTCGGTACGACGACTGCACGAAGTGCGGCGGGTTGTCGTTGAAATCAGTGACGTGCAGCGTGAATATTTTGGTGGCGCTCAACGGCGGAGTGCCGCGGTCAGTCGCCGTCACCATCAGTCTGTAGAAAGGCTTCATTTCCCGGTCCAGCGGCGACGTCAGGGTCACGAAGTAGACGACGTTGTCGCTCGTCGTCAGTCCGAAGTGTCCGTCCCCGCCGGTCAGCGTCACGTTGACCTGCGGGTCCCTGTCGGCCACGTCCGGGTCGCTGATGGAAATCCTCGCAATGAAATCTCCCGGAGCCGCCTTCTCCGAGATCCTGGAGGTGCCGTCATCCGTGAGGTAAATCAGATCTATTGTTGGCTCGTTGTCGTTGACGTCCAGAACTTCAATGGAGACCACGGCTGTTGTCTGCAGTTTCTGCGCCGCCCCGTCTCTCGCTACAACAATCAGCTCGTATGCATTTTGACTTTCGTAGTCCACCTCCTTGTTCACGTAAATTTTTCCGGTGTCCGCGTCAATGGCGAAGGTTTCCTGAGGGTCACTTCTCTGACGGTCGATGGTGTAGCTGATCTTGCCGTTGTCGCCAGAGTCGGAGTCGGAAGCGGAGACTTGGAGAACGCTCGTACCCACTGTCGCGTTTTCAAAAATTTTTGCGAAATATCTGCTGTTGCTGAAGATGGGCTGATTGTCGTTCACGTCAACAATCGTGATGTTCACGATCATGTCGCCATGCTGCGGCGGGTTTCCACCGTCGTACGCTCGGATCAACAGCTCGTAGCGAGGGTTCGTTTCGTGGTCCAGTGACCCATTCACAACCAGGTCCAAATACAGGATTCCGTCGTCAGCTTTGCTCGACTTCAGTCTGAAGGCGTGGTCCGTGTTGCCGGAAATAATCTCGTAGCGTTCCGTGCTGTTGTTGCCCAAGTCTGCGTCAATGGCACTTCCCAGGAAAATTTTGTTCTCCTTTGGTGTGGACTCTGAGAGTTCCAACGGTTTGACCGCCACCGGGAATGTAGGCTTGTTGTCGTTGGTGTCCGTGACGTAAATATCTACGGTGATACTTTTGCCAGTTTGTTCTGAGGAAACTAGGAATCGGTAGTGGTCTTCAGATTCTCTGTCGAGCGGTTCGTTTTTCACGGTGATGTCTCCGTTGCTCGTGTCCACTTGGATGTGCCTCTCTCCGTTTGCGGGCAGGATAAAGATCGGAGAGTTGTACGGAGGCACCAAATCGGGATCTCCAATACCTTCTCCAATGGTTCCGATCAAAGTGCCTCTCTCCCTGTTTTCCTCCGTGCGGAAGGTCTGGGTCAGCCCTTCTTGAGCGGAAGTTCCATGTTTGACGAGTAAAAGCAGTGTCCATATGACACAATGTAGTAGCAATGTTCTGCAGGTGATACGACTGTTGCATAGCAGGGGAACACAGCCTGCATGCCTGTTTGTGTATCCGGTCTCCATTCTCGGGGTGTGAGTACCGCTGTGCATCAAAACACAAACCTCCCTGTATCACAAACCTGCTGTGCCAATCATTGCACTGAATCTCATCTCTCCTCTCACCCTCGCTCACAACCTATTCCGATTCATTGGGAAGAAAACGACTGGCTGCTCCACTCTCGTCGAATTCTTTTCTTCACGTGCAGTTGAACTCTTCTTGCTCACAGATCCAACAGGCGATTTTGAGTGAGCAATAGGCATCCACTGTAAAATAGGCAAGAATTACCGTAGACTCGACAGCAACGTGAGGTCTGTTCCAAATGCAAACAAAGGCAAATGCCGTTTTGTATCCTCAAGGAGTGTGTTGCCGCATGCACTGCCAGTGCAAGAATGACCGAGTGGCTGAGCTCTGCAGTGTCAACAGAGCGTGAAGCGAGCTTGACACAACTTGCACTGCAATCACACGAGTCTGGACGACAAATGTCCAATAAAATCACTGATTTGCGTCCCAACAAGAACCATAATACATACCTGCAACACTATGTAATCCGTGTGCTGTACTTTAGCCTTCCATTACTGCATTTACCTGTGAAATCGAGGAAAGTTCATCTTCCAAGCATTTCCACCTCGGCAGCCTGGTTTCTTCTGGGTCACACGTCCCGAGAGGCTGGTGGGAAACGAGAACTCAACACAAAATCTTCTCCCTTCCTGACAGTTTCCTTGCTCTATTTTACACAACAATTTCTGCAACAAAACTAAAACAATATTTTTCCTGAAGATTAATGTCAGGGTTCTGTGAAAACTGGTTTGTAAAAAGCAACCGAGGAACATTCTCACCTGTCCGGCAGCAGTTTCCGACGGCCCTGTCAAGCGCAAGGTGTGCGGTGAGAAACGCTCGGCGGCCAATCAGGCGGCAGCAGCGCCAAGACTCGGGACACGGAGTGCTGCTTTACGTGGCCGCCTTCGGTGATTCCCCAGCCAGAGTTACCACGCGTTGATCGGGATATTCTTTTTCTTTCCAGGTGATTGATGGTCGCGTAGCCGGCCATCTAGGTGCCGCTGTCGGCTTAAACACCCTTAGCATTCATGTGTGCATCTGTCCCCACCTCCTCCCCTCTAACCACCCCCCTCCCCCACTAACCACCCCCTCCCCCACTAACCACCCCTCCCCCACTAACCACCACCCCCTCCCCCACTAACCACCCCCTCCC